>Ga0302138_10001506_pt1 | contig 11241 bp, 9 predicted proteins | sample CBN3_321_MG_FD_203110 | JGI IMG/M metagenome (GOLD analysis project Ga0302138, IMG submission 203110) | Marine microbial communities from Western Arctic Ocean, Canada - CBN3_surface | ecosystem: Environmental > Aquatic > Marine > Oceanic | place: Canada: Western Arctic Ocean | collected 2017-09-15 | reverse complement strand
TTTCAGAAACATTTGTATTTCCACAATAGGAAGCAACTGTAGAATCTTTTACGAAGGCAACGTCACCTACGCCTTCGGAAAGACACTTGACTGCTCCAGAATAGGAATAGTAAGGAGTTCCGGAGTCTGGGATACTTGAATCTTCACTGAAAAAGTGAGTAATAGTGTTACGAAGTGATTCTACATCACTGGAATCGCCAATGACATTAGCGTATCCATTTCCAATTAGGAATCCCATAGGTAGCAACATTCCAGCAGATTTTAGCCACCCTGTGTGGCACGAAGTCTTACCTGCTAAAAGTGAAAATGGGTCCGTATTTGGGTCCGAATCGAGGTAGGCAGCTGCCATATCAGAATCCTTGAGAACAATGGCATGAGCGCTGTAATAAGTTCGGCCATCGGATTTTTGATCTGCTGCAAGCGCCTCTAGACCGTATTGTTGCCAACCGACCCAAGCAGCACCGCCATCCATGAAAGCCATGTCTACATTTCCAAAGCGAAGTGCTTCAAGAGCAGCCCCTTCGGAATCAATTGGATACAGTGTTACATCCATATTAAGTTCTTCACTCAAATAATCAGCTAATCGCTGAGGATTCTCATCAACGTTGGTGTAATCGTCTTTGACACTGTATGCAATTACGAACTCTTCTGAGTCTGAGGTTTCTTTTTCATCTTTACTACCTAAGCAGCCCGCTATTGAGGCTGTGGCAATTAAAAATACGAGCAATGTTGATTTTAGCGTTTGTGGCTTCATGATATGACACTCCGGTTTAGGCCGCCCTAAAACACCCCCCTATATGAAAGTTTAGGGCGCCCTAAACCGCACTCTATGGCGGCATTACTGCTGAATTTTACCGTATGAGGACATTTCACGCAGAAAGCCAATCTAATACTAATTTCTCAGCATAACTATCACTTGTAAGATCTGGATGCCCCAGAGGTCTAATGATTACCAAAACCTGTAATTCACCACCCCAGGTAGAAGTCGCTGCACAAAGCACCTCGCCGACTTTGACTCCATCTTCATTAGACCCTATTGATAATGAACGCAGTTCATATTGACGAATCACAATATGTTCATCAATTCCAAGTGTAGTACTAACATAGCGATGAGTCTCTTGATTCGGTATGAGAGTGAGTGCCATTTCTTCAGGGTTTAATCTAACAAATGATAATTCATCATCTAATAATTCAATGGCTTGGTGCAATCTAGATTGCTCCAATCCCATCAATGATGCCAAATTTAAACTTGAACCCGCTGCACCATAGACGCCTAATTGATGGGGTGTTCTAATCGAAATAGATTGAATTATTTCTAAATCCAATTCACCAGCAGATGGTGTCATAAGCCACGTATATTGCTGACTAGCTGGCCAAATGGGTGCATTTGGATTTTCAGTTAACAGCGGATTGCCCCAAGAATCAGGAGATTTAGGTTGAGCTACAGGGGCTAAACTTCCAAGCATTATCATGCTGATTAAGAAAGCACAAACCATTGTTCTAGGAACTTTTGTTTGCGACCATGTTATTCGGCCAGCAGGTGACAATACTGACAATATCAAACCAATTGGTGCAATCACCAAAACACCGTAAGGTACTATCCAAATCAGAACTAGAGATAAGATGAGAAATTCTAGACCCATCGGCCCAAATACTTCTTTGTAATTGAAAATGTTTGAAGTGTCTCCTTCGACAACTGCTTGTTGCTTAACGAATGTTCTATACTGCAAATATATGACAACAATAATCGCAACAACAAGGCCCGCAGAATAAATTATACCCCCTAGCATTGCTGTTCCCGTAAATGGATTGGATACCTTTCAGTGATGATACTTTTGCTTTGAGCGACTATGAAACGGTAGAATATCAAGTGATTGCGATTTAGGCGTACACATGGCGGAGGTCGTTTTACAACTTGTTGGCGCATCTTGCCGCCACTATATTAGCGCCCCAACGCTAACAAAACCATGGAAGAAAATTCGTGGACCCGGCATTCCTAAAATCGACTTAGCCTTGTACAGAGGTACAATACTGGGCCTGGTTGGCCCAAATGGTGCTGGAAAAACGACCTTGTTACGAATGTTGGCAGGTGTCTTACCTTTGCAAAAAGGGACTGCTGTTTTTACCGCTCTAAAGGGTGACCAAACGATTGAAAGAGAATTGTCAACCAGCGTAGAATTGAGAAAAGTTATTGGACATATGCCGGAGCAAGTTCGCTGGCAAGGCAAGAAATCAGTTCATGATGCAATAACTGAAATCGCTGCGATGAGAGGCTCTTCAGAACATCGTATTCTTGGATTGATTAAACTGGTAGGTTTGAACTCACGAATGGATTCCCCTTTAGATGAATTGAGTCAAGGTATGCGACAACGTCTAACTTTGGCTACTGCTTTACTAGGCTCCCCAGATATTCTACTTCTAGATGAACCATTCAATGGATTAGACCCTGTTGCAGCACAAGCATTTACCCAACTATTGCAACAATTGAGTGAAAAGGGAGTTTCTATTGTGATCTCATCCCACCAAGTATCAGGGTTAATTGGTATAATAGATAGAATCGCATTACTTCACCGTGGCCAACTACTGATAGAAGGTGAAATAAAATCGGTCGAAAAAGATTTAGAATTGAGCGATAGGTTTGACCTAACAGGAACTTCACAGCCACCATCATCTAAGTTGGTTAAAAAATTGGGAATGGAACTGCTTAAATCTGAAACTGATCAAAACTCTTGGCAAATGCAACTGAAGGGGAATCCAGATGGTGTACTGAAAAAACTCATCAGTGAAGGGATTGAAGTAGAGTCTTGGCAACCGCATGCACCCGATTTGGTAGAGATGTTATGTTCTTCAACAGGTCTTAGGGTGGAAGATGTGGGCTTAGAAATTACTTCATCGGCATTCCTACCATTGATTAATAGGGGGGTGGAAGAAGAATGAGCGGAAAGGTATCATACCGAAAAGTAACCTCTCTAATTATCAAAGAGAAAATATTCTCGACAAGAATGTTATTGATGTTCCCGATACTACTATTGTTTATTCCAGGAATGGCTTGGGGATTTTCAGACCCTAGCATCATTCTTCCAGGTGGTCACCGCCCTGAAACCCCTATGGAAGTGTTGTTTTATTCCAGTCTTGGTATTGTTTTCGGTGGTACTATGTGTGCGGTTTTAATGGCATTTGATGGTGTAAGCAAAGAAAGAGCAAGTGGAGTGCTAGAAGTAAAATTGGCTCAACCTATGTCTCGATTAAGTCAAACACTTGCCCTAGTGCATGGTACTTCTGTCGCTGTAATTATTCCTGTAACCTTTTTGTTGCTAATCTCAGTATTTATTATTCGTTATAGAATGGGTGCTTGGCCAGAATTAATGGATATCATCATCCATATTATCGCAACTGGATTGATCTTAACATGGTATACATTATTCACATTAATCGCTTCTTCAAAAGCGAGAGAGCAAGGGACTGCGATGGCTTTTGGAGTCGGGATTTGGTTTTTCTTCACATTCTTGTGGGCATTGGTAACAAGTATGGTTGCCCTTGCTTCTGGAATTGCAATCGGCCAAGATAATGATTCGTCTTGGATTGCATTAGAAGGAGCTCTTGATTTATTTTCACCAAATGGCGTATACCACCACATACTAGAAACACGATTGTCGGGTGTTCAACGGGGTGTTTCTGGTTGGCAGATTTGGCTAATGACAATCGCTTGGACTGTTTTGCCACTTTGGATACTTGCAAAACGAATGGAAGATTTAGTTCCTTGAAATGATTAAAATACTGCCCCAGAAGGGGCAAGTGTATTAGATGACACCTAGTATCAATTGATATGGCAGATGATAACACTAGGTTGAAAATTTCTTCATTGATTCTCAGCGTGATATTGCTGATGATGACATTTTCACCGACACAAATTCAAGATAATAGTTTTGAAGAGAACATTGTTCCCAATGTTGAAGCAAGAGAAGATGATGTAGGACAAGTTAACTGTAGCGGTTTGACTTTTGAAGATTTATTTGATTATGATTTTGCAAGTTTTAGCATCAATATCCTTGATGATTGGGCTACCGCAGATTATTATGCAAACGCTTGGGTAAACGGTTCAAATGCAGCGACTGTTAGAGAAAATCTTGATGAGCTAATAGGTTCTCAAGATGTACCAGGCGGCGGTAACGGATGGTTAAGTACTGATGAAAGAGATGCTGTCAGAGCGATTGGACCTGATTGTATCGCCGACATGGATACAAGAATTGGTTTGAAAGAAGGAGTGGCACATCGCACTGGTGTGGATTGGAATAATTGGAGTTTCATTCAGGATGGAATTCAACTTGATGAAGTAAATCTAGTTCCATCTGATCATGAAGAAAAAAGAAATTGTCAAAATTTGTTAGCATCTAATGGTTGCTACGAAATTCCTGTTTCAGCAACTGATGATTTAGAGATCAGTATGTTCGTTGCCGATGAAGAGACATATAATGCTGAATTTAACCAATTACCTAACAAAGGTGTATCAAATTTCACTCTCGCATTAAATGTGACCAATGTCACCGATGCATCCTTTGTATTGACATTCCCTCAAACTCAAGGTTTGAGAATGTTAGAATTCTCAACAATGGATGATGGTATTCAGAATGATGCACTTGAAACTCCAGTAGTAGAAAACCTTCCAAACGGGAGAATGAGAGTTACAATTGACGTTGAATATCCTGATTCCAACTACCCGGCAATTCGTGAAATATACGTCGACTTTACGACTCAAGAAGTTGAAGATAATGACATACCAATCTGGAGCAGTAGTGCACCTGATGAAGGCAAGATAATCCCTTTATCTGATGATGGTACCGTTGTAGTAGTGAATGGAGATATTACTGAAAATTGGGCAAGTGATAACCATGGTTGGACATTAGATTGTAACTTTGTTGAAGATGGCTGGTCAAGTCAAATGGATGAGGATGGGGCATTTATCATCACATCAGTTGGCACTGGTTCTTCACAAGCAACATGTAACCTCGTCGACCCATATGGGGAAACTTCAGAACTATCTAGAACTTGGACATTTGGTCAACTATTTACGGCAAGCGCTGCGATGAATGAACAAAGTGAGGAATTAGAATTTACCATCACACCAACTGGATTGGTTGGAGAAATGACAATCATAGCTCATGCCCACCAATCGAATAATATGGCTGATGCAAAAACAATCACTGTTGCAACAAATGAATTAACAACTGGTTTATCACTCAAAAAATTAAGACCAGGTCTGGTAATGGTAATGGGAACTGCTGATGCGACTAATATGTTGACATATTCCTTTATGCTAAACTTTGGTCTTGAAAAATCAAGTTCTCCACCTGTTATAGAATTGATTACTGGAATTAGTCAAGAAAATGCTACATGGGATGATAGTGGATTGAAATTTACTTTGAAAGGTATAGTAATTGACCCTGATGGCGAAGAAGTGACCCTAATGCTATCACTTTGCAGTGGTTCAACAACTGATTTCACCCAAGTTGGAACTAATTGGGAAATCGATGTTTCAATCGCTTCTTGCATGAGCCAAGGAATAACTGAATATGATGTAATCATTTCTGCTACTGATGAATCCGGAGTTATCGGAACCTTATCTGTGTTCATTACCGATCCTTATGCTGAGGACGATAGCGATACCGTAATCGTTGATGGAGAACCTTCTGAAGAAGGTGGACTTCCTTCGCTATCTATGCTTTCAACGCTGATAATCACATTATTAGCAATGGCATTTTGGCAAAGAAAACAATATTTGTGAATACCGACCCCCTTAAAGGAGGAGGGCTTCCGCATTGTGTTTAGGGAATACCATGTTTACTGGTACTATTGAGTCGTTGAGCCACGAAGGTGGATTACTCGTTAAATTTACAGGTTCGTCACCTGCGCTTGAATCTATAATCACCGATGCTGCCACTGGCGATTATATTGGTAAGGTAGATTCGGTATTAGGAAACACTAATTCTCCATTAGTTCATGTTGCACATATTGAAAGAAAACTCGACTTAGAATCCTTAGTTGGAAAGGAAGTTGGCGTGAGATCTAAAAAACCTCGCGTAGAACGCCAAAATGAGCGTGACCAACGCCGCGACCAACGCACTGAAAGAAGTGGAGACCGTGATGGATATCGTGGAACTCGTGACGAAAGAAGGCAGGATAAAAGTCACCAACCAAGTGAAGATTGGGATTGCCCTCAATGTCAAAATAATAATTATTCATTCCGTCAAAACTGTAACCGCTGTGAAGCGCCTCGACCAAGTTCAGGTCGTTCAAGCTCTCGTCGCGATGAAAGATACGGCGGTAGGGATGAGCGAAGAGGTGGGCGTGATGAAAACAGAGGTCGTGATGACCGTCGTGGAAGTCGTGACGGTGGACGTGACTCTAATCGTTCCAATGGACAACGAGATGGTCCAGATAACAGCAATGATTGGGAATGTCCTAAATGTCAAAACAGTAATTTCTCATTCCGTTCAGAATGTAACCGATGTGGTCTTGAAAAGGAAGGCGGAGCACCTAGCCCTTCTCGCCAAAGAAGTGACAGAAGCGGTGGAAGAGATGGTGGAAACAGAGACCGCAGAGATAGTGGAAGAGATAGATTCAGTGGATCCGATAACCGTAGCGGTGGTAATGAAAACCGCATGGACGGAGATTGGGAATGTCCTAAATGCCATAACAATAACTTCGCAAGAAGAGATGAGTGCAATCGATGTGGTCTGGCTCGTTCAGGCGGCGCTAGAAGAGATTCAGGACGTAGCGGCGGTGGTGGCTATGGCGGCGGCGGCGGAAGAGATTCCGGACGTAGCGGCGGTGGCGGCTATGGTGGCGGCGGCGGAAGAGATTCCGGACGCAGCGGCGGTGGTGGCTATGGTGGCGGCGGCGGAAGAGATTCCGGACGTAGCGGCGGTGGTGGCTATGGTGGCGGCGGCGGAAGAGATTCCGGACGCAGCGGCGGTGGCGGTGGCTACAGCGGCGGTCGAGACGGCGGAAGAGATTCAGGACGCAGCAGCGGTGGCGGTGGCTACAGCGGCGGTCGAGACGGCGGAAGAGATTCTGGACGTAGCGGCGGTGGCGGTGGTGGCTATGGCGGCGGTCGAGACGGTGGAAGAGATTCTGGACGTAGCGGCGGTGGCGGTGGTGGCTATGGCGGCGGTCGAGACGGTGGAAGAGATTCCGGACGTAGCGGCGGTGGCGGTGGTGGCTATGGCGGCGGTCGAGACGGCGGAAGAGATTCTGGACGTAGCGGTGGCGGTGGCTATAGCGGCGGTCGAGACGGTGGAAGAGATTCCGGACGTGGAAGAAGGGATGATTCAGCTCCAAGAGGAAAACCAGAAGAGTCTGAGTTTAGAAGATCTAAAGGAAAGAAAGATGGGCATGCTCATAACCGTGCCCCTAGTGATATCCAACCCCGAAATTACGATAAAACTCAAGATTAGGTGTGATTAGAATGGGTGCAGAACACCATTATTTAGATGCGGTTGAAGCATTTGATAAAGGCGATTTTGAATTAGCCTTCGATCAAGCAAAAGCTGCTACAAAACTAGATCCTGAACATGTTGATGCATGGGTACTATATTCCGATTCTGCACTCGCAGGTGAAACGAAAAACCCAACTCTCGCACAGGCGGCTAAATCTCTCAATGGGTGTCGTAAAGCCATACAATTAGACCCAATGCTACTGCAAATGTGGGTTAGAGGTGGACAACTCCTTTCAGATAATCTTGGATTACTTGATGATTCATTGCAATGGTGGCAAGACTGTAGACATCATGCCCCAGATGAAGTTACACCCATTGTAGAACAAGCAACGATTCTAACCGATATGGGGTTATATGGTGAAGCAGACACTAGGTTGAAATCAATTGTTGAAAACAATATGGAGATTGCAACATCTCAAACTGGAAAATTATACTATTTGATGAACTTGGTAAAGGCTGCTGCGGAAGGTACCTCGGGAACTTATTTTTATCCGTGGGAAAAAAATCATGACGGCTGGGGTGCAATCACCAGTAAAATGAGAAAACCCCCTGTTTCTGAAACATTTATTTTCATGATGGCCACCATGCCATTTCTTTTGCTTGAAGTTGTATTAAGCGACAAAATATTTGGTGAGGGATGGGGTGGATTTTGTTTAACATCACTAGTGATATTTATGACTGTATTAGTTGGAATGAAGCTGGCAAAACGATGGACTGGGTTGTTAAATAAGCCCGCTTATAATTTGTTAAGGGCTATGAATTTTGAAGCTTCAACTGGATTAACTATAATCGATGAAGATATACGATTATCCGTTCTTTACCTATACATTATGCAAAGAAAACCAATTGCATGGCAAGAGAGAATGATAAAAATCATTGATTCTGGAAAGGAATTACCCCAAGGTTGGAAACCTCAATTACCAGACTTTGATTCTCATCTAGATGAGATGGGTTACATTGATGAAGAATACGAAGATGAACAATTAGAACAGTTTGAGGAAGAGTGATTTCTCAAATCCATTCGATATAGTTCATTCACAGTATACTCTAATAAAAACATAATGTTCTTTCTTATTTTCAGTGAATCTAGTAGAAGTTCATCAACACGTACTCGATATCTTCAAGTTCAAGTCCTTCAAACTTATCTTCTAACATCTGTTTTATTTCTTCTATATTGAGATTATTAATATGATCTGAATCTAAGCCAATAGCATCCATGATTCGTGAAAAGAACAAATCCTTCGTTTCATACCAGCCACCGAAATTAAGAAATGACACATGGACCATGTCATCAATAACTAAACCATCACTCCAGGTCACCTTTTTCAACCCTAAACCAACGCCAATAATACCAACGCTCTGAGTCCAGATATCAACATCAATCCCATAAGAGGTGTCGGGAACAATGCAGCAATGTTCAGCAATAGCCGAAACCTCTGGAGGATTCTGAATCCTCCGATAGAATTCCACATATGCTTTGAAATCCAAGAAGGTATTACCCACCACTCTTTGTATCATAATCACTTCGTAATCCTCATAACTTTTTGAGCTAAATAAAAGCGTAGGATCCACGAACATGTTTACATGATTTCTTTTGTAATCGTATAAGTCTTGTAAAACACTTATGCCCAATTTGTCCACACCTTCGAAGAACCGCCCTTCCGGGAGATTCTCTATGAACCATGAAGGATCAAAATCAATCCATTGCCTGTTTTCTATTGTAGAGGTTCGCTTGGGTTTTCCATCTTCTCCAAGTTTCCACCCCATGTAGTAAAGATGTACACCACAACTGATAAACTCATTCAGCAGCAATCAAAATTCCATTGAATGCAAGGGTTTGAATGGATGTTTTGACGAAACCAGAGTAATAGAGTAACTCTTCAGTGCTGAAAGGTTAGAGAACCCTCAATATTTTTCTTTACAGTTCAATGTGTAACATTTGAACGTATACGTTTCAGAAGGGGTCTCTTTCGAATCACTTAGTTGTGATAGGATTGCCGTTTCCGTCTTTGTAACTGCCAGTGACGAGCATGATAAGATCGATGAGCCACCAAAGTCCAAGTCCGCCAAAAGTGAAAAGCTTGAGCACACCTAGAAGAATTGAACCAGAATAAAATCGGTCAATACCAAATGTGCCCACTAAGAAAGCTAAAACTAATGTAATTATCCAGTCTTTTTCAGAGCTTACTTGTTCCATTGCTTGTGCTTCCATGTAACTGGCATTGCATAGTGGTTAATAGTATTATACCGCTAAATTAATTTTTCGGATAAGTCCAAGGGGTTTCTGAAACCCCTTCAGATCTTATGGAGGAGTACAATGGTAATTCAGACTCACTTACACTGTACACATACAATTGATGCCATATTCTGTTGGCCAAGTGATTGATTTTCTCGCAAATGTCTATCCGGCTATGAGCGGAAGAGACATCTTAGATTCATGTTCCTGCAGTGTAATCTGTTGCATACACAATTTGCTCTTGAGTTAATTCATCAATAGTGAATCCAAGGGTTGCAAGTTTGGTTGATGCAACATCTATGTCTTGCTGTTTGGATATGTCATAAACAATTGGATCCATGTCCTTTGCTTCTGCCGCTAAGCGACATAATGCTAGATATTGGTTAGCGAATGACATGTCCATTACTTCTGACGGATGTCCTTCAGCAGCTGCAAGATTTACTAAACGTCCTTCTGCAAGCAAGTATATCTTACGTCCATCCGCTAAGACGTACTCTTGATTCTCGCTTCTAATGGTTCTAACACTTTGTGAAAGACTATTCAAATCTTCAATATTTATTTCACAATCATAGTGGCCTGTGTTTGAAATAATTGCACCATCCTTCATTGAAGCAAAGTGTCTCTCAACTATAATGTCCTTCATTCCAGTAGCAGTACAGAAGATATCACCAATCGCTGCTGCATCGTCCATCTTCATTACTCTGAAACCATCCATCACTGCTCTAAGTGCTGCTAATGGGTCAATTTCTGTGATAACTACATTTGCACCCATTCCCTTTGCACGCATTGCTAGACCACTTCCACAGTGACCATAACCTGCGACAACGAATGTCTTTCCAGCAATCAATACGGATGTTGCTCTAAGAATTCCATCCAATGTGGATTGACCTGTTCCATAGACATTGTCAAAGTCCCACTTTGTGATTGCATCGTTTACTGCTAATACAGGGTAAAGCAAGTCTCCTGCCTCTCCCATTGCTCTTAGCCGGTGAACACCTGTGGTTGTTTCTTCAGTACCACCGATTACATCTACTGCATACTCTTTCTTCTCTCCATGAACACGGACGATTAAATCTGCTCCATCATCTAAAGTTAATGTTGGTCTGAATTCAAGAGTCTTGTCGATACACCAATAGAAATCTTCTACAGATTGTCCATGCCAAGCGTGAACTGAATATCCTTCAGTTGCAAGCCATGCTGCTACATCATCTTGGGTTGAGAGGGGATTACATCCTGACCAGGAAATCTCAGCACCTGCAGCTGCGATCGTTTCGATTAGTATTGCAGTTTCTTTGGTAACGTGAAGACATCCTGTCACACGCATTCCTGCTAGGGGTTTTGTCTTCAATGCCTCTTCGCGTAGCGCTTCCAATACTGGCATTCTAGCCCTTGCCCAATCGACTCTCAAAGCACCCTTTGGGGCTAAGGAAATATCCGCGACAGTATACTGCTCAGTCTTGTCCATGAGCAGTCCCCGTAGCCCATACTAATTGAATATAAGCACCCGAT
>Ga0302138_10001501_pt1 | contig 11257 bp, 13 predicted proteins | sample CBN3_321_MG_FD_203110 | JGI IMG/M metagenome (GOLD analysis project Ga0302138, IMG submission 203110) | Marine microbial communities from Western Arctic Ocean, Canada - CBN3_surface | ecosystem: Environmental > Aquatic > Marine > Oceanic | place: Canada: Western Arctic Ocean | collected 2017-09-15 | reverse complement strand
ATTTATACTAAAATATTGACGTTGATTGGAGCTATTAACCCCAACCAACATCATAGTTTCAATCAAATTAAGACTGAGTAGCTGTTACAGCAGTAGACGTTACATCAATTGCCGCTGTAGCACTAACAACACAACGATACACTTTACCAGCTAAGTTATTAGTGGTTCCAGTAATAGTCATTGTTGCAGTTGTTACGTTAGTGTAGATACCAGATGCAGAGATGTTAGATCCGTCTTCTTGCCACTGATATGCAAGACCTGTGTTTCCAGGTAGTGCAGTTGCAACTACAGCTAGTACGATGTTCGCATCACCAGCAAGGTTGACTGTTGCGGCTGATTGTAGAGGCTGAGTAGTGATCTTAACAGTTCTGTCATACAGAAGTGCATCATCAGTTCCATCAACACCGACATCACCGGCAGTTCCTGCAACAACTTTCATAGGTACGATAGGTTCTACTACATGTCGTGTTACACCGTCTGCGGCTGTAAGAGTATGAGTTCCTGCACCTACAACACTAAGTGGTCTAAGACCAGTTGCTCCACCTGCAATCGCTTGTGTGGATGTGGTGTATAGCTTAATCATACCAGCGCCTACGTTATGCACGTAATATACTGTATTGTCTACAATACCTGTAACGATTGTCTGACTAACTCTAGAGTAAGTCACTGCGCTACCATTGATCAATACAGTCTGATTGCCAACTGAAATAATGTCGTTAGCTAGATCAACACCCACAGCAGTAGCATCAAAAGATAACACTGTTGCTGGAACTGCTTTAGTAGTGTACTCGTTCCAACCTGGAGTCTTTAGTCCTTTAACTCTGTTGCCTGCTTGATCTGCTTCAGACGTATCAACGAAGTAGACATCCGAAGGTGTCCTAACGAAGTTATGTCCTGCGCCAACTCCAACACCAGTAAGTCCTTTAAGACCTGTTGATGCGTGACCTGTGACAGCATGTGCTTTAGTAGAGTATAACTTAATGGTATCAGCATCAACACGGTTGACGTATACGATTGCCGCATCTGTCAAGCCAGTGATAACAGTTCCACCTGCGTCATTGTATGTTACAGCATCACCAGTTATATAACCGTGCGCTGGAAGTTTAATTGTATTTGATGCTAGAACTACCACTGCGGCGTTGGTTGCGTCAAATGTTGTCGTTTTTGTATTTACTTTTGGCGTTGCTGCCAAAGTATCTACTGTTCCCCATAATGCCATTTTCTTTCTCCTTATTAAATGGATAATTTACTTAGTAGTATTTATAAAATTTACTGTACGTAACAGTTCAGTTCGTATTTTGCGCCCATGTTATAGACTTGTATCTGTAAGATTTTTCTGACAGGTTTTCCGCCCTTTAGTAGCTTAATGCTGTAAGAGTTGGTCTTATCTTTGCTAGGCTTTTTAGGACCTGTAGCAACTTTATTAGACCAGTCATCTTCGTCAACATCAAAACCTTGCTTCTTAGCAACTGCAATAGCTTCTTGCACTGCGGCTGAGAACGTGCTATGATACAGCTTGTACGATGGAGCTTCTTCTAAAGTCTCTTCTTTCATGAGATACGCATCAACACCACCAGTAGATTTCAGCTTCCACTGCTTGGCTGCCTTCTGCGCTGCCGCATATGAAGTAGGGGCTGTAACAACAACCTTACCCTTTCTGGCATGAACTACAGTATACGTTAAATCTTTGCCTTCGTCAAGCTCTAATTCCTCATTCTGTCTCTTAAGTACAGCCATAACTTGTGGCTGTGAAGATAGACCCTTCTTCAACTTCTCAATAGCTTTAGTAGCACCTGTCATGTTAACACCAGCATATCGCTTATCTGATGCAATGCCAATTGCCATTTTGATTTCTCGCTGAGAGAATCCTTCCTCGATGTGACGTTCGATTACTTCCTCAATTGATTCAACTTCTTCTTTAACGATCTTGAAGTGAGAAGATGGTGCGCCTTTCAGTGCAGGATCTTTCCAAGACTTAATAGCTTTGTTGATTGCCTCGAATGCGCTACGAGCTTTGATAGTTACTTCATCACCCTTCTTTAGCTTATTGACGGGCTTAACAACACTAACAGTCCAGTTGCCCATAGCTTCGTTGATCATTAACTCGTGATCAAGTAAAGCTTCTTCCTTAAGTTGTGCCTTAAGCTTTTCGATTTTCTTTTGAATAGCAAACTTCTTAGTCTTAACCGAAGATGTATTGCCAAAGAAAGTCTTCAGGTACTTTTCAGCCTGATCGATCTGCTTTTGAACTTTAACTTTATCAACTGCTTCTACGATAGTTTCTTCGATCATAGTTTCTTCAGTCATTGGATTAGTAAAGTCACCTTTCTTAATCCTACCTTGAATACGCATGCCACCATCATAAGCAACGAAGTCGCCATTAGATGCAATAGAAGAAGTGTAACCTGGCTTTGATTTCTTACCGCCAAGTGCTTTAGTCATAAGTGATGTGAGAGCTTTTTTCTGTTTTGTTGTTGCAGTTGCTTCTTCCAATGATTCAGTAATCTTCTTCTTAGCGAAAAAGTCTACCATATCCTGTGCAGTATCAAACGCTGTGCCTTCTGGTCGATCATTCTTTTTGCCCTTCTGCATGTCTTTCCACGAAAGAAAGAATGCATCTGCGCCACGATCAAAGTCACCAGTCGCAATTGCTTTTCCTTTGAACATGATACTAACAGAACCATTCTTAGTTACTGCTTTGTATTGTCCTTTACCGCCGGTAGCAAGAATTTGAGCGGCTTCGTCTAGTACTTCACGACCTAGAGAGTTCGACCACACAGTTTCTTTGAAAGTCTTAAGGGTCAAGATCATGTCTTTATATGACTTCCCCATAGCGTCCTGCATCTTAACTTTAGAATCTGGCTTACGCACTTTAGCGAACTTATCTAGGGCAATCTTCATGATGTTCATAGGAATCTTCTGCGACTTACCGTCAGCAAATTTGATAGCCATGTTACCACGAACGTCCATAGATTTACGCAACTGCATGACAATGTTTAACTTAGCCGAAGCTTTGTCCTTGTCAGTTGCAACCAAATCGTCATCAGCTGGATCATACTTAGCTTCGTTAATATCTCCAGACATTTCTAGTCCTCCAGTGCTTTAGCTACGGCTTTACGGCGACGGTGTAAATATTCGTCAGAGTCATCAGTATCACCATCGTTGTCGATATCTTTATCTAGACGGTTGACGAACTTCTTTTTAACAGCTTTAGGCTGAACTTTGTCCAATCCTTCGCCATCATCAGATTTCTTATTAGTGTTGTCTTCGGACAATTCCTCGTCCTCGTCCTTCTTATCGACTTTCTTACCATTCTTCTTATCAATTGCTTTCTGAAGAGCAGGTGGCAATGTTCCTTCTTCCACCTTTTCATGGTCTTCGCATTCGCAAGGATCGCATTCGCAATCATCACAATCTTCTTTTACGGCCTTAGCTTCACTGTAGCTTGCTTTTATTGCAGTAGGCTTAGATGCGCCTTTGACAGCAGTCATTACAGACTTTGCTGCCTTGTCTTTATCACCAATAAGACCGATCTCAGGAGTAACATCTGTTACCACTGGCTTCTTCTTATCACCGTCGGCTTTATCAGCATGACGACCTTTGTGTCCATCTGTTGCTTCTTCAATTTCTTGTGGCTCCACTTCAGTGACGGGCTCTTCTACAACAGCAGGCGCTTCAGGTGTTTTAAACCCTTGTCTAGCTAGTTGTGCTCCCATAGCATCTGCCATACCCGGATGTAGTGGGGATATATCTTTCGCTTTCTTAAACATTATGTTTCTCCTTTATTTGATTGTTAATACTATTTATCAGTTATCTACCTTAGATCCAGAACGCCATTGATAGCACGACCAGTACTTGGCTTTCCACTTTGGACCAGGAGTATCACATCCATGACGGGCACGAAACGAAGCACGGCGACCTGGATCGTCTCGCTTTATTTCCATGTTAGGATCCCCGAAGGTCACCTTAACAACATTCCCTTTTTCATTATTGACATAAACTCCAAATTTCTTCTTTGAGCCAGTAGGAAGACGAAAAGGGTCATTCAGCGTAACCTTACGTCCTTCATACTCACTCTCTTCTAGAACGAGTTCTTCGCAATTACAATCTTCTTTTATATAACTACGAAATGACTTCATCAGTACTCTCACCAAAAGCAAATTCAAAAGACTCATTTACATCGTCACGCTTGTCAGACTTCATGTAATCCCTAACGGAATCTATATAGTCTGTAGCTTTAGTGATCTTGCTTTGACACCATTCAGGAAGATTATCTTCGTCTTCGATCAGGTCAATCAAGTCTTCTGCGGCATCAATAATAGTGGTAAGTTGGCCTTCTGCCATTCTACCTTCGTTATCATACTCGCTTGGGTCTTTAGCTTCTAAAACATATTTGCTGAATGTTTTCATCGTTCTATCCTAATAGTTTTTTGAGTGTAGCTGGACCGGCAATGCCGTCAGCAGTTAAACCGTTTTTAGCTTGATATTCTTTTACGGCTCTCTTAGTACCTGGTCCAAATATTCCATCACCTGCTAGACCTAGCTTAATTTGAACAGCTTTAACAGTATCATTATTATCACCTACTGATATCGTCACATAGGCTGAACTTGCTTTAGGCGACTTCTTGCTTACTTTGCCACCAAGTATTTCTATTGCACTTTCATAACGAGATGTGCGATCAGCTAGACCAATATCACCACCGTTAATAACTTTAGTTAACTTCTTGATATCACCTGTGTCTGCGATAGCATTCAATTTCTTGTTGTTCCAGAACCAGCAAGCACTTTCGATAGCACCCTTTTCAGTAGCTACATATTCAGCCGCTTGTTCTGCGCTCATCTTAACAGACTTACCAAATTTTGTATAGTTCTCACGACCAGTAAGTTGCTTTAGTCCACGACCTCTGAACATCCAACCGTCACCTGGTTGCGTGTTTCCCATCTTATACTTACGAAACTCATCGTTATATACACGATTAGCAATCATCTCTGGGTTACGAGCATACTCGGAAGCACTAGCTTTAGGCGCTTTACCGAAATAACGACCAAACACTCGTAGAAGTGCATCTTCGCTATAGTTCAAATTCTCTTCTAACGATCTAAAATTATTAGATTCGTGGGCACACTGTGCGATAAAGCCTGCAATCCTCTCTACTGTATTAATCTCATACTTGGGGAAGACATCTTCGATAGCTTCGAACCACATGTCTATCTTATCATTACCAGGTATCATTGCGGCTAGCATATCTTTAGTTAGTATTTTATCCATCTTATTTTTCTTACTCCAAAACATTATTCATTTATTCCTTTTGTGAAAGTCTTCGGGAAACTGTAAACGTGTTTCAGTAGTTCTTTCACTTTAACATTAGACTGCATAATAGATATGCTGTCACCTACATTCTTTGCCGCTAACCACCTGTGATGTCCATCGATAATATAATTATCCGAACTCACTATAAGAGGCTTTGCTGTACCAATGGTTTTAATCTTGGAAATAGCTCCGACAATTTTGTCTACGTTGAAGTCTTTCTGTGTAGCTTTTAACGTACTAGCCTTAACAGATTTTTTCGTCACACGTACACCATTCTTATTTAGATGCTTAATCAATTCATCGTAGTCCTTAGACTTGACTTGAGGCATCTTATCCCTACTGATACCAAGCGTCATGGATGGTACCTCAACTTTTAGCTCAGAGATGTATGATTTAAACTTCTTCATACTTCAATCACTTTATCGCTAGTGCCGAAGTTCTTCTTACGCATGATAGTCTTATTAACCACTTCGTATTCGTCCTTCTTCTTGTCGTAGTTGATAACGATAGGCAGATTCAAATCAGCTTGCATATCTTTCAACACTGCTTCACTATCTGGATTCTGTCTAATCTCTACTGCCTTTCTCTTAGCGATCTTCTTAAATACTTTCTGTAACTCTGCTACAGTGATTGAAGGCTTGTTACGTGCATCGTTCATACGATCGGCAAAATGTCTAGTGAATTCGATATCGATCTTGAATTTAGCAAGTAGTCGATCACCAAACTTCTCTAAGTCGTTCAATTGCTTCTGTGTCACATCTTCGCTAAACATATCATCGAATGCTTCATTTATGTTATATGCTTCACCAGGAGTATCTTTCTTATAACGCTTAGTAACTTTATCTGTAGATTGATCTCCAGCACCGCCCTCTTCAGCCATCATTCCTGCTAACATCTTAGAGTCAACGTTCTTGTAGCTTTTAGCGATCTGTGCGGCATAGTATCCAATATCGTGACGCATAGATCCTTTAGGTCCAGAACTTTCTTTCTTTTTTCTAGAGACTAAATCTTTTAAAGTCTTTAGAGCGTGTGAGTATTGATTCTTGTATAGTTTTAAACCAAGTTTGCCTTTAACCATTTCTAATGGACTCTTCTCTGTAAATAGTTCTGCAAATGCTTCGTTTACGTCTTCTGATCTTGCGTTCTCGAAATCGTCATTAGTGGGAGCTCCATCTGAGCCAGGCTTACGCATCTTTTCTTTAGATCCAGCCTTAATACGCTTACGCTTCTTGTGAATGTTATCCCATAGTCCGCCCTTCTTGCCTTCGTCCATGTTAGCAATAGTAGCGTTAACGCATGAGAATGCCCACTGATGAATGTCCATAGTATCCGACTCAACGTATGTTTCCATAGCCTCTTCGTATACGTGTTGAACGATCTCTAACTCAACTCCAGACTTAATCGACTTTGCTTCTAAGCTTTGTTCGATCTTATGCTCATCTAATGTTACTTGGTCAAAGATGTCATTAGCGGTTTCTTCTATGAATTTAATCAAGGCAGATTCGTCTGTGAACTCTTCTTGAGCCTTAGCACGAATTTCACGCACTCTCACATCTGCTCGTTCTTCTTTATGTCGCTTTACTTGTGAAACTCTTTCGTCTTTGTGTTTATCTATTACCGCATCTAGTGCTGGACCTTCTTCGATCTCTACGTCTTTCTTAGCACGGAATGCACGAAAACGTCTGTCTAGTTTAACAGTGCCGTCTGCGTTTAACATCTTGTGATGCCTCTTTGTGGCATGTTCTTCTATGAACTGCTCGAAGTCAACGTTATATGTCTCGTTCAAGAAATTGCCAAACTCTAGATCAAGCGACTCTTTCTTAACTTTACTTCTCTTTGCCAAGTCAGCTTTTCTTACCATTGGTAAAAGTCTTTTAGCAATCTTATCAATAGCGCCTTTCTTTTTCTCTACACGTTTATCAATCATCATCTTTTCTCCAGCACCAAGCTTTGCGTAGTTAGCGCCTTTCTTACCAGCAATCTTCTTACGAATAATTTTAATAGCGGCTTTTCTTGCTCTCGACTTTAGCTTGTCCATAGTAGCGGCTTTCTTAGCCATGCGCTTACGACCCATAGCTATCTTGCCTTTATACTTTCGCATTATAAGCGAACGGGCACGTCTTTGTTGCATGTTCATTGCTTCAGATAACGCATCGTCTTCTTCCATCATCTCAGCGATCTTCATGCCACCACGAACCATGTCGTAGATATCTTGAGCATCAGATTTAAGTTTCTGTGGTAGACCTTTACTGAATCCAGCTAAGTCACCTTCGGATGCGAGTTTACGCATTACAGAAGCAGACATGTTGGCAGCGGATAAATCTTTAGCTGAGTCGGAATCTGGGTCCGCTCTTTTACCAGCCGATTGTATTTCGATCTCTTTTAGTGTATAGTCTTTGCCGTTGTACTTGTTGAGTAGTGTTTCAAATTGCTTAACCCTATCATCTCCTACAACGAGGATGACCTTCTCGAACCTAGTTTCCAGTTCTTGCATGATCTGGATAATAGTTCTAGATTTAGATTTTTGAATTATGTTGTTGCCAAACGCCTTCTTTGCAATCATGATCTTATCATCATAATCAAGTGGATTTTTCTTAGGGTCTTGGCTGTGTGATATGTAAACGAGAGGAGTCGCTTTGTTCTTTCTAGCAACGTCTTTGATCTTATTTACTAGAATTCCATGTCCAGATGTAATAGGATTCATTCTGCCCCAACCGAGAACAACAGTTCTCATGACAGCTTCTTCCAATCTTGGATTGATTTCAATAGCGTTCTTGTTGAGGATTTCGTCCTGACTAGATTGTTTTACGCTTTTCTTTTTTGTCTTTACCGGCTTTTCTTCTTCGGGCGCATCAGCGATAGCCTTTTCGTCCGACTTTTGTCCAATTACTTTTTCCATTATTTCCTCTTTACCGTAGGTTTACCGAAGTCTAAACTACAATTGTATTAATGAATTACTATCTTTATTTATGTAATTACATACTAGCCAGTGCAGTTTTAGCGGTCAACATCATAGCTTCGTGTTCCATGGCATCTTTGGCTGCCTGCACAGCAGATGCGGTAAGTTGCGCTTGAGCAACTGAATTTCGAGTAGCTTCGTCAGAAGCGTTCTGTGCTTCTATTACCATTTGTCTGGTTCTCGCTACTTGTGCTTCTATTTGACGTTGTGTATCAACTGCTCGATCTGCCATGCCTCTAGCATCTTTAGCACTCTGAACTGCACGTGAGTAATCGACATCAGCTTGCGCTACATTAGCCTCATGAGTTGCAGCCGTTGCTGATTGTACTGCCATTGCGGCTAGCATATCTGCGGCTAACTCTGCTTCTGTTGCCACAGGAGGTTTGAAATCTGGATGCAGAGGATGCTCTGTCGGTGTCACCACAAAGTCTTCGAGTACTTGCGTTATGAAGTCCGAACCGTTTTCTTCCGCTGTGTCAAACTCGAACTGATCCTCATATTGCTGTTGTTCTTCGTAAGTTACCAACGTTGCGATTAAAGCTTGCTTAGTCATTCTGCGATCTAGCTCAATACCAATATCACGTCCATAAGCCTCTAGTTGCTTCTTAGTCATAATGTTAAATTTTTTCATCTCACTTCTCCGACTTTGTAAACGTCCAGATACCATATGCTAGTCCAGCCCAGGCTGCGATCTTTACGATACCACCAAACAAGATGACTGCCGCACAGCCAGCGATAATAACACCAGCGTCTAGGCTAGTTCTTTCTACAAATCTTTCTTTTAACCAATTCATATTATTTCTCCTTTTTTAAAATGCGAAAAGCAGGCATTAAAAGCCTGCTTTATATTAGACTCTTATAGTCTATTTATATGAGAAATTAACCGAGCTGGCTGGAGTAAGAGTTTCTTCTGTCTAGCAGATGATGAATCACTCATTATGGTCACGATCATTAGTAGTATTATTAGTCTATTCACAGCTTCCCATTTTGGCGCATCAACATCAAAGCCTTTGCCTGTTCGTGATATCCCATTCTAGCTAACTGAGAAGCGGCTCTTGCGGCACCCACTGATTCAAGTGTAGCGTATATGCCATCTAGTCTACGTGATAGCCAGGAACAAAAAGCGCAATAGTATACATTCATAGTAGTCATTATACCCATCCACGCAAATTAGGATTAGCGTCTATCTGATGTGCAACGGTGTATATCATACCTCTATGAATTCCGATATCACTTAGTTCACGATCAGAGAGCTTATTCAGTTCTTTGATGGTACTTCTGATTCTACGAGAGTTTGATATTTTGGTTAAGATTTTTTTGAATAAGGCTGTGATCGCTATTCCTACTTGCTGGGAATCTTCCACAGTCATGTGATGTGACATTTATTGGTCTCCTGTTATATATGTCGCTGTCGTTAGCTTGTGCTAACACATATATTTATACAGGAAATTTCAATTTTCACTTCATTCGTTAATGACTTTTATGCATACTCGCCATGCGTCCGCTGACTATTACTTCTGCCAGCCTTTGATGTACTCATCATTGAAGTTAGCGTTACTGAATGCAAGTCTATCAACTAGCTTAACTGCGTTCTTACCTACTCTATCGATTGCAACAAAGCCTTCTTGCTCAGTAACTTTGTATCCATCAGCAGTCTTCAAGAATGTGCCAACGTTCTTAGCTCTATCTAGCTTACGAATGATTGTTAATTTGGCATCTACGATGAGGTTATATAACTCAAATAGACTTACGATCTGGCTCTTATCTGTATTAGAGAAGTAGGATAGCACATCTTTGCGTCTCTCTTCTCTACCAGCTTTACCCTTTTCGGTCTTTAACTTATCAATCTCTTTCTGATAGTATCCATAGATATAGTCCATCAACTCTGAAACAAACTTTGATGGGTCTTTAACCTTCTCACCTGCACGTACTTTCACGTTAACGAAGGTCTTAACTCTAGTGAGAAGTTCTTCGTTCTCTGTGATTCCATCAAACGTAGATCGCTTGATAGAGTTGAACTTCTTGCCCGCTTTAGATAGCGTAGCTGTAACGCTTGCAGTCTCAGCTTTAGTCATCGTTGCTGTGCCAGAAATATCTTTATAGATTGCGTCTACCGACCAGACTGAACCCGAGGCTTTGAGATTGCTTGCGATCTCCTTTCCAAAACTTGCAGACATTGATTCAAAAGATTTACCTCTGTATTCAGTGTGCCAAACCACACCGATCTCGGATCTGAGGATTTGTGAAGCAAGTTTGCTTTTCGCTGGTATCGCATAAACAATGGTATTAGGATGGAAAGTAATATACGATTCTCCACCAATATTAGCCTTCTTGATATCTTTTTTCGCATATAAGAAATCACCCTGTATCACCCCCTTAATATTCAATGCTGGCAAGTTCTTTAATGCCAACTTCATTTTTATATTCAAATCACCCTTTGCAATATCATCATCGATATCTTTGTTAGTCTTATATACTTTAGGATTCTTGTTGAAGATACCTTTCTTGGCAACAAAGAACTTACCGTCAGATGGATCTGTACCCGCAAACACAGCTGGTGCTCCATCCCACTTCACTGTTACGTTAACAGCGGCTTTAGAATCTCCTGACAACATATCACGTAATGCACGTAGATAGTTGATAGACTCCCTAGCTCCATTGACACCTGCGTTCAGCAGATTATCCTCAAGGTGCTCCATGTGAGTATTCTTATCTTCCGTGATATATGTGCGTAAACGTTTCATTATTTTTTTACCTTGAACTTAGTATCATTAGGATATTCTTGTGCCTTTGAGTTTCTGACCTCAATGACATAATCTTCTATAGCATTGTTACAGATTATAGTGATCTGCTTAGACTTCTTAGAGGGATAGCGTATGGCAGTAACTTTTATGCCTTTGACTAACTTATCCAACTTCTCTTTGCCTAACCAGAAAACTTTCCAACCATTAACCTTTCGTCTAACATAAAAGTAATTCATACCCCAT
>Ga0302138_10001493_pt1 | contig 11278 bp, 6 predicted proteins | sample CBN3_321_MG_FD_203110 | JGI IMG/M metagenome (GOLD analysis project Ga0302138, IMG submission 203110) | Marine microbial communities from Western Arctic Ocean, Canada - CBN3_surface | ecosystem: Environmental > Aquatic > Marine > Oceanic | place: Canada: Western Arctic Ocean | collected 2017-09-15 | reverse complement strand
ACTTCACTACAAAGCCACCATTACAACGCTGTCAGGATCGGACTTGTTCCAATACCCCAGCGGTGGAGCATACTACGAACTCGATCTTTCCTACCGTGCAGCCTATGGCAGCGTGTTTGGCTCCTTCCTGATGTTCGGTGTGACTGCAGCATTCGTATGGGGTGGCCTTGCCATCTGCCTGCGAATGATGCTCACGGATGACGAAGAAGACTTGATACTTACAGACGCGATTCTTGCTGAAGAAAGCAAGGCTTGAGGGGGATTGTGCATGAGTGATGAGGAGCAATCAGACCAGTTCAACGGCCGTATGGGTCTTATTTTCGCATCCATCGGTGCTGCAATCGGTACCGGTAACATTTGGCGTTTCCCTCGCATGGTCGGGGCAAATGGCGGTGGTACATTCCTTGTGCCGTGGCTCATTTTCCTCTTTGCTTGGTCGATCCCGCTTGTCATCGCAGAATACGCAATGGGGAAGCGAAGCCGTACAGGAACAATCGGAACCTTCCGTATTTTCGCTGGAAAGAAATTCGCTTGGATGGGTCTTTGGACTGCATGGATTTCAACAGCAATTGGATTCTACTATGCTGTGGTTGCTGGTTGGACAATCAAGTATTTCCAACTCGGTATCAGCGGTGCATTGACCGGTGAAGGTGTTGATACGACCGAGGTCTGGAACGCTTTCCTGCAATCGCCTGGTCAAGTCATCTTCTTCCAATTTCTCGTCATCTGTTTGACCCTTGCCGCCATCTGGAAGGGAGCAAAAGCCATCGAGAAGGTCAACTTCTACCTGATGATTTCCTTGTTTGCATTGCTCTTCCTCACCTTGTTCCTCTCCCTTTGGATGGACATGGAAGACGGTAGCCTCGACGGCGCTATGTTCATGTTCACAGTGGACTTTGAAATGCTGAAAGATCCCGAAATTTGGATCAATGGATTATCTCAATCTGCTTGGTCGTGCTCTGCTGGTATGGGTATGTGCATCACCTATGCGGTTTACATGAGCAAGGACGAAGACACAGTTCTCAACGCTTTCACCATGGGACTTGCCAACAACAGCATCTCCATCATCGCTGGTCTTGCGGTGCTTTCAGCAATCTTCGCAGTCAGCCCAGATCCGCTTGCAACAGTGACCGGCGGTTCGTCTGCCATTACCTTCCTGGCGTTACCAGAAGTGTTTGCCAAGGCGCCGTTCGCGCCGTTTGGCCCGCTGTTCATGATGGCAGGGTTCTTCCTTGCACTTTCGTTTGCAGCGATGACGTCAATGATTTCCACGGTGGAATTGTGCGTACGTAACTTCGTCGATCACGGTTACAACCGTGAGAAGTCGGTCGCTTTGACTGGTTTAGCTCTGTTCTTGTTTGGAATTCCCTCTGCAGTTATGTGGATCAAACTTGATTCTGAAGGGGTTGCTTTCCCTGAATTCTTGGAAGTTCAAGACCACATTTGGGGCTATGGCCTGATGTTTTCAGGTCTGTTCATCGCCTTCTCCATCTGGAAGTACGGCTATTACCGCTGGAAGTCTGGTGTGGAAGCTGGCGTTGCTCCTGCTGGATTCAGAGGCTACCTCGGCTTTGGTGTCTCAGCCTTCCGTGATGACTTCATCAACACGGGCGACAACGACATTGAAGTTGGACGTTGGTGGGACCTTTTGATGTACCTCGCCTTCCCAATTCTCTTCTCGGTTCTGATGATTTCATACTTCGCCGACATGATTGCCAACACACCCGATGTGTGGGACCCAACCAACCCGAAGGGTCTCTCGATCATTCTGTTGTTCTGGGGTGTCATTGCTGCTCTCTTCATCAGTTTCAACAAGTTCATCGTTCAACGACCCTTGTACAGAAACATTCCACTTGGGGCCGAAGTCGACATCTCAACGCTTCCAGGCGGTTCCGATGATTTGGTCGTCGCTCGTGGCGAGCATGCACCAGGGTTTGAACATCTAACCGTTGGAAAGAGCGCTTGATGAACAGGAAGTGAGCGGTTGGAAGACCTAGTTCAAACGCTTGTGACAGGATTCCTTGTCTCGGCTTTCTTCATCGTGGTTGTGTGGTGGTTTTGGCGCCGCTACGACCAACCCAGTGATCTCCAATTAGCACGAGAACTGGAACTTGAAAAGAAGACCGAAGAGCAACAAATGTGGCGTTCTGTCGAGGCTCAAATGGCTGCAGAAAAAGCAAAAATGGAGGAGCAGGCTCTGTATTTGAGAAAGAAAGCAGACCAGCATGAACACGCTCAACCACCTTCTCCAGGCGCTTTGAGCAATGCTTTGGAAGCATTTGATACCGTTCCAACGCCGGTCTTCGAGGCCGCTCAGCAAATACAAACCTTCGATGATTCACAGCCTGCGCCAACTGAAGGCACGAGCCTTGAACCATCAGATCTTGTGATCGAGGACGACCTCGACCTCTTGCTTGCGGCCTCACCGATTCAGGTACGCCAAGACATCGGTGTTGTAGCACCGTCCGAGTCGAAGGCCACGGAGCCTGATTGGGCGCTGGTCGAGAAACTCAAGCAACTCGCCAGTGCAGAATCCATCGAAGAAGTGCCACACCCTGACTTGCCTGAAGCGCCTGACCTCGAGGTGCTCACGAGTGCAGAGCCGCTGATGAGCGTCGACCCAGACGATGTGGTTCAATGGGACCCAAGTGACAACCTCGCAGAGGATGCATGGGATGTTCAGTGGACCACCGTTTCTGATGAAGAGGAATGAACCCGCTGTTTCGCCCTCTTTCAAGGCGAAGAGGTCATGAACGGTTAGCGAGTGGAATGAAGCATGGTGCAACGCCCACGTGGTACTCGTGACTTCACACCACCGGTGATGGCGCGTCGTCTTGCGTTTGAGCACCTCTTGGAAGAGCGGGCACGCCGTCACGGCTTCAAGCGGGTTCAAACACCCGTGTTCGAATCGTTGGATTTGTTCACCGCCAAATCTGGTCCAGGCGTGGTGAGTCAGCTCTATGCCTTTGAGGATAAAGGCGGGCGACCATTGACGCTGCGTCCCGAACTCACCGCTCCAGTCATGCGCATGATCGCTGAAGAAATGCGCAACGACACCAAACCCCTGCGTCTTTCCTATTACGGTCAATGCTACCGGTATGAGGAGTTCAAGAAAGGGCGCTATCGAGAATTCTTCCAATATGGCGTCGAACTCATTGGCGCAACAGGTCCACTTGCAGAAGCAGAAGTCATCGCCCTCGCCATCGACATGCTCGATGCTTGTGGCTTAGAGAACTGGGAACTCCGGATTGGTCACGTTGGCATCCTGAAGGGTGCATTGACTGGACTTGGTTTGTCTGCTGAAGCACCAGAAGGCGCTACTGAACCACCGGTCGCCAGCGCTATGCGCTTCTTAGACAAAGGCGATGATGCTGGATTAGCGAACCTGTTCGAATCCAACGGCCTTGATCCTACCAACGCAGCCCCGCTTCGAGCTCTTGCTGACCTCGAGGGTGGAGCAGAAACACTTGGACCCGCACGTGCGATCCTTGCATCGCTTGCTGGTGTTTCACTTGAGGCACTGGACGAACTGCAAACAACGCTCGATGCCTTGGCACACCTTGCGCCCACGCCGCCATCGTTGGCGGTTGACCTGACGGTGGCCCGAGGCTTGGATTACTACACCGGTATGGTGTTCGAAGTCAAGGTGCCAGAAATGGGTGGCGAGGGCCAAGTCCTCGGCGGCGGTTCCTACAAACTCCTGCACTTGTTTGGCCTTCCAGACCTCGATCCGAGCTGTGGCTTTGGCCTTGGGTTCGACCGCGTGCTGCTGGCTCTTGAGGCTCAAGCAGAAGCGGCGGGTCGAGACGAAGTGGTGCCCGGTGAACGGGATCCACTCGGTACCATCGCCGTGATTCCGTTCGGCATCAATTCCAACCACGTGTTGCCCATTGTCGCCGCCTTGCGAAACGCTGGCGAGCGCGTCGATCTCGAACTGCGTGGCAGAAAAATCGGCAAGGCCATGAAGTGGGCCAATTCAACCGGCGCAGCGTTCACCATTGTTGTTGGTCCAAACGATTTAGAAAGCGGTCAGGCCATGCTGAAGTCGCTCGTCAGTGGTGAGCAACAAGCTGTTGCGCTCAATGCAGAAGCGTTGCATGCCGCTATCGCAGCCATGCGCTCGTGATTCACTCGTCGGACTCTTCGTCCTTTGAAGCGTTGATGAACATCGCCATACCGATTGCAGCGGAAGCAACAACCAAGCTGAATCCAGGTGCATCTTCGTCATCCATCATGCCGTCTTCGCCTGCTTGGAAGGCTTCGTCCCATGTTGATTCATCAACAGGGAGTTCGAGGCGAGCCTCTTCGCCGAGTTTGATACCGAAGGCTGCAGGGTTGCCATTCTGAGTTAATCCACCGAATCCAGATTGTAGATCGCCTTTGACTTTCATGGCCACTTCGACGATTGGGTTGTCATTGGTGCCGTCCCAGAGCAGGTTGCCATCTTCTTCAGTCAGGGTGTGAGAAAACACGATGTTCTTCCAGTTGCCAGCGGGCCAAGGTTGTTCGGTGTGCTGGTAGACCTTGTTTGCACCGCGGTACACGGTGATGTTGAGGAAATCACAATCCGATTGGCACGGTCCGTTGTTGTCGCCGTTGGTTTGGTCCCCTTCGAAGTAGATTTGGAAGTTGGCACGCATCTCGCCGCTTTCGGTCATCTGAAGGCGTTTGTCAAGGCTCGGATCCATGGTGAAACGATACTTGATGGTGATGACGCCGCTGTCCTTTTCTTCCATCAATTCATTTTCTTCAACCGACTCGGTGTCGTTGTTGTTGAAATGGGTCCAGTATGCTGACATGCCGTTTGACCACATGTACATCGTGGTGTTGTTGGCGTTGGGTTGCTTAGGATCTTCTGCAGGTTCCTGTTGCATGACGCTGACATCGCCGGCTTGAACAGGTGTCATGAGCAGTGCAATTACCAAGAAGCACAGGAAGGCTTTGACTCGCATGGTTGGGATGGGATGGCTCACACATTTTACGCTTACGAACGGTTGTACCGAGCAAAAAGGGGGGAAAGGCAGCGCTCAATCGAAGCGTTGGAAGCCAAGTGGACCGTTTTGCTGGTTTTGGTTCTGAGTCAGGCGCAAGGCATCGCCAAGCACGTCAGGCGTCATTTGTGGCGACCGCAAATCTGTGCCGCCCACGCCTGTGATGATGGCCATGACCTTGATGGTGTCACCAAAGCCGACGTCTTGCCGAGCACCCCAAATGACGTTGGCATCTTCGCTGACTTTTGAAGTCAACAAATCAACGACTTGTGAAGCGGTATCGAGGGTCATGTAACGTCCACCTGTGACGTGGATCAGCACGCCAGTGGCGCCTGAAATATCGACGTCCAACAATGGATGGTTGAGTGCTTCGTGAACCACTTCTTCTGGACCACGGTCTGATTCACCATAGAGCATCATCGTCACGCCACCGTTGGCCATGATGGCTCGAACGTCAGCAAAGTCGAGGTTGATCAGGGAAGGCAAGGTGATGGTTTCTACGATGCCCTTGACGATTTCAGCAACGAGTTGGTCCATGATCGAGAACGCTTCATCAAGTGGAAGGTGGGGAACATAATGCAACAATCGATTGTTGTCAAGCACCAACACCGCGTCTGCGGTTCGGCGGAGCGACTCCAACCCTTCGAGCGCTCGACTCATGCGTTGACGGCGCTCGACGTGGAAGGGCGTGGTGACGATGCCAACAACGAGGGCTCCTGCTGCTTTTGCTTCCTCAGCGACAATGGGGCAAATGCCGGTTCCAGAACCGCCGCCAAGGCCGCTGGCAATGAACACGAGATCAGCGCCAGTGACAATTCGTCGAATCATTTCACGTCCAGCTTCAGCACAACGACGACCGGTTGAAGGGTCACCTCCAGCACCGAGACCTCGAGTGATGTGACGTCCGACCAGGAGTTTTTGCAAGGCCCGTGTGTGATCCAAATGTTGCTTGTCTGTGTTGATGGCAACGGTGACTGCGCCTTCGACACCAAGGTGGGTGATTCTGTTGAGGGTGTTGTTGCCTGAACCTCCGCAACCGACGATAAGGATCCGTGGATTTGGCACGCCAAGTGTTTCAACTTCATCGTCGAGGAGTGCAGTAGCTCCGCGATGGACCGATTCCTTGGCCATTTGGCTGACCATATCGGCAAGGGCTCGATTCTCAGCTCCTGAACTTGGTGTACCTGTGGGTCCCATCCCTACACATCCTGATTCCTAGAGCCCACTCTTTCCATACTTAACCGCGACCATTCTGGAGAGGTTCGAGAGGTCGTTTTTGCGAGTCGTTTTTGCACACCAAGGCACCTGTTATCCCATTGCACCTCAACCCTTGATAAGGTACGCATCGGCTTGCAGTGAATCCTTGATTTTTCTTTAACATCTCAGCATGCGGCCTTCCTTGTGATTGATGAGGGTTAAGTAGTGGAGCCAAGTGCGAAGGAATACCTCGCTTAGCTCAGTTGGTAGAGCACCTGACTGTAGTTGTTAATTCAAACGTCTCAGCAGACATCAGGGTGTCCCCAGTTCAAGTCTGGGAGCGGGGACTCTAATTCCATTAGTTCGGATTGTCCACGCTCTATCGAGAGGTTGAGCGTTATCTGACGGATCCTACCCCCCGTGAGAGAACACATCGTCATGCAAAGCGGGGCTACAATGGCAGTGATTCATTGCTCACTGATCGTACTTTTTCCAGTCTCCGCCAAAACCAACTTCTCTATACCAATGATTGTTGGAAGATTCCGGCCACTCCAACCATTCTTGCCCATCATGGGCTTGCCCGATTAAATCCGCAGAGGGTTTTGAGGTAGGGGGCGCTCCAGATGCGCTTGATGGTGGTGATGGCTTTACCTCTTGCTCAGAAGGAATCTCCACCTCTTCCTTGAACAAATGATTGGTTGAATCAATAGCCGAAAACTCAGATTGTTGAACCGTTGGCCTTCGAACCAAAACCACAATCACTGCAATTGCAGACATTGCAAATGTTCCTCCCATGAAGATGACCATCAAACCCCCATCTTGAGATTCGGAGTTTGAAGCTATGGAGTTGGTATTTTCACTCGGACAATCCTCTGCATTAATGACAATCGCCCGTCCGCCAGGACAGGTGTAATAATCACTTGATTCGTTTGAGGAAGGATCGATGACCAAGGTGACATTTGTCCCCCCGGTACCGATTGTTTCAGAACATTCACCAAGGTCAGTCACAACATCAGTGCCGCCAGGGCATACATAGTAAAACGGGTTTTCTCCGTTGTTCGAATCGTTGCTTTGTTGGTTTCCGGTGTTTGAATCGTCGACAGGGCAATCAGATGGATCAAGGACTACGAGGCTTCCAGCAGGGCACACATAGTAGACCACACTGCTTCCTCCATTCTCATTATCGAGTGCCTGGGTTGCTGAGCAGCCCTGAGCATTTACAATTCCAATTGACCTCGGACAGTCATCGATGCTGTTGGAGATTCCGTCGTTATCATCATCTTCATCCTCAAATGCATCGCGGCATCCATCGCCATCAAAATCAGTGTTGATGTTCGATGGCCAGTCTGTTGCGCCACGAGGACAAGCATCAATGGAATCAGGAATACCGTCATTGTCATCGTCAGCATCTTCGATATCTTCATCGAGGCACCCATCTCCGTCATGGTCGGTGAGCGTCCCTGAAGACCAATCAATCACGCCCATCGAGCACAGGTCAGATTCATCGCGAACGAGGTCACCATCATCGTCGTTGTCTTCAACATCTTTGCAACCGTCGCCATCAAGATCATAACTTGCTCCAGTGATGCCAATCGGACAGGAATCAGTAACGTCTGGCTTTCCATCGTTGTCATCGTCTAGGTCTTCATCTGTTGTGTCTTTGCAACCGTCGCCATCATGGTCAGTCATGGTTTCCGAAGTCCACGACAAAACCCCTCGGGGACAGGTGTCAAATCCATCCAAAACACCATCTGAGTCATCATCAGGATCACATGCGTCTCCATCACCGTTGCTGTTGTAGTCACCTTGAGTTGGATTGTATGTGTCCGGGCAGTTGTCGTTTGTGCCGACATTGTCTCCATCAAAGTCTGGCATGAAAAAGGCCATGAAGTTGTATCCCGAAACAATCACTCCTCCGTCATTTGAGCGCCCATTCACCATCGTGGCGGCAGTGGACTCCACATCAATGATCTGCCCATCATCAAGGTCGACCCAGAGAACTTCTGTACTGTTGCCTCCAGTTGGGGAATTCACCTCGGCCCCTTGATATTGATATTTAGCAAATCCACTGCTCGGGTGAATGACGACGAAAGACACAGTTTCTTTATCGCTATGGACATTGTATCCCGGATATGCACTTGGATTATCATAACCAATGTTGGTCGACCATTCGATGCCTGTATCGAGGTTGACCTTTGATAGAATAAATTCGACTTCAGCATCGCTGTAATTGTTAATGAGGGACCCATCGATGCTCGTTTGAGGGAAATAAATATCGGAGAAAATGATGTCATCATCGATAATTTCTACCAACTTTGGACTCATTTGGTAATTATTAGATTGTTCATTGACGACCATGTGACCATCCCAACCTCCACCGTTGTTCATGATGGCAATGTATTGGGCATACCTTGGAGAATGGGATATTTTTTGACCAGTAAAGTTGCTTTCTGTGTTCGATCCAGAGACATAATCTCGAGTGTTCCCAGTCAGATACATGCTTCCATTTTCAATCATCATGTCTGTGAATTGTATGGATACATATGGCGAACTGACCATCGATTGTTTCGATCCAGTGATACTAATGCTCAACCACATGTGGCAATACCCCTCTTCTCCTCCAAGTGGGCACGAAGTCGTTTGTGAATCATATTTGATTAAATTCGATGTGGTCAGGAATATTTGGAGTCCCGTTTCGTTAATCTCGAAAAGTGGTGCTAGGTAATTGTTCGTTGGGCTTTGATATGGGATTTCAAGGGAACGAACCCAATTTGTACCTGTTGCTGATGCTGACGAAACACTGTATTCTTGAAATCCAGAGGCTATTGGCCCCCTAAGAACAGTGTACAAATGACCATTTTCATCGAGCTCTTGATAGGCCAATGAGGAGTAAGCATAGCTGCTGGAGGTTTGCTCTAAGTCCACCCAATCCCATGAGCCATTGTTGTAATAAGCCGTCACTAAATTGTGTGACCCTGCATATTGTGTGTTGGTTCCAAATGTAAGTTGCAGATTGTAAACAGAGAGGGTGAGGTAGAGTTGATCTTCGTCAATAACATGAACGCCAACAACTTTCGAATAATAATAATCGGGGGAATTGCAGTAAGAATTGCACGTAATCTTTTCAGTGTTTACAACAATCCCTTCAGCGTCAATCTTGAGAAGATGGAACCCCTTGCCATTGGCAGAATATTGATAATCCATCCAGTTCCCATAATCATCCCCTACAACGTAGTACATGTTGCCTTCATCATCAAAGTCATGATTCGTAAATTGGTGAGTTGTCGATTCACCGGATTGATCGAGATCGCCTGAAACCGCTCCGGACCAGCTTGGCAAGAAGGCATGAGATGCCGGTGCTTGTGTATTGCCATCAGCGGAAACAATTGTGGTCAACGGCGTAGCAAAAAAGGCCAAAACCAATAGAAATGAGCACAGTTTGGAAAGTTTTGACATTGTCGCCCCTCCGCATCTCGTCTTTTAAGGGCTATGCCGAACTTAATCTTTGATATTTTTTCAGCTCTTTACCCACGGTAAAGGCCGGAGCGCAGTTCAAGTCTGGAAGCAGGGGCTCTAATTCTATCTACTCTGATCGTCCACGCTAAATCGAGAGGTGGAGCGTTTTCATCTGCTTCCTCTCTCATAGGAGCGGGGACTACATTCCTAGACATCAGATTTCATCGTGCCCACTCTATCTCCATGGTTTCCGTAACGAGTGTTTGGTGCATTTATTTGCGGATTGAGACGCTCTCTCAACGATTAAAAAGCATTTATCAACTGACACTGAATGGAAAGTGTATGGTCGATTTCTCAGCCCACCACATTTCAAGTCGTGGACTGAGGTACGCTCTCAATCATTCAGTCTTTGGCACAGACGAGATCGATGAACAACGGTATGAAAAGGCGTTGCTCAATGTCCTCACCGCCCAAGATTTCGACTCCATTCCCTTGGTCGATTCTTTCGGGGGGCCCATTACTTCAATCGGACGACGACGATTGCATGACGGGGATGTCGAAGAAGTGTTCCTCCTCCCGCTGGAAGAAGTTTCAACGATGCCTCGAACAAGTCCTGTGATTCGCTGTATTTTCGAAGTGTTATCCAATGAACATCACATTGTTTTCTTGACAGATGAGGAAGATCAAATTCAGGATGTTGTAACCATTGGGATGTTGTCATCACCAATCATTCAAGAGTATCTTACACTCTTAGTTTCCAAACTCTCTTCAGAAAATTGGGATTTCAATGAAAAATATCTGAATTCATCCTTTACTCCAACTTATGATTTCCCAAAAATCATTCATCAAGAACTTAAGAAACTTGGAAAGTTAGTTGATAATCCTGATGGCCCCATACCAACCGATCTCGATGTAAGTAAACAAATTGTTCACATACTCAGTCTCTTACAACCATTGAAACATTGGGAAGGAGGTCAAGAATCAGATTCACTCCTGTCAACAGACTTTCCTCTAACGATTGCAACACCGGACTACACGCCTGGTACTGCAGGTTATTTTGCTCAGCATCCATTTGGTGCTGTAATCGAAAACACAGAAGATGAAGTCGTGCAAGATTTGGCGTTTAGATTGTTTTCGGAAGCAAACAACTGGGATTTCCTGGTTCTCAAAACATTATCTGGGCAATATACACATTTAATCGGAAAAAATCAATTCAAATTGATAGAGACACGTGTTAGTGAAGATGTTGAATTAGAAGAACTGGTTTATCTCATGAACGAAGAGCATAGACCATTACTTGTAGAGTATGAAGCCAGCGATTACCCAGGTATCATTACAGCACAGGATATCGTGTTTGCAGAAGATACCAAAACGAAAATGGCAAAACAATTTCTGAAACTTGAAATCCAAGTAAGGAACACATATTTACATGTTCTCGGAACACAAAAAAAAACTGATAAATCCGAATATTTTGTTGGAACCGCCTTTGCATGGAAAGCAAAAATTACAGATGTTTATGCCCTATTGGTTAAGCAATTACCGGAGGAGAAAGATGTGTTCTCCAACTCCGATTTCAAAAATATATTCCTTCTGCGAAATAGTATGGCACACAACGATTTTGCAGTAACGCCGGA
>Ga0302138_10001483_pt1 | contig 11311 bp, 16 predicted proteins | sample CBN3_321_MG_FD_203110 | JGI IMG/M metagenome (GOLD analysis project Ga0302138, IMG submission 203110) | Marine microbial communities from Western Arctic Ocean, Canada - CBN3_surface | ecosystem: Environmental > Aquatic > Marine > Oceanic | place: Canada: Western Arctic Ocean | collected 2017-09-15 | reverse complement strand
ACCCTACTGGTGAAGGGTCTTCTGCCGAAGAGTTTGCCGCTCGAAGCAACTCTTGAAGCTTGTAAAACCAAGCACTCGGCCTACTCGAGGAGCTCTTCCTTCCCTTTTATTGAGAATGCTTACGCCCACAACGGCCAGGAGTCGTCGGGGGAGCAGATTGGGGGGTGGGCAGATAACATGGAAGCCATCCTGTTCGACTCCGTGCAGGTTGTTGAGCTCATCGAGGCTCTGGCGACGTGCGACGAGATTGGCCTCCAACCCAACCCACAGTACAATGTCTCCACAAATCCAAGGCGCTACGTCGACACTCGTCGCCTCTTCTCCACCAACAAGATGACGTACGACGGGGAGGAAAACTTGGGAGTACTGACCATGAGCGTTTACGCAAGGTGAGTGCGAAATTTGTTTTTGTGTTTTTTGTGATGCGAGCGAAGCGAAGCGTTGACGTGCATATGGCGTGTTTTGGACCGTATTTGAACAACCTCCTCGCACAAATAGATGCGCCTAGCCGAACCCGCCACCGTGTCCAATTTTGAGCGTTTAAAACCTCCACACGTTGGAGTTACGGCTTCAGTGAATCCTCTATGACATGAAATTGTCAATTTTTTCTCTCACCCAATCCCATTCTAGGTCAAGCTGCTTCATGGGCGATGAAGTCACCAGAAGGGACAACAAGGACTACCAGCAGGGGACACTGAGGAGGGTTTTGGGGTTGCTTCTTCTCGAGTGTCCCTTCCGACTTTCGGATCTTTACCCCGTGCAGCTCAAGAAATACCACTCTGTGGCCCGGGTGCTGAACCACCTCAGGATCATCGACGACAAGGAATTTGGCAAGGTCACCAACGGGGCGCCTGACCCCAATACGAAACGAGACCTCGAGGGCGGAGGTGTTTACAACTCAGCCCGGCAGAGCGATGAGAACTATGACCACAACCACACCAATTTTCCCGAGGAAAAGAAGAAAAAGGCCAAGGGATATGCCAAGGAGATCGAAAAGGTGAGCGAGCGAAGCGAGCGAGCCTTGCTTAAGATGAGCATACTCGCGATGAATCAACACCCGCGAAATGGCTACAGACGGCTACATCCACTACTAAACTAATCCACTCAAATCTTTGACTCGCTTCATTCGTTTTGCTCTGGCTTCATTAAAAATGCGAACAATCTCGCTTCGCTCGGCGCTCGGCGCTCGGCGCAGCAAGACATTGCACTCGTCGACCGTCACAATGCCGCATCTATCCTCGAAACTGCGACGCAGTCCTTCACCTCTTCGATCAAGAACGGTGGCGGAATATCCAACACCGACACCTCCTTCAATGGCCTGATGAAGTCGTTCTACACAAACTTTGTCCTCGATCAGATCAAACAGAAGGACTTTGGAATGAATTCCATTTACCTTGACGGCAACACCAAGAAGGCGGGCATCCTTGCGTTCTACTTTCTCAGGGAAAATTCTTTTGCAGTTAAGCCGGAAGATGATGAGTTCACCAAGCGTGCCAAACTTCTGGCCAAGAATGCCATCTCGTCCGACATTTTGGGCAAGGTGAGTGAGCCTTTACACTAGTTGTGACCCACAAAATAAAAACTAATATATGTTTCCAATCATTTGTAATAAAGCCCGGCTCGACCGGGGACTCGCTCACCTCCTTCTTGCACCGGGAGGACTGGCCTCTCGCCCAGAAGAACGCTGCGGCCGAAGTGTACGACTCGGTGGAAAAACTGAAGAAACTGAACTACGTGCTGAGCATTGCGGAGAACAAGGGGCACGCCCCAGCTCCTCGACCCACCGGGCTCAAGCTCGAGCTGTTTGACTACCAGCGCCAGGCAACGGGCTGGTGCATCGAAAGGGAGAACGTTCCCAACTGGAAGCACGTTTGGGCGCTTCTACCCTACGCCCCGACCGGGGGCGATCAAGGTCCAGCAACTTCCGCACGCAAAAACAAACTCTACTTTTCTCCGGCGTTGGACAAATTCACCACCTCCCCCCCAGCGTCAGGCCGGGGAGGGTTTATCTGTGAGCAAATGGGCATGGGCAAGACCATCATCAGTCTATCTCTGCACCTGCAGAACCCCGCCCCGCTCTTCCCGTGCAGCAGAATGAAATCGGTCTACGGGAAAAACACTTACATTGACAAGACGGGGAGGGGGTGGGGAGAAATGGAGAAGCCCGAGAGCGGAAACCGGCATTGCGGGACGATTTTTAGTAGAGGAACGCTGGTCATCTGCAACGTAAGCTTGGTTGGGCAGTGGGTGGCCGAGGCAAAGGTGAGCGAGAGGAGCCTGCATGCACAAGACAAAACACACACCACACTAACCCCAAACAATTTCAGAACATTCTGAAAGATCCGGGGATGGTGTATCCCTATCACGGTCAAAAGAGAGAACGCGACTCTTCCGTGCTCTGCCAGAAAGATATAGTTGTTACCACGTATGACACCCTCACCTCTGACAACGGCTACTGGCGCACCAAGTTCAACAACGTGGCGAAAAATGCCGGACAGGAGGTGAGCGAGCGAAGCGAGCGAGCCTTGATGAAGACGAGAATACGAGCCAGCGAGCGAAGCGAGCAGCAAACGAAACGTTCACAACTAGTGTACAGACGAGAAATAAATACGAGCCACTACTAACCCCTTCGCACACCCTCTTCGCTCGGCGCAGTATTGCGCTCCGGTCGACCAGGTCCGGTGGTGGAGGATCATTGTCGACGAGTCCCACAACATCAAGGGGGACACCAAGAACTCGCAGTCTGTACAGGGACTCGTGGGAGAAAACCGCTGGTGTGTCACCGGGACCCCCATCAACAACTCCGTGGACGACCTCCGCAACCAGCTCAAGTTCCTTCGGCTCTACCCCTTCGCGGGTGGGCGGATCCCCTTCGACGACTACATCAAGGCTGGTTACGAGCACTTCCAGCAGGGTGGGGACCGCCATTTTAACCGCAGGCAGAAGGACAAGTACAGCGGCGGCGCCTCCCGCGACCGATTTTCCACCTTTCTTTATTTACTGAGGAAGTTCATGATGCGCCACGGCGAGAAGCAGAAGAGGGTTGGAACGAACTTATCTTTGATCGACCTTCCTCCGAAAACTACTGAGGTGAGTGAGTGAGTGAGTGGGAAACGAAAACGATACTAACCCTAACCCTAACCCTAACCCTAACCCTAACCCTAACCCTAACCCTAACCCTAACGATACAGATTGTGGAAATCACCTTCAACGCCAACGAGCGCAAAATCTACGACAGCATGGAGGAGAAGGCGAGGAACGCTTACATGAGGCTGAAAAGGCTCGGGGGCAAGGTGGTCAACTCGAACGTTCTGTTCATCAAGAGCAAGATGCACCCGATCAGGAGCGTCTGCTCGGGAGGCAAAATCCCCGAGGCCACAAACAGCCACAGAAACAACCTGGACGACTACTTGGCGAACCCCGACAATGAGCCAGCTGGAGCTGCTGCAGCTGCGAAGAAGGCGCCAAAACCGCCCTACAACATCCCCGCGGGGGAAAGCATGGAGTGCAGCATCTGCCTGGATGAGTTCGAGTCTCCAATGGCGACCAGTTGCAACCACCTGTTCTGCAAGGACTGCATCGAGGGCCTCATTGGGGCCAGCGAGAACGCGGCGGGAGATTGCCCTCTGTGCAGGGCGCCCGTGAAGCACAGCGATTTGAGGGTGGCGATCAAGCCGGTTGTTGCTGTTGCTGTCGAGGGTGGCGAAGACGATGATGATGAGGAGGAGGAGGAGGAAAAGGACATCAAGGACCTGGTGGTGGACCCGGCCTCGTTCCAGTTCGAGAGCAAGTTCAAGGTGCTGCTTGGAATGCTCAAGAAGATCAAGGAGAAAGAACCGGGAAGCAAGTCGCTGATATTCAGCCAGTACCCGAGCACCATCGACTGGCTGAAGAAGAAGCTGCCCGCGGAGGGATTCACCTTCAGGACGCTGACGGGAAGCATGACGATGGACGCCAGGGCCAAGGCCTTGCGCGACTTTCAAAAGGATCCCCCCACGACGATCTTCTTGCTGAGTTTGAGGAGCGGAGCCGTCGGCATCAACTTGACGCAGGCGAACAGGGTGTTTTTGATGGAGCCGGCGACCAACCCGGCGCTGGAGGATCAGGCGATTGGCAGGGTCCACAGGCTGGGGCAGCTCAAGCCGGTCAAAATTACCAGGTTCATCGTCAAGGACACCATCGAGGAAAGGCTGGTCAAGTTCGTAAAGAACAAGTACTACGCGAAGGAGGCGGGGGGAGGGGCCGGGGCTGGGGCTGGGGCCGGGGCTGGGGCTGGGGCTGGGGCTGGGGAGGGGGCTGATGCGGCGGCAGCGGCAGCGGCAGCGGCAGCGGCAGCGGCAGCGGCAGCGGCTGGGGGGGATGCAGGGAATGCAATCGAAATTGATGAGGGTGAATTCGCCAATGTTGCTCTGGCAGGAAACATTATGACAGAGGATAAGAATCTGAAGACGGAAGAGTTCGACCTGTTGTTCAATGTGCCGCCTGAGGTAGCCGTTGCGGATGGGGGAGGTGTATGAGTAAAAATGATGGAGTGTAGGAGAAAGGAGAAGGGAGAAGGGGTAACAGACAGTAGGAGAGGGGGGAGAAAAAGTTGAATCTGAATTTTTCGTGTTTGCTAAATTTTTTTTGTGGTTGAATCGTTGGTTTAATACTGTTAGCTATGCATGACCGGGCAACAGGAACTCCACCACAACGCTCGTTGGTCCATCCCCAGCCCCAGGTCTCTGTATGCACATATTCAGGAGGGCAATGCCCTTGTGGAGGGTGCGCAGGTCGGCCTCGGTGGCGGCAGGGGTGGTTGGGGCTCTGCACGTCTTCTTGTGCTTCTTCCAGGCAGACTTCTGGCACTCCGCCGAGCAGTAGAACGTGTTCTTGCACCGTGCGCAAGGTTTCGCGCCCAGGGAGCTGCAGACGTCGCACTTGCGAGCCGGCTTCAGCACGCCCTCCACCTCAACAAGCTCAGCCTTGTCGTACTTCATGTGCTTGATGAACTGGCAGACGGTGTTGTAGGGGCCGTACATATCGGGGTGTTTGGTGGGGCGGGATGGGCGGAGGCGGGGGGGGAAGGGGGTGGAGGAGATGTATTTGGGGGTGAGGCGGAGGATTTTTCGGATTTCTTTGCACGCATTGAATTGGGGGTGCTCGGCAAACTGGAGGGTCGTGAGGCCTTGGACGTTTGTAGTGGTGAGGGAAAGTGGGTGCCGATGGATCATTCGAAGAGCAAGAAACACGAGGGACTCGCTGTATACCTGGCTAAAGCAAGCAAGCTGTAGAAGAAGAGTAGAATTGAAATATTTGAGCAGTTCACGCACCAACTCGTCATCGTGCTCGTTGATGAACTTGTGACAGTCTGCATACGATCGTGATTCGATCCACGTAACCATTTCACTCTGCCAATAAGCCACTGGTGCGTGCAAGCGGCCCACCCCCTTCCAATCCAACGAACGAGCTTCCTCGGGAGTGTGGGAGAGCAAGCCGATGATCTCAGCACAGGCTCCACTCCCTAGGGCAATGTCGAGGGGAGTTTTGCCTTCCTTGTCTCGTGTGGTGAGGGCCTCGTAATTGTAGCAAATCGACTGCACGCCCACAAAGGCAAGAGCATGTGTGTGTGTCTGAGCTTTCGCTGCGAGCCAATGATGTGGCAGTCGTCCATGCTCATCTCTCTCCTTGTACTTTCTCCTGATCAAATCTGAGTCCCGATCTGGGTGAGTCATGGCACCTTGTACCGCGGGCCAATCACGCTTCTTGAGCCACTTGTGGTGCTGGTTGGAAGGCATAAAGATATGCTCGTGAAAAGATCTCAAACGAGAAGGGGGAGAGTGAGTTTTGCTGGGCAAGGCAGGAGAATTGGGTTAGAATAATGCTGGGGTGGTGGAATTTGGGACAATATACCTAGGGAAGTGAAAAGCGAGCGAAATTTGAGATTGACATAAAATATTTGGCGCGGCAAGTGAACAAAACACGATGCAAGAGCTCGGCGCCATTGCGTCAGCAATTGCTCAGGTCTACCCTGATACCTCATCCCACCTAACGAACTATCTTGAACTTGGACTCTCCCCCAATGAAATAGACTGTATTGTCACCGATTTCTTCTCCCTGGTTGACAATGACGACCCTCTCGTCCGTAAGTCCCTCAAGGAGGATAAGAGCCCCATCGATGACTTTGGGAAGTACCTATTCGAGGAGAAGCTTAAGCAGAAGGCTCCTAAGGCTCGCTCTGTCACTCCCATGAGTGAAAAGCAGACTCCCAAAGTCAAAAGCCCCTCAAAAGCCTCTGCGGCTGCTTCTGCCTCTGCGGCTGCCTCTGCCTCTGCCATGGAGGACGACGACGAGGACGTTGACGACGAGGACGAGGAGGACGACGAGGACGAGGAGTTCGTAATAGCAGCAATAATGAAGGAGCGCAAGAAGAAGGCAAAGGTCTTCGGCGCGCCCAGCTCCGTTGAGTACCTGGTCCACTGGGAGGGTTTTCCCCACGAGCAGGACACCTGGGAGCCCATCGAGAACGTTCAGGCCACTGACGTTTTCGCAGAGTACGTTGAGAAGAACAAGGCCAAGGCGAAGACCAAGGTGAGCGATTGTGCATTCACGTTTAAGCGCGAGCTGGTCGCGAGCGCGCGAGCTTTTTCTTTGGTTCCATTTCCATTTCCATTTCCATTTACAGTTTCTTTCCCTTTTCTTCATTCTAAATTGACGCAAGATTTCCAAAACCCTAAACCTAAACCAAATCTATTTTCGTTTCTCTCAGCTCTCCGCCACGGCCAAGAGTCGAAAATCGAAGAATGAGGCAGAGCACGAAGAAGACCCTTCCCACAACACCGACGAGTCTGACGACGAGTACTACGCCCGGCAAGCCGCCAAGAAGAAGCGTTCCCAAAACGCCCGCAAGGGCAACACGGCCGGGAACAAGTTCCAGGCCGGCACGAAAGTTCTTCGGGGGTTGGACGGCGGTTACGTCCTCTCGACGTGCCTTAGCGGCAAGGTCAAGACCTACGAGGTTGTGTTCACAGTTATTGGGAAGGACGGGATGCATAGCTCCAAGACGGAGTGGATGGCTGAGCAGGCTCTGGGGGAGATTGCTGTTGGGGTTGAGGATTCGTCTGGGGATGAGGGGGGTGGAGCGATGAGAAACGCACGCGCACCCTCGGCAGCTGATGCTGATGCTGATGTGGACGTGAATGTGAACGTGGACGTGAACGTGGACGCTACTGCCACGGCCGTAAACGACCTTGAATCCGAGGAGGAGTTCAATTCCGATGACGCCGTCTCCTCCTCTTCGGAGGGCGACTCAGAAGATGAGTTTCTCGAGGCCGATGCCGACGAGGCGTTCATCGACGATGAGGAGGACGACGAGGAGGAGTACGATGAGGACGAGGAGGAGCTGCCCAAGCCCAAGCCCAAGGCGAGGTCCAAGGCCGCTGCGAAGTCCAAGCCTAAGCCCAAGGCCAGCGTCAAGCCTAGCGACTCCCCTGCCAAGAAGAACAAGGTTGCCAACGCGCACCTTCTCAACCTTGCCGACAATGATGAGGATAATGATAATGATGGTGATGATGAAGACAATAAAATGGCCGTTGATGATAGCAAAGAGGAAGCTTCCAACAGGTGAGTGAGCGAGCGATCGCCATCCACATCCACATCCACATCCACATCCACATCCACATCCACATCCACATCCTCATCCTCATCCAAAATTTCATTACTAAACTAACATTATTCCACTAATTACTTTTGGCGCCTCGCTTCGATCGGCGCTCAATTCGCAGCACCACGATGGGCAAGAACAAATCCTGCTTCGACAAGATAGCCGACTCCGGAGGAGGATCGGCCAAGCCCAAACCCGCCCCCAAGCCCAAATCCAAACCCAAATCCGCCACCTCTCCTCGCGGCGGAGCGAAGCCGCAGGGACAGAAGACCATCACCGGCAGGTGAGTGAGCGAGCGAAGCGAGCGAGGCTTGTGACAGGCTTGTGACAGGCTTGTGACAGGCTTGTGACAGAAAGTGTGACAGATGAGCTTGTGCAAAGCGACTAACGCACTTTTGCTCCCTACCCACTCTTGCTCTCGTGCTTCGTTGAAAATGCGCCTCGCACCTTCTTCGCTCGGCGCTTCGCTCCTCGGCACAGCGCTCGGCTCGGAGCCAAGGGCCAGTACCTTGGCGGAGCCGGCTTACCGGTCATTGCCGAGCCGCAGGGCATGTTCGACGACATGCTCCCGAAGGTGAACTCGCAGCTTCGGGCGGTCGCCGACGGGCTTGCCGGCAGGCCCATCCGAATCGCCACAATGTGCTCCGGAACCGAGAGCCCCGTGCTGGCGCTCGACATGATCGAGCGGGCGTTCGAGAGTCTCAACGAGGACGCGGAGCACAACTTCAAGGTTGAACACGTCTTCTCCTGCGAAATTGAGCCCTACAAGCAGGCTTACATCGAGCGGAACTTTTCCCCCCCTCTTCTGTTCCGCGACATTCGCGAGCTCGGGAACAAGCAGGTGAGTGAATGTGGTTGTTGTCAACACCATACACAGTTGTGACTAACTCGCTTCGCTTCGCTTCGCTTCGCTTCGCTTCGCTTCGCTTCGCTTCGCTTCGCTTCGCTTCGCTTCGCTTCGCTTCGCTTCGCTTCGCTTCGCTCGCTGCTCGCTTCGCTCGGCTGCAGGCCCACACCGCCTACGGTGGCCTCTCCGATGTCCCCGGAGGCTGTGACATCCTCGTTGCTGGCACGTCCTGCGTGGACTTTTCCACATTGAACAATTCGCGCAAGGAGATCGACGGGTCAGGCGAGTCCGCCCAGACCTTCCGCGGAATGATGGACTGGGTGCAGAAGACGCAGTGCCCCATCGTCATCCTCGAGAACGTGTACGGAGCCCCCTTTGACAAGTTCGTGCAGTACTTCGAGGACCCCAAGGTCGGCTGCGGAGGCTACCACTGCACTTTCATCAAGGTGAGCGAGCGAAGCGAGCGAAATGGCTACAGACATAATGAGGCTACATACATTTCATCCACTACATCCACTACTAAACTAACATTATTCCACTCAATTCGTTTCGCACCTTCTTCGCTTCGCTCGGAGCAGCTCGACACGAAGGACTTCTACATCCCCCACACCCGCCAGCGCGGCTACGTCATGGCCGTCAAGGGCGATCGCGTGGACCACAAGGTGTGCGAGGAGTGGGTGGACCTCGTCAAGGCGTTGAAGCGCCCCGCGAGCGGCGGCCTGGACGCGTTCATGTTCCGCAGCGACGACCCGAGGGTCATCCGCGGCAGGAAGCGAATGAGCGAGGGTATGAGTGATGGTGGCGATAGCAACGGAAAGCAGGTGAGTAAAGTGGTGAAGTGAGTTATATTATTAATTTATTTAACCTCTAACAAAAATACATTGCACAGGGAGGAACGGATTGGGGAAAGTGCCAGCTCCGGCACGCGTCCTCCCGTGGCGAAGAGAAGCTCGGCGAGAAGCGCATCATCACTGGCTGGTCGGACACAACCTCCACCACCACCCTCCCCCCGCACATGTGGACCGAGTGGATGCAGCGCCAGGTGCACCGAATCCACGACCTCACCGACATCAACACTCTCCGCCTTGCGAGCGTTGGCGTGGACCAAACCTACAAGACGATGGTTTGGAACCTCTCCCAGAACTGCGACCGAGACACGATGGGAAAGGTGAGTTTAGTGCAACACTTTTTGCTTGGCTTGCACACACCACCCAGAACCACACTAACATAACACAACAACCAGCTCGGGCTCTCCCCATGCATCACTCCCACCGGCGTTCCGTTCGTGACCTCCCGCGGCGGCCCCTTGGTCGGCGAGGAGCTCCTCATGCTCCAAGGAATTCCCGCCGCGGATCTGATCCTCACCCGCGAGTCCGAAGCGAATTTGAAGGATTTGGCCGGCAACGCCATGACGACGACTGTCGTTGGCGCCTGCATCCTCGCGGCGATTTGCGCCGGTGGCATTCAGGCCAAGGGGAACAAGAAGGGCGCTTTGCTCCCTGAGGGTGAGGTCGATCTGCTGGCGACCGAGGAGACCAAGAAATCTAGACTAGCGGCCAAGGAAATCGAGGTTGTCCCGGAAACCCTCGTTCCCCGCTCTTTGACCCCAGCCTTCTCCTCTGACAGGGTCACAACCACCACTTCTCACGGCACGTACGTCAAGACAAACCTCGACATCAACAAGGCCAAGCTTGACCTCCCCCTTTCCCGGCTGCTCAAGTTCGGCCTCATCACCCGCCGTCTCTGCCACTCGGAGTGCAACGGCCAGTCGATGAAACCCAGCGATGCGACTACCCCCGGTGGCGAGTTCGTCATTTGCAAGGTGAGCGAGCGAAATATATTTCTGCGAGCGAGCCACATTTAACCAACTGACATATATATTACGGCGCAGCACTGCGGCGTGACTGGCAGATCTTCAATTCTCCAACCTTCCAACGAGTCGGGCCCCGGGTCTGGCGGCGGCTCGTGCAAGTTTGAGGAGCACGACTACGCGCCTTTTGACGTTCTGTCCACCGTATCTCCCCAAGAATCCGTTTACGGAGGTGTGACAATTTCCCCCTCGACCTTCCGTTCCCTGTTGGTTGACATTCTTCCCATGTCCCTCACTCTCGCCAACCTGAACACTTCCTCCGTTTTGGACAGCACAACCGCGCCGCCCTCCTCCAGCATCCCACAGAAGCTCTGGAACGAGTGGCGCACCGTGGTCAAGAATTCTCTCTTCGACAATCAGGCCAATCCGGTCACCTTCAAATTCAAGGAAATCGTCCGCACCACCGTCTGGTCCGTCAAGTACGAGTCAGCCTGCAACAACAACGCCGACAAGAACAACAAGACCCACTTGATTTTAACGATTAACGGTCCGGAGTCTGGCTGGGTTGTGACGACGGACACCCCCACCAAACTTGCAACAGTCAAGAAAGGTGAGCGAGCGAAGCGAGCGAGCCTTGAGGAAGACGAGCATACTCGCGATGAAGTGCGCGAAATGGCTACAGGCATAAAGGCTACATCCAACACTAAACTAACACTATTCCACTTAATTCTCTTGACTCGCTTAACTCGTTTTGCTCTTGCTTCATTAAAAATGCGCACAATCTCGCTTCGCTCGGCGCAGACTCGCCCAAGGCAATGCAGTTTGGCTCGGCTCGCCCCATCGCGAAAATGAGCATTAGCATTAGCACAGCCGCCACCTCCTCCGCCAACCTTCTCAACTCCGGAACGTGGCAGATTTGCTACCCCCTCTCCGAGGAGCAGCAGACAACGACTGTGACGTTCAAGGGAGTTGGAGATCTCACTGAGTCCTGGCAGGTGAGCAACGAGCTTTA
>Ga0302138_10001482_pt1 | contig 11316 bp, 11 predicted proteins | sample CBN3_321_MG_FD_203110 | JGI IMG/M metagenome (GOLD analysis project Ga0302138, IMG submission 203110) | Marine microbial communities from Western Arctic Ocean, Canada - CBN3_surface | ecosystem: Environmental > Aquatic > Marine > Oceanic | place: Canada: Western Arctic Ocean | collected 2017-09-15 | reverse complement strand
TTCAGCATTACCAGACCACTTTTTACTCATAGTTAAATCTTTATATTGTAAATTAATTATTTTTACTTTATCTGATGCCAATTGTAAATAATCCATATCATTTGCTATTATATAAATTAAAGCGTCCGTATTTTGGGATAATATATGTTTACAAGTTAAAGCATTACAATCATCCGCTTCTAATTTATTGTGATATAGCATTGGTATTTTTTCTTGTTCTAAAATATCTTTTCCTAATTTAAAGAATGGTCCACCCATAAAAGTATCATCATAAACACGGTTTTCTTTATATTTGTTAAATAAAGAATTACGCCATATATCTTTTCTAGGACAATCTAGTGCCGCAATTAATTTATAGTTTTTTATTTTTAATTTTTTTGGTATTTCTTTAAGTTTGTTAATAAATGTTTTTTTAAATTTTTCAACAAATATTTCATTTTCAATTGGGATTCCAAGTTCAATATCAGCATTTGCCAATTTCCACCAACCAATTAATGCATAATATCTATAAAATATGAAATAACTAGTGTCTAAAAGAATGTAAATTTCACTATTATTCATTATAAAATTAAATTATAATATAGTAATAATTCAATTTTTTATATGGAATATTATTAATTATATATTACAGATCTAAACTAATGGTATTTTTTTGACTATTTGATTGTTTTCTATTCGATTTTGGTTGTTTTTGACTACTCAATTCTTTTAAATCAGAAATACTAACAGTGCTTGGATCGCGCTCTTCTGTTTGAGCCGGGACGTTTACTTGTTTAGTTTTTAATCCTGATAAAATTTGCGAAATATCACTAGGTCCTTTCATTTCAGGTCTTTTTTGAGGAGCAGGAGTTTTAATATGTTGTGGATTATCGAATGATGACCCAAGTTCTTCAATGCTAATACCGGACTGTGTTCTTGAAGATGTTAAGTCTGGTCGATTTGTCGGTGGAGCGTATCTTTGACTTTTTGTACTCTGTGTTTCCATTGGAGGCGGTGGAGCACCCATATTTGGAGGAGCAGGTGCATTATTGCCGGGAACAAAATTATTCATAAAATTACCAAATCCCGGGTTAGATTCGCCCATAGAATTTACTGCAGCTTGACTAAATTGCTGCATCAATTCAGGATTTTGTTTCATAATATCATCCATTCCGGGTAAAGCAGACTTAAACATTGTATTAGTCATATGTACCATAATCGCGGAACCACCTAATTGGAATAATAATTTCAATTCTGGAGCAATTTTTGCTTTAGATTTATATTTATCATGTAGTTCTTGAAAAATTTCATCATAATCATTGATATTTTCATTTATTTGCTCTCCCCAACCTTCCATTTTTAAGTCAAAAGGATCAAATTTATTATTTAAAAATTCTAAACCAGTTACACAAGCCATTAACATTTTAGCTTGAAATTTTACACTGTTTGACTTTTCTCTTTCTGCCAGAATCATTTCATATTCACCTTGAAGTTCTTGTAAAGGAGAATCCATCGTATATTTTTTTGTTAATGTCGCTCCTTTTCTTTCTAAATCCTCTAATCTTCTTAAAAATTTAAATTTCTCTCTTACCAATTCTTCTTTTGTCATTGGCTCTTCATCCGAAAATACAGGTATTTGGTTAACTTTTCCATATCCATCCCATGTCTTATTTACATTTAAATTATTAGCGGTTTGTTCACCTAATTTTGGGGCATTATTTAAATTTGGGGCATTATTTAAATTTACTTCTTTATCATTACTGTCAAATCCATTATTTAAATCTTTTTTATTAGTATTACTGAAAGAATTAATAGCATTATTAAAAATACTAGATTTCGAAATATCTGAACCTTTTATATTTATATCAGTGGTTAAATCATTTAATTCATTTTCTAATTCACTTAACTCGGCTAAACCAATATCAGCACTAGACCCGGTTCCCTTTTTTTTTTCATTCATTAATAATTCAATTCCACCACCAAAATTTACAGACGATTGTTTTCCAAATGTAGGCTCAAAAGTATTATTTAAATTAATATTAGTTGTTGCATCATTTTCATTTAGTTCTATAACAACTGGTTCTAATTCACTCATTATAGATGAATAAGAACTTATAATTTTAAGTAGTACGAATTTAATATTATATTTCTATTTTTTTAATTAATTCGTTAATTGCTTTATTATTTTGAGATAAAAACCAAATACCTTGTAAAAATGAATCAGCTAAATCGTCCTTTTTTTTATGCTTATCAAACATATCTATTATTTTTTCTTTATTAAAATTATCCATATCATTTTTTAATAATAATGCTCTAGTGATTGTAATACTTAATTTTTTTCTCTCATTGTATTTAGTTCTTTTATTTCCAATAAAATTTTTTAATTTATTACCTGCTGATACAAATAATATATTATTTATATCTTTCATTATAAAATATTGAGTTATCATTCCTTGTATACAATTCATTCTATTTGCAATAGGACTTATTTGATTTTCAATTAAAACATAATCTAAATTTAAAAAAATAAATATATCTAATTTATCTAAATTATGTTTTATAGATTTTCCTATATCAATTAAATTTATATTATTACTATTGAGTTTAGTAATAGAATTTAAAATATAATTTTCAATGTATTCCTGTATTTGTTTATGAATATTATTTTTTGTATTTTTAACTATATCTATTTCATATTCATTGCATAATATATTTAGATCATCTATTTTTAATGATTTATAGCTATTAATTGTAGATGTAGGTAATTTATAATTACTTGAATTAGCATGTATTTTGCAAAAATAATTATCATCTTTATAATATTGAGCTAATTTTGTACATGGTTTGGAATTTTTTTTATTATGTACAGAACAATTACAATAATATACCTTTTCTTCTAAAAGATTAATTACATCCCAATACTTGATATCAAAATCATTATTATTTGTTTCAATTACGCATATTGCTAAATTTTTTATTCCTACATCAATACTTAAAATTTTCATATATATATATATATTTGATAACTTTTAATATCAAAATATTAAAAATTATCATGTAATATTATTTAAAACAGGTGTATATTTAGAAGCCGAATAAATATAATTTTTAATATAATTATCTTTTAAATCACTATAATCAAATTGTAAAGAATTATCAGTTACGTTTGATATTAAAAAAGGAGTTTGACTAATTGGTTTAGTATCTAAAATCGGTTCTATATTACTACAATTACCTTGTGCTATTTGTTGATTATTACTTATTATTGTATCTGCATTATTTGTTAAAATTAACCTAAACTGCATATTAGATGCCATTTATATACATATAAATTATTTTAATTTATATTATTGTTATTTAAAAGATTAATTAATTTATCTTTTTTCATGTTTTTAATATTATCTTCTGTATCGATTGATCTTTTTAATACTAAATCTCGCAAATCATCTATTTTCATTTTTTTAATATTCATTTTTTTTGTTGACTTATTTTCTAAATTATTTTTAATCAATTCTGTAGTATTAGTTTGAAATAATTCTGTAATTAATTTATTATCATTATTTTCGTTATCGCTGTTGCTTTCATTGTTGCTTTCATCGTCGCTTTCATCGTCGCTTTCATCGTCGCTTCCATGCTTGCTTCCATTGTTGCTTCCATGCTTGCTTCCATGCTTGCTTCCATTGTTGCTTCCATTGTTGCTTCCATTGTTGATGACAATGTCGGTGACAAGGTCTGTGACAAGGTCTGTGACAAGGTCTGTGACAATTATATTATCCCCATCATTTGCATTATTATCGATTAGATTTTCTATATTAATTATTTTAGTAGAATCTTCTAAAAAAACATTACTCAATTCTTCTGTCTTTAAAGTTATTTTTTTTTCTGAATTATCGCTATTATCGCTATTATCCGAAGAATAATCACTTTCTTCATCTTGCGAATCATCAGATACATCTATTTTATTATTTGCAGAAATTTGTATTTTAGCAGATTCTATGGCAGATTGATTCGCTAAACTATGGTCATATGATCCTTCTGATTGTTGTTTAATAATAAATGTTTTTAATACATTTCCTTGGTCAATTAAATTTGATTCTAAAGTTTTAAATTTTCGTAAACAATAATACATTATAGCTCCTGAAATTAATAATGTCATGGCTAAAGATATAATAAGTCCAACTCCATCTAAACTAAAAAGATTCATTTAATTATGTTTTATGTATATTATTTAAATTATAATTAAACGTATATTATTTAAATATCTATATCATTTATAACTTTATTAGCTTCTTCAATTATTATTTCATTATAATTTAAATCTTTTAGAACTTTAATTCCGCCTTTTATTTTCGAAATACCATTTTCTAATTTATATGTACTAGAATCATTTTCTATTTTCATATGTTTATTACTTAAATTATTATTATTATCTAATAACTTACATAATTTAACATAATGTGTAGTTAAGATATAATCAAGATTTTTATATTGAGCAATATAATTTAAGAAACTATAGGCACTAGCAATAGCTTCAGTCGGATTAGTTCCAGAAAAAATTTCATCAAAAATGCAAAAATGTCTATCTTTTTCTGATTCCGAATGAGATAAAGAATCTAAAATTTCTTTACAACGTCTAGCTTCTGCTTGAAAAAGACTATCGCGCTGTGATGTATCTGGTATATTAATATAAGAATGTATATATTTGTAAGTATTAACATTTGCACGTTTATAACATCCAAGACCAAGTTGTTGAGATAGTATGATATTAAATAACGTTGTTTTTAATAATGTGGTTTTCCCGGCAGCATTTGGTCCGGTAATTAATATTTGTTTATCTAGATTATAATCATTTGTAATCGGTACTTCATCTATTAATGAAATAAAATAAGCTCCTTTAAATGACGTTTTATTTTCAGAAAATTTACAAAAATTTAATTTCTTATTTGATATATGTCTTTGAATATTTTCTATATTTAATAGGTAATAATGTAAATCAATACAATATTTTAAGATTTCATTATAAAGATTATTTGTAAATAACTCATAAAAACATTTTAAAATATTTCCTATTTGTGCAATATGAGTAATTTTTAATTTAGATAATTGAATTTTATCCAAATCCGATTTAAATTGTAGTAATTGTAATTTAACATAATTATTTTTATCTAAAAATTTATGAAATGATTTTTTAGAATATTTATTAATGTTATCAATATTATTTATAGATATTTCAATAAATTGATTAATATTAGAGAGATTGTTTTGAATTTTATATAAATTTTTATAAAAAACAATACATGAATGTATATTTTGATATATATTAAATATATAAAACCCCAATGAAAATAATAAAAATAATTTTTGATTCAAATCGGCTTCTGAATATTTAGAAAAAATTTGACCCAGTGCGTGATGTTTAAATAGTTTTACTAATGTAGAAATATACATTTTTAATGTAACTGGATGTCCTTGAAATTTTATTAAAAAAAATGGTATTATTAACATTAAAATTGGAACTGCAATACTTAACACTGGAGCTGTTAAATTATACAATGTTAATATTTGTAACATAGATGCTGATTTATTAATATCTTTTAAAAAATTAATATCAATATATTTATATTTTTCATAGAATCCGGTTTCGTTATCTATTTCATGAATAATTTTTTCAACTTCAATAATATTTGATTTATTAAAAGTTTCAGAAATTGGTTTGTATTTTTTTAAAAATGATTGATAATCTAATAAGAATTTAGTATCTGTTGTGTAATATTCTGACCATTTATTTGTTAATTTTGTTGAAAAATTCTTATCAGAAGATATGATTTTATTATACAGTGATTGATTTGATATATCAACTAATTCTAAATCACTTTTGATATTCTGAGTTATTTTATATTTTTTTTCTAAATATATTATTGGTAAATTAAATTCAATTGATTTATCTAACATAATAATAAAAAATATTATTATGTTAAATTGTTTACGAAATAAATTAATCTCCCGTAAAAGTAGTTGGTAATTCAGAGATTTGAGTATCATAAAAACTTTCGATTTCTTTTAAATTTTTTACATCTCTTCTAGTTATAAAATTAATTGCTGTACCCTTTCGCCCCCATCGTCCACTTCTTCCAATGCGATGTAAATAAGTACTACAACACTTGGGTATATCAAAATTAATAACTGTACTAACTTGTTGTATATCGATACCTCTGGCTGTTACATTTGATGAAATTAATACTCTTTTATCTCCTCGCCGAAACATATCATAATTTGCTTGCCTATCTATTTTATCTAAACTACTATGTATTTGACATACCGGATAATCGTCTTGTGCCATTGCCTCATATAGATCATTTACTCTTTTTACGCTATTACAGTATATAATACATTGTGCTACAGAAATAATGCTAAATAAATCTTTTAATGTATCATATTTCATATTATCATCTTCTAAATTAACAAAATATTGTTTAATACCCTCTAATGTTAATTGTTCATTTTTTACAATTATTTTTACAGGATTTCTCATAAATTTATCTGTTAAAGCATATAACGATGATGGTATTGTAGCGCTAAATAAAGCAATTTGAATATCATTCGATAAATACTGAAAAATATTATATATTTGTTCTTTAAATCCCGATGATAACATTTCATCAGCTTCATCCAAAACAAGTAATTTTATATTATAATTGATATATTTTCGGCGTAACATATCCTGAATTCTTCCTGGGCAACCGATTATTATATGGGGTGTATTCTCTCTTAATAATTTTATATCATTATCAGTTGATGTTCCGCCAACTAATAATTGAGTTTTTAATTTTTTAATATTAATTCCTATATCATCTACTACATTTTTAATTTGATATGATAGTTCTCTTGTTGGAGCAATAATTATTGTTTGCGTACTATTGATATCAACATCAACTAAATGTAAACTAGATATTGTAAAACAAGCGGTTTTACCTGTTCCTGATTGCGCTTGAGCCAACACATCTTTGCCATTTAATAACGGTAAAATAGACTGTTTTTGAATAGGACTAGGTTTTTCAAATCCATATGCATATATTCCTCTTAAAAGTTCAGGCTTAATATCTAAATCATCCCAACATGTAATTGTTTTATCAATTACATCATCTTCATTTACATCATTAACATCAGTCATAATATTAATATTAATATTAATATTATGTTTAAACTTTATTATTAATAAATATTATAAATTTAACACAAAATTAATTTTACCAAAACGACAATTCCTAAAATTTGCCAAACACTTGATACTGGTTTAAATCCTGTTGTTACTTTAACCAATACATTATTCCATAAATACTCGCCTACTAATAATATTAGCAATAATGATATTATTGAAACCATAAGATTTCCTACAAAATATGCCATTGGATTATTTCCGATAAACATTGACCCGGCGTTTTTTCTAGCTTCTCTCATTATATATATAATTTATATAAAAATATAAAAAATAATTAATATTTAATGTAATGAGATATATATTATCAGATTTTAAAAATTATATTATTAATAATCCGTTACAAAAATTACCAAACGAAATCAATGATATTATTAATAAATTAGTATATGAAGTTGGTTCACCAGAATATAATAAAGCACCACAATTTAAACAACAATTTAATAATTTAAAATATCCAAAAAAGGATAACAAATTAAATAATGATTGGAATTATGTAAAAAATTTTAATACGACTAAATTTAATAAACAAGATGGATTAGAAAATAATATGAATAATGTTAGAAAATTATTAAATATAATAACTGAGAAAAATTATTCTAAAATTTTAGAAAAAATTATTAAAGAAATAGATGTTATTGCTATGAAAACTCCAAATGATTTATTAGTTTTTTCGAAATTTATTTTTGATATTATATCGTGCCATTCATTATATTCTAATTTATATGCTAAATTATTTACAGATTTATTTGATAAACTTAATAATTTTAAAAATTTATTAGATGAACTGAAATCTAACTATAAAAATAAAATTTTTGATATAACATATTGTAATCCAGAAATTGATTATGATAAATTTTGCGAAAATAATAAACGTAATGAAAAAAATAGAGCTGAATTTATTTTTTTATCAAATTTGATGAATTTCAATATTATAGACTATATTATAATATATAAATTAATAATTAGTTTATTTAATATATTAGAAGAATATATAGAAAAAAATGATAAAAAAAATGAAATTGATGAATTAAGTGAAATAATTTATTTGGTAGTTACTACTTCAATTTCAAAAATTAAAATAAATAATATAGAAAACTATAATACAATTTATTCCAAAGTTAAACAAATTTCTAATATGAAGGTTAAAACTTCGCCTGGTATTACTAATAAATGTATTTTTAAACACATGGATTTACTTGATAAATTATTATGACATATTTACTAACCAACTAAATGGTAAATAATTACCATCGGAATCACCTGTTGAAAGCATATTTAAATGAGGTGCCTCATTTAAAATCTTAAATTCTGTACTATTATTTGATTTTCCAATATAATATTTAATACAGTGTATATTTTCATTTTCTAATTTATAAATTAGATCTTTTGGAACCGCTATAAAAACAATATTATATATATAATTTTCATGCACCCATTTTTCGTCAGTTACACATATAATAGATAATATATAAGTTTTCGACGTAGAATATTGAGATTGAATTGAATCGGAAAATACTTTATATAGCATGTCACTGTTCTCTATTTTTTTTTTAAGTGATACATTTAATACTTCTCTGCACGGTTTTGGCAATAAACATACTAGATATTTTCTTGAATTATAAATATCTTTATATGATAGATATTTTTCTTCATTTTGAGTTTGATTGTTGTTATAAGTCATTTGATTTTTAAAAATATTTATTTTTATTTTCAATTTTATATTTAAAAACATATTATTTATTGTTTGTAATGAATATAACGTATGATATAGTAGAAAATGAAACTAATGAAACTAATGAAACTAATGAAACTAATGAAACTAATGAAACTAATGAAACTAATGAAACTAATGAAACTAATGATATAAGTTATAAACTTGCATTACAAATGAATTATGATTTAAATTATAGTACAAATAATTTATTAAATATATTAGAATTTTATAAAATAAAAAAGTGTAAAAATAAAAAAAATATGAATAAAAAAGAAATATGTAAAGAAATTGTAGATTATGAAACGAATTCTACAAATTATTTAAATGTAAAAGAGAGAATTAGATTATTTAATAACTTTAATGAACTAAAAAAACATAAATTTTTTACAAAATTTATATTAGCACTATAAAATAAATATTTATAACAAAATAAATATTTATAATAGCAGTATAAAATAAATGAAATCATTTACAAAATCTATTTATAATAAATTAAAAAACGGAGATAACGTTTTTAAAAAAACAAGAGTTACAATTGACACAATTTACCATGTAAAAAAATCATCAAGTATGTGGATTCCAGAAAAAATTAGCGATTATATTGAAAATACTAAAGGAAAAATATATAAAGTAACTAGCACTATAAATTCTAGAAATATAACTATATATTTTATTTGTTATGATGATACAAGTAAAGAGACTATTTTACTTTATAGTCAATATGTTTTTTTGGTTATTTATTTATTAACAAATAATAATAGAATTTGTTCTGATAATTTAGAAATAAAAATATATTTAACGCATTTTACAAAAAATGCACCTGTTAATTATACAACCCCATTTGGCCCGAATGAAGTAAATACTGGATTTTCAACAGCTGGATGTAATACGAACTCAAGTATTACAATATATAGAAAGGAAGAGTGGTTTAAAGTATTAATACATGAATTAATGCATAATTTAAATTTAGATTTTGCAACTCTTGATATTAATTACGCAAAAGATAAACTTAAAGAAATTTTAGGATTAAAAATAAATTATGAAATAAATGAAACTTATGTAGAAATATGGGCTAGAATAATTTTATTATTAATAGTAAGTCATATGAAAACATCTAATTTAAAAGATTTTGACGAATCTTTTACAAAACTTTTAGATAAGGAAATTAGTTTTTCGGTTACACAAGCCACAAAGGTTTTAAAACATGTAAATAATACGAATAAATACACCGAGGATACACATGCATATGCATATTATGTATTTACAGCATCTTTAATAAATAATTTTCCAATTTTTTTGCGCTGGTGTAAAAAAAATAATGATAAATCAAATATATTTGATTTTAAAAGAGAGAGAGAAAGAGTAGAATCATTTACGGATTTAATTATTTCTAGGTTAAGTAATGAAAGTTTTTCAGAAAAAATTACATCAAAATACAATAATTCTAATAATTCTAATAATAAAAGTATGCGTATGACAAGTATAAATATTTTTTAATATTAAAAATTGATAATTCATAAAATAAATTAAATTACTCGATCAATGGGTATTCAATATTTAAATACATATATGAAAAAAAAGGCTACAACCAAGTCAATAGTTAAAACCAAATTAAATGAATTAGAAAATAAAATTGTTGTAATTGATACAAGTATATATTTGTATCGATTTATTTCAGAAAATAATTTAATTGAAAATATGTATTTAATGATAGCGTTGTTTAAATATTATAAAATTATACCAATATTTGTATTTGATGGTAAACCTCCAAAAGAAAAATTTAATATTATTAATAAAAGAAATAATGATAAAAAAATTGCTGAAATTAAATATAATGAATTGCAAAAAGAAATTACTCAAGTACTCGATCCTGATAAAAAAAAAGATATAACCGAAACTATTAATAGTTTAAAAAAAAAATTTACGCGAGTTAAATATAATGATATTGTAAATGTTCATAATTTACTAGATGCATTTGGTGTATATTATATTCAAGCGTTAGGAGAAGCGGATGAATTATGTGCTAAATTAGTGATTAAAAAGTATGCGTATGCATGCTTAAGTGAAGATATGGATTTATTTTTATATGGTTGTCCAAGAGTTATGAGATATCTAAGCTTGGTAAATGAAACAGTTATTTTATATCATTTGGATAAAATATTAATAGATTTAGATTTATCATTTGAAGAATTTAAACAAATTTGTATTTTATCAGGAACCGATTATAATTATAATTCTACTAAAAATATTAATTTATATAATATTTTAGATTATTTTAAAAAATACAAAGAATATTTAAAAAATAATAACAATAAATTAGACTTTTATGATTGGATAGATCAAAATTATAAAGTGATAGATAACATTTATGAACTATATAATACTTATTTAATGTTTGAAATAA
>Ga0302138_10001474_pt1 | contig 11343 bp, 11 predicted proteins | sample CBN3_321_MG_FD_203110 | JGI IMG/M metagenome (GOLD analysis project Ga0302138, IMG submission 203110) | Marine microbial communities from Western Arctic Ocean, Canada - CBN3_surface | ecosystem: Environmental > Aquatic > Marine > Oceanic | place: Canada: Western Arctic Ocean | collected 2017-09-15 | reverse complement strand
ATCCCTGTCCCTGTCCTTGTCCTTGTTCTTGTCCTTCTTCTTCCCCTTGTTGTTGCTATCGCTCTCCTTGCTATTACAATTACCATTACCATTACTATTCACCCCGTCAATCAATTTCTTTTGCTTCTTCACGCCCTCCTTCTTCTCAGGCTTCTCCGGAATCTTCTTCACGGCAACCAAATTGCCGCTGTTCGGGTCGAACAACTTTTTCGGATTCGGATTCTGATTTTGCTGCCGATTATTGTTTTTGTTGTAGTCATTCATCGACCCCCCTCCGCCCGTTCCTGAGAGCGAGGAGCTCGGATCGAAAAGCTGCTCGGTGGTAATTCTCCTCCCCTTCTCCTTCTCCTTCCCCGCGGAGCCGGAGCCGGTGCCGGAGGTGAGAACAACAGCCCCCCCCTCCCCATCCAATCTCCAGCTCTTCTCCCCCTGTATCGAATCCTCTGCTTTCCTACCTCCCGAGCCGTGGCGAACTGGGCTGGATCGGGCATTGGGATTGGCCGGCGATCGTTGCGGGCTCGGCATCTTCCCTTCCTTCCTCATTTTCTCCTCAAGCTCGCGGAGCCGTTTTTGCGCGCCGGAATTCTGCCGTCGCATCAGCTTGAATGTCGTGTGAGAGAGGGGTTAGTTTTTAGTTTAATAAGTTTAAGTTTTGTCTTGTAGCTTGCACTCACCTCCTCCTCCTCTGCGCGACGACGGTCAGCCGCGGCGTTGTAGAGTGATGAGGTGTCTTGGCTATTGGTGTGGCTATTGGTGTGGCTAATGGGGTTGCCGTTGTCACGATCAAGACGCTCACGTTCACGCATTGAGTTCATTGCGGCTGCCTCTGAGGACAGTTCGAAAGGGATGTTCATGGTTTGTTTGGGGGAGGAGAATGGGGAAGTTGGGTTTGCAGTGCTTGAGTTGGATCGTTGGCGTTGTTGATGACCAAGCTCTCTGTTCATGTCTCGGTTGCTGTAGCGGGATGTTGATGTTGATGTTGACGTGGATTGGGGCGATTGAGGAGGTTCTTGAAAATTGGGGGGAGGCGCTGATGCAGGTGCAGCTGCAGGTGCACCATGGTCGTCGTCAGGGTCATCATCGTCACCCCAGCGCTTCTTCACCTCACTACCAGCGCCAGCAGCTCCGACTCCAGCAGCACTTTTTTCGGCTTCTACAGGCTGGGGGTCGCGAAGACCGGTGTTTGAAGGAGCAGATGTTCCAGAGATTAACACCATGTTGGTCCTAGTGTGTGCTGACCCACGGACAATCTTTTCTTTCTGCTGTCCATCGTCCGCAGACGGCAATTGTTTGCTAAGGTTAACACCGAACTTCTTCTTCTTGCCTGCGCTAATCGCAGCAGCAACAGACATGATAATCTGGAGTTGGTTATTTTTTTGTTGCGCTTTGTGGCCTTTCAGATGGTTTAATGCTTCTCACTTTTTTCACTCTCAATTACCGTAAGTAGTTCTAATTTGACTTAACCTCACCAACAATGAGTAATTTGCATTGTGAATTTATTACGACCATGGTGAACCGCTCGAAAATGTCTAACCCACCCTCAAAAACACACCAAAACACTACTCTCTTATGTGCTTATTGTAGAAAATGCCACCCGCTTTCACCTCTCTCCTGGCCCCTTCGTTCGACAACTCGAAGTATGACCTAACCTACTATTTGAAGGGAGGACTTGCTGGAGGAATTTGCTGCTCGATCACTCACGGTGCCCTCACCCCTGTGGACGTGGTGAAGACCCGCATTCAGTTGGACTCAGTTAAGTACAACAAGGGACTTATTGGAGGTTTCAAACAGATTATTGGAGAGGAGGGAGCTGGAGCGCTTCTTACTGGGCTTGGAGCCACATGTGGTGGATACTTTATCCAGGGCTTCTTCAAGTTTGGCGGAGTTGAGTTCTTCAAGATCAACATTGTGAACGCCATCGGAGAGGAGAAGGCTTGGGAAATGAAGACCCCCATCTACCTGGCCTCTGCCGCCGGAGCCGAGTTCATTGCCGACATTTTCCTCTGCCCTTTGGAGGCCGTCCGCATCCGTGCTGTTAGCGACCCCACCTACTGCACCGGCCTTGCCGATGGTGCTGCCAAGATGATGGCCCAGGACGGAGTTGGTGGATTCTACGCTGGATTCGCCCCCATCCTGTTCAAGCAGGTTCCTTACACTATGGCCAAGTTCGCTGTTCAGGGAGCTGCTGCCGACAGGCTCTACGGCGTTTTGGGAATGACCCCCGCTGAGTGCAGCGGAGGCCAGAACTTGAGTGTTAGTTTGGGAAGTGGTGTCATTGCTGGAGGTGAGTGAGAGAGAAAGCAGGAGGAAAAAATGTATTCTTTACCAAAACCTACCATACTACCATACTAATAACAAACCCATCAATATAATGCAGTTGCCGCTGCCATCATCTCCCACCCTGCCGACACCTTGCTCAGTATGGTGAACAAGAAGGGAGCCGGGGGAGACGGACCCATCGCCACCAGATTGATGAACATCGCTGGGGAGGTTGGCATGGTCAAGCTTTGCACCAACGGCCTCATGCCCAGGTGCATCATGATTGGAACTTTGACTGCTGGGCAGTTCGGAATCTTCGACACCGTCATGGGAGCCCTTGGAGCGAGCAAGTTCCACTTCCACGACCCTAACGCCAAGGCTTAAAGAATTAATGAATTCATATAGACAAATGTGGATGGGTTTTCTAGGAATATTCTCTTTTCTATACATGTATGTATTATCTTCATACATTAGAGGGCATCGAAATTGACGCGCTTGCCATTGACTGAGACTGAGATACGCTGGTCTCCATGTCGCTGGGAAGCGATCCATTGCTAGTGTCCAGATTGCTCTCACTCAGCTCAAACATTTTAGGATCCTTAGTTTCGCCTCCCCCAGGGTCAACCTTGTCTTTGTAGGGAGTCTTGCTAGGTGAAAGAGAAAACGAATCCGCCCCGGAAATTGCCGATGAATTGGATGGAGGAGCCTCCTCATCCACGTGAGCGTTTTTTTGGGGTGGGTCGACAGTTAATGTAGTTGATTCATCGGATTTCATGTCGCTGGGGAGCGAGCCTGTTTCACTTGGTTCAGGAGTTTTTGGTGCCGGCACCGGCGCTGGTGCTGGTGCCGGAGCCGGTACCGGCGCCTTGACTACAGTCTTGACCTCCGACCGAGGTTCTCTTGGACTCTTTTTTTCTTCATGATGGGACAAAGTTCTTCTTGACTGTGGGCTCGAAGTTGCCTTCTCAGGCACACTTGCAGGCTTCAGAGCGAAATCCTTTGGATCAACGTAGCCCATTGCTCGCCCAAGAGCCAATATCGTGCTGCCCATCTCTTTCTGCATGTTGTTCAAATTTATTTTCATTTCTGACATTCCGGCTTTAAGCTCGGCAACCTCTGAGTTAAGCCTTACAATCTCAGCATCTTTCGTAGCCATAAAACTTCTGAAACTCTGATAATTAAACTGTAAGGGAAAACGTTTGCTCAGACTCCTTGTAAAATTTAAAAATAATTTTTTGAAAAATTAGGTTTAAAGAAACAGCATGGAGGACTCCCTCAACAACCTCCTTGAGGCGCATGCCATCATAAGACCACACTCTGTCCCAGTGAAAAACCATGCCTTTGTTCCAAAACTACCGGACAGGAGCCGGATTGATGTCAGCAAACCCAATGAAAACCACACCCCCACCGAGAGACCTCAAGCCCCTATTTCTGGCAATAAGCACCACCACCAGCAAAACAAGTCGTACCTCAAAGCAAGTGTCCAGAAGAAGATTGACTCTCGGCGAAAGAGCAAGCAGCTCCAAGAGGAGACACCCCCCAGCAACAGTAACAGCAACAGCAACAGCAACAGCAACAGCATGAACCCCAAAATGAAACCCCGCACCCTTTCAGAGAACTGGAAAGCGATGGCGTACAACGACCGGCGCAACCTCTCTCGAAAACTTAATTCATCTCAAGAGAGCCAAAACATCCACTTCATCAACGTGGACGATAACGACTCGACCACGAATTACGACGATCACGACGACCACGACGATGATGCAACGATCGATTTGGACTACGAGAACGACGTTAACTCCAATATTGTTGACAACCAGGAGTTAACATCGTCCACGATGTTCTGCAAGAACGAAATAATCGAAACCCTCCACGGCAAGTCTTTGGCCGTCCCTTCCACAATTTTCTCCATCCCTCTCCTCCCCTCCGGAAGGAAGATAAAAATTAACATTCTCTCGACCTGGGGCGACCCCTACTACGTGGGGCTGATGGGAATCGACGTATTTGACGGGAATGGTCACCCCGTGTTCATCGACAAGATCTACGCCGACCCTCCCGACATAAACATTCTTCCGGATTACAACGATGATCCTCGAACCATCAGTAATTTGATCGACGGCGTGAACCACACTTGCGACGATCTGCACGCGTGGCTAGCACCATTCACAGCGGGGCAGAACCACGAGATTTGGATTGAGGTGAGTTTCACCAAGTCTCCGCTCGCCTTGATGAAGACGAGCATACTCGCGATGAATCCAGCGAAATGAAAATGGCTACTTGACAAAATGGCTACATCCACTACTAAGCTAACATTATTCCACTCAATTTAATTCGCACCTTCTTCGATCGGCGCAGATCGGCCACGAAACTCAGCTCTCCATGATTCGAATCTGGAACTACAACAAGTCCCGAATTCACAGCTACCGCGGAGCCCGCTACGTTGAGATTTTGCTTGACAGCAGCATGATCTTCAAGGGCGAGGTCAAGCGCGCGGCGGGCGAGGTTGCGATAAGGAATGACGACGAGAGCATAGGGGGATGTAGCGAGTGCATTCTGTTCACGAGGGATGTTGGGACGCTGAGAATGATCGAGAAGTACGACAAGAGCATGCACCAGCCTAGGGATTACGATGGGGAGGGGAATAGCAATAACGATAACAACGAGGAGGGGTTGAAACCCGAGAGCCCGAGCTTTCAAATGAATACGTGGACGAGGGAGGGGGAGCTGCCACCGAGGCCAGGCACGGCGTGTAAGCGCAAGGGGCAGAAGGGCGGCGGGGGTGGCAACAACAACAGCAATAAAACACTAGACACTAGAAACCGCAGATCTTTCTCAATCAACGACGCTGACGTGATTGACTCCTCAATGCCGTCGTACGACCAAAACGCTCACTTAGAGCTGATTGTTGGAAAACATGGTTCCCCGACGACGAAGCTTGCGCAGCACCACGTTCTTTCCAATCAAAATCACACACAAAACGGCAACACCAACACCAACACAAACGGACTGAGCAGGAACAAATCGTTCGTTCACCCGCGAGCACAGCAAACCGACGATTCGTCAGATAACGAGAACACCGACGAAGCTAGTCATCCTCAGATCAAGTCCCCCACAGTGTTGATGCGACCGTCTACGGCTCCGATGAGACGGCAGTGGAAGGGCCAAGTCGGGCAAAAGCTAGAATTGGTGATAAGCAGCAATTGGGGCGGGCAGGGAGGGATTGGGATAACCGGCTTGGAGGTGCTGGATAGCGAGTTCAATCCGATTCTAACGACGCCGGGAAATTTGTCTCTTCGGCCAGAAAAATATAGTGGGGCATGCGGGGACTTTGGGAAGCTGCTCAACGAGTTTAAAATTACAACGGCTCCGGAAGAAATGTGGACCTTGCTGATGCCCATGGAGGTGGGCTTCGAGAGGTGAGCGAGCGGGGCGGAGCGGGGGGAAGGGTTGAGGAAACGAGCTACGCTAACAAATTATTATATTAGCGTTCGGATTGTCATCGATTTGGAGAGAGAGTTTGCGATTGGGGGACTGAAAATCTGGAACTACAACGCAGGGTTGGAAGAATCGTACTTCGGCGTGAAACAAATGCAAGTCTACGTCGATGACAAGGCCATGTCAGGCACGGACGGATTTTTAATTCGCAAGGCGCCTGGGTTTGACTCTTTCGATTACGGCCAGTTCATTCCTTTTGACATGGACGGAAATTCGAACAGCAATAACGACGTGGACAACATGCTTGGGAGCATGAAGATTGGGAAGGGGGAGAGGGCAAAGGATGATTTTGGGCGCGGGAGTACTAACGTCATGAATACTTTTGGTACAAAGAGGGAAAAGGACACCAACGATGATTACAACGAGGACGTGCATTTTTACGACGAGGATAGTCCCAACAGCGGGAAAGCTGGAGCTGCTGGTGGCGGTCAAATTTATTTCAACGAAAACAGCAATATTTCAATGAGCTCCAGCAGGTGAGCGAGCCTAGCCTTCTGGAAATAAGTGACCTATGGTGAACTACACTACACTAACACAAACGCACGTACGATCGGGCGAGCAGCTTGGAGGAAAGCAGCACGAGCTTAAACTTGATGAATTTCAGCAGCACCAACATCACGGATAACAAAATCTGCGAGGTGCCTCAGCAGTACGAAACGCCACTGTTTCCGAGCGGGTGCATCTTCAAAATTATTATTTTGTCAACTCACGGCGACCCTTTTTACGTTGGTTTGAACGGATTAGAGCTGATCGACGAGAACAACCAACCAATAATTCTCAGCGGCGATAACATTGAAGCTGCCCCGAGGGACGTCAACGTTCTGCCCGACAGCGACGGAAACGACCCGAGGACTTTAGATAAGTTATACGACGGGAATAACAACACCTTTGCCGATAACCACATGTGGCTGGCGCCCTTCGTCAGCAAAAAATCCACAGCCAACACAATTTTCATCTTCTTCAACTCTCCAGTGAGCTTGAGTCGGATAACAATGTGGAACTACAGCAAAACTCCGAGCAGAGGGGTTAGGGAATTCGAAATTCGAATTGACGACGTGCTCGTGTACCACGGATCCATGGAAAAGGCGCCGGGGGTGGAGGAGGCGATGAGGGAAAGGGGGAGGGGAGAGGGGGGGGGGGAGGTTAATTTGAACGACAGCATGAACGATTGCGAAGAATTTGGCCAGAGCATTTTGTTCACCAACGACTACAAGGTTGTGAAAAACGAGCTCAGCAGGTGAGCGAGCCCTGTGACAGAAGAGTGCGAAGCTCCGTGCGAAATTTCTATACATGGCTACATCCACTACTGAACTAACATTATTCTACCAACTATTTTTGCTCACTCGCTGCTCTGCGCTTCGTTAAAAATGCGCCTCACTTCGCACGGCGCAGAATTTATTTGAACGATTTTGGACCTGTATTCATCGACGAGGGCTGCGAGAGGGAAAAGAGGGGGGGGGAGGGGGTAGACTTACAGCGGCCGAGGACGGCTGCTGCGAAGAATTCGAAGAGTGAAAACGGAGGTTAAATTCTAATTCAATTTGAGAATTTTTGTTTTTACGCTATGCGAGTCTCAGGAAATCTAATACCACACTTGTGGGTCCGTCTCCAGCTCCAGGCTCCTGGATGCACCGGTTGAGGAGGAGCATGCCTTTGATGAGGATGCGGAGGTCTGCCTCGGTAGCTGGAGGGGTTGTTGGGGGTTTGCAAACCTTCTTGTGCTTCTTCCACGCAGACTTCTGGCACTCGGCGCTGCAGAAGTAGCTGGTTTTGCACCGGGCGCAAGCTTTCGTTGTGGCGGTCTTACAGACGTCGCACGTGCGGGTCGGCTTGAGGACGGCCTCAATTTCGACCAGCTCGGCCTTGTCGTACTTCATGTGCTTGATGAACGTGCAAGCGGTGTTGTAGGTGCCGAAGATCTCTACGTTGACGAACTGCTTGGGGAGGTGTTGTCGGAGAAGGGTGGGGAAGGGGGCGGAGGAGATGTACTTGGGGGTGAGGCGGAGGACGTTTTGAATTTCCCTGCACGCATTGAATTGGGGAAGCTCGGCAAGCTGAAGAGGCGTGTAGCCTTGATTCTGGGTAGCTTTGATTGAAAGTGGGTTCCGATGGATCATTCGAAGAGCAAGAAACACGAGGGAGTCGCTGTATACCTGGCTGAAGCAAGCAACCTCTAGAAGAAGATTAGGATTCCTGTGTTTGAGCACTTCACGCACCAACTCGTCATCGTGCTCATTGATCCACTTGTGACAGTCTGCCCACGATCGTGATTGGATCCAAGTATTCATCTCAGCCCACCAATAAGCCACTGGTGCGTACAAGCGGGCCATCCCCTTCCAACTCAACGAACGAGCTTCCTCGGGAGTGAGGGAGAGCAAGCCGATGATCTCAGCACAGGCTCCACTCCTAAGGGCAATGTCGAGGGGAGTTTTGCCTTCCTTGTCTCGTGTGGTGAGGGCCTGGTAATACAAGCAAATCGACGACACGCCCACATTGGCAAGAGTATGTGTGTGTGTCTGAGCTCTCGCTGCCATCCAATGATGTGGCAGTCGTCCATGCTCATCTCTCTCCTTGTACTTGCTCCCGAGCAAATCTACATTCCGAGTAGGATCACGTATTGCTATTTCTACCGATAGCCAATCACATTTCTTGAGCCATTTGTGGTGCTCATTGGCAGCAGCAGCAGCCATCTTAATTTTTGGGTGGCCTTGAGATTAAATAGGGAGACATATCCGTTCGATCTCCTTGAACTCTCAAACCTCGCGTTTTCTCATTTTCAGCACTTACTTTAGGTGTTCTGGAAGATGTTTCGCACGCTATCTCGTTGTTCAGGCACTAAACGATACAATCTATCTGCTGTGTCATCCGCTCCTGGGTCTGAAACAACCAGCAAGATTCTGAACTCTAAACCGATCACCACTTCGATCACCAACAGCAACAAACCCGAGCCAGTTGACCTGTTGTTGGCTGCCCTTGTTTCTTGCGAATCGGCAACAGCACACTATGTTGCAAGGAAGCTGAAACCACCAATCACGCTTGGCAAGCTTTCTTTCCACGTGATTGCAGAGCGAGATCCAATTGGTGCCCTTCACCTCCCCATTGACCAACCGCCTCCGACCCCTTCTAGGCTCACAAAAGTCGACGGGAGTGTCTATGTTGACTCCTGCACTGTTGCGAGCGACGAGCAGCTCAACGCGCTCTCGAAGATAACGCACGTTAGATGCCCTGTGGCGAACATGATGATTCTTTCAGGCTGTTCGGTGAATCTCTCTTTTGTACGACGCTCGTTTTCAACAACAACAAGTACAAAAGAAGCAGCTGAGCGGGACTTCACCAATCCCATCCCCACTTCCACCATGTCTTCCACTTACGAAACCAAACTTCAGACCCTCCTCAGCGACATGGACACCACTCAGTACACCATCCACACCACCACGAACCAATTTGGGAAGATAATTGTCAAGTGCTCCCCTACCGACGGCGAAAAAGCGCTCCTCAACTCCTTTGGCGTCGTCTCGCCCCCCATGACCGCCCAGTGGGCGCAGCTTCACGGCGAGGGGACGCTCGGGGGCAAGTACGCCCCCAAGAAGTCGCAGGCGCGCTTCCAGGTGTCCCTCGTCAAGGGCAAGGTGGAGGAGACTGCCGGAGACAAGGCCAGTGTCCTGGTGGCCTTCCAGGATCGGTTCATCGACCGCATCGAGGCCATTTGCAAGGAAATTGCCATGCACATTTACAACGACCCGACCCTCTGCGCCGAGAAGAAAAAGTCGGGTTGGTCGGCGGCCAAACAGGCGGTGGCGATCATGAAGAAGGTCGACGCCAAGACCCTTACCAACGACGACCCCGACGTCAAGCGCATGCACGTGACGTGGTTCCTCAACAGCATGAACCAGGTGGTCAAGCGCGAGGGCGAGGACGCCTCGCTCACGGTCAAGAAGTTTGTGTTTGGGCGCCTCAACTGGAAGGACCCCCCCAACTCGGAGGTGCTCCAGCGCATGCCCATCACGGACGTGCGCGGCAAGGTCCTCAACGAGGAAAACGAGGAGCGCTGCATCGGGAACGGCGACCTCATCAGCGCCTATTTTAAGTTGGATCCCTACATTCTGCCCAATGGCACGTTTGGGGTCGCTTTCAGCTTGAAGTCTGTCCAGAAGATTAAGGCTGGGCGCATGACGGGCGGCAAGCGCAAGGCCGACATCTCAAGGTCTGCGATTGATTTCGGTTGGGGATCGTTGGAAACTTGGAATAAATTCCACGAGCGAAATGACAGCATTGATTGGTTCACCAATGACGACCCCGCGTTCTTGGAAATCATTGCGCAACGCGTCGCGCAACTCACATCAAATTCGACTTCCTCACCACCAAAAGTTTTGCACGTGGGAGCCGGAACGTCCTCGCTCAGCGAAGTGTTAGAGAGAAAGTTGCCAGATCACGAAGTCACCCACACAGATCTTTCTCCTGTTGCGGTTGAATTGCTGAGAGCTCGACTGCCTGCTTCGACAATCGTTGTGTCAGATATTACGAATATGGCTGAAAACTTTCAGCACGGATCATTCGACGTGATTGTTGATAAGGGAGTGATCGACTTGCTTCACCATTCAGCCCATTCAGAGAGTGGAGGCGGGGCGATCTCAAATAGCTTGAAATGTATTTCGAAACTGTTGGCGCCCGATGGTGTGTATTTACAAATCACAAATGACGCTGTTGAAGCAAGAGAAAATCTGTTCCTCAAGCACGACAGCAACAATTCATTTGACGTTGCTCGGATGGCGCAAAGTGAGATTGAAACCGACGACGGTTTCACAATTAACATTATTGCAATTAGAAAGAAAAAGGTGGGCATCTAACGAGCGTCGAATGATTTGAAGGGTGGAAGGGGAGGTTAGACTAATGAATGAATTAGTGGTGTTTAGTGTTTGTGAATTCTGTTTTGATTCATTTCAGTTTTTATCATGTTGATCTGGACGGGGAGGTGGGCTGGAGATAGGAAGGACAGGATCTCGGAGGTGACATTGGAGCCGCCGTTGTGCACGCACTCGCCGAGTAGCCGGATGACTTTCTCGAGGAGTGAGGTGTTTTCGTTTGGCTCTAAAAACGACACAAATTCCCACTTGTAGACGATGTGGAGAATGAGGTTGAGGTTGAGGATGGGGGTGAGGGCTGTGAGGTGTCCTCTCTTCTACACTCTATCGAAACGTGGTTTCGTACTTTTGCACAATGTCGTGACTGCATTCAAACGCCGCCTCGAAGTCACCGTCCTCCAAACCGAACTTTTTGTACCAATGCAAATACGCTCTCTGGTCAAATTTCTGCTCGGCTCGATTCAGCGTTTGGTAAATCATTGGCGAGATTGAGCTGCGCCGAGCGAAGCATATAATGTTAGTTCATTAGTCCATTTCATTTCATTTCATTTCCGCTCGATTCGCTCGCTCGCTCACTCACTCACCTCCGGTTCGAAAGAACGGTGACGCTATTTTTGTTGTTGTTCCCGAGCGTTTTGAACGCTGGATGTTTACTTTTTGTGACCGATACGGGGTCACCATTCCACTCTACGTGCTTGTAAACTTTCAGAGCCTTGTGCGCCTCCTT
>Ga0302138_10001465_pt1 | contig 11370 bp, 10 predicted proteins | sample CBN3_321_MG_FD_203110 | JGI IMG/M metagenome (GOLD analysis project Ga0302138, IMG submission 203110) | Marine microbial communities from Western Arctic Ocean, Canada - CBN3_surface | ecosystem: Environmental > Aquatic > Marine > Oceanic | place: Canada: Western Arctic Ocean | collected 2017-09-15 | reverse complement strand
TGACGATAACGAAGAGGATAGAATGCGGAGCTTGTTATTGAGGAAGGGCTTGAGGGCCGATCGGCAGGTTGCTGTTGAGCGCAACATACAGATAGGAAGATCTAATATTTAGCTGGACGAAAATCAGAACATATAAAATTGAAAAATTCATATAGAAAGGCCGACTAATATGCCCCTGAGGCCCCTCTCAATGCGTACAATGCTTTGGCGACAGTGGCAACTACTACCTTCATCGTCCACAATATCCGAATTGTTGGGGCGAATAGATGCATCACTCCCAAGAGCCTTAATTACTCCAATTCACGAGTCGCACGGCGGTCGCGTCACATCAGTCGAAGTGGGAAGAAACTACGTAATCTTCCAGCCCAAAGTTCGGGTGTTTGCCATTGGGAACGTGATGATCGACTCTGGTCCTTCCTACTCGTACTCCTCTTCCATCAAACCCTTCTTCGAATCCAACAACATCACCAAACTCTTTCTCACGCACCACCACGAAGACCACTCAGGCTGCGTTGGTCGGTTGCTGGCAGATTTTCCCCATTTACGAATATTCTGCGGCTCCGAGACAGCAGCGATTATGAAAAACGCGACTCCCCCCCACGTTTTTCCAATGCAGTTATACGAGCACGCGCTGTACGGGCGGCCGTCGGTTGTTCGAAAGTCGGACCACGATAGAATCCACGTGCTCAAGGAATTCGAAGAGTTTGGCTCGGAGGAGTTGAACTCGTCGTTTTTGTTGAAATCGCCCGGCCACTCAATAGACCACACGTGCCTCGTTGTCGAAGACAATGTTTTCTTGGGCGATGTTTTCATCTCCGATTCAACGTTCTTTTTCCGGGCCGACGAGGACATCGGAAAGATCATTTCGTCGTTGGAGAAGATTTTAGCATTAGAAAATGAAAAGAAAGGAAAATTTAAATTTCACTGCGCCCACTCACCCACCCTCGTGACGGTTGAAATGTTGGGCAACAAGCTTTCATACTTGAAGTCATTCAGCTCAAAGTGTCAAAAACTTCATCACAACGATTCCAAGTCCCCCGAGGCAATTGCGAAGATTCTCTTTCCGAGAATTTATACTATTGCCAACCTGCCCCTTCGGATCGGGTTTGCTCTTTGCGGCGGTGACGTTTCCCCCCTCAACATGGTTCGCTCTGTTCTTGCTGGGTCAGGAGTTGAGAGGAGAGAGATAGTTAATTTGATTAACAATTCAGGTAGAATGCAATAAAATAGGCTTGAGGTTTGTTTAAAATAGTTCTCCGTTATTTCACTCACTATCTTGAACACAACGAAAACCAATCCCCCCCGACCTATCTAGCCCCTGCGACGCGAGCAAGTAGCTCTCCTGCTCAAATAAACTAGCCACGTTGGGAAAATACCAGTCGCTCCCCTCTGGCCTATACCTGCTGCTCCCCCTCAAAGTTGCCCTATCCGTGTGCTCGTCTTCGAAAACGTCAGTCCACTGGTAAACGTTTCCAATAAGATCCATGACGCCTGCCCACGAGGCGCCGCTCGGGTGAGCGTCGACGTCGTCGGCTTTCGTCATTGTTCTGCCGCTCGTGGGGGTGGGCACGTCCACCCCAATTGTCGGATCATTGTTGCCCCACGGATATTTATTTTGGGTTGCTCCGCTAGCCGAGTACTGCCACTCGACTGACCCGGGTAGTCGTTTGCCGTAGAACGCGCAAAACAGCTTCGCGTCGGTGTGGCTCACCCATGTGACCGGTTTGTTATCATCGCCAGCACCATACTTGTAATCTTCATTTTCATCTAAATCCCAGTCAAGCAAAAAGTTTATGGAGTCGAGGGCAGGCTTGTAGCCGGAGTCGTCGAGAAACTTCTTGAAGCTTTTCTTCGTCACTGGGTACTTGTCGAAAGTCAAGTCGCTCACCGAAACGGCGGCCGAGTGAACCTGCTGGGGGAGATCTTCCCAGGGAAACTGAACGTCAACGCCGACGCCGCTGTCGAGAGCCGCGCCCTAAAGTTGAAGTGAAGTTGAAGTTAAATTGAAGTGAAGTTGAAGTGAAGTGAAGTGAAGTGAAGTGCAGTGAAGTGAAGTGAAGTAAAGTGAGCCAAACGAATTGAATTGAATTGAATTGAAATGAGTTGAGTTGAGTTGAGTTGAAATAACGGCTCACCTCAATTGCAAGCCCCGTGACATTGAACATGTAATTTAAAGACCCAGAAACCTCAACCGTAGCATCGTCGTTGGAAATTTTGTGTTCGCGTTCCATGTAACCAGGAAGGACAACCGCCTTGTTGTCAACCATTCTCTGGACCTCGTGGACGAAAATTTTGGAGAACGTGTTCAACGGAGTGGTCGTTGTTTGCTTCATCTCTTCCAAAAACAAAACTAGTTCGTCGCTCGGCGGATTCTTGTCTACCAAAAAACCTCCGTAGCCTCCGCCTTCGATGAAGTACTTGGAGACGGAGATCATGTTGTTCTCGTCGCACTCGACGTTGGACTGGAGGACGTCGCCACTGTAAACATCAACCAAGAACACCCCTGTGTTCTCCTGAGGGCACCGCAGGCTCAAGTCGACAGTACTACCGGAATTCAAATCATCCTCACTTCGATTCCTGTTCACCAAAGTGTAAAAGGTCCACCCTTTGTCAACCGCTTCGAACAAGGTGGAGTAGACCTTGCTGTCGTTGGAGCTGGTGACCGCCGGAAAGTGTGGGTTGTAAGTCGCGGCTGTCGTTTGCACATAACTTCCAAAGAATCTGTAATTGAGTGAATAATATCTAAATAGTTAGTGCTTTTGTATTTGTTGAGAAATTTTTGCTCAAGGGGTTGATCGGGGACGGTCCAGATCAGGGGCGTGTGCACGTACGTCAATGTGAAATTTTTTTATTCTCTCAAAAAAGGCGAATCACTGAATCACCACAGTCTTCAAACGCGCATAATTGGACACTGTGGCGGGTTCGTCTTCCATAAACCCCCCCCCCGCTTCGCTCGCTCACCTCAAAATCTTGCTCGTTCTCTTGAGAACGGCGCCGTCCCTGGGTGTGATTTTGTTGTATACCCCCCAAACGTTCTCCCAGGTGACGTACCCCATTCCGTTGAAAAAAGCGTTCTGAGCCGAGAAAAATGAAGCGAGGGTTAGTCGCTTCGCACTCTTCTATTCGCAAGGCTCGCTCGCTCACCTGCAGGCCGTCCGAGCGGTCGGTAGCCCACCTCTCGCAGATATGACCCATAACTAAACTGTTCGTGACCGCTTTCCAAGCTGAAACCATCGGAGGGTCTGTGTCAAGGTACTGTGCAGACCAGTAGTTCCACGACATAAAGTTCGTGCTCATGAACTGAGCATTTGCGTGGGTGTACTCTGGCTCTATAGCGATCGGGTAGTCGCGGGAGATCATCTCGTCGAAGAAAGAGGCGTTGACGCCGTCCATCGTGTCACCGTTGAATCCATCGGCGCCAGTTTGTTGGATGAGGTCGCCCATTGACTCCATGTCCGACTTACCCGTGTTTCTGGTGTACAAATCCCAGGGGTTGTAGGGCCACAGCACCTTGACGCCATGGCTGTGAAAGTCGGAAACGAGATCGGTGAGCTGCTGGAGGTCGAAGGAGTAGTGAAGATCGTACTGGTTGCGATCGTCGTTCCCGATGTTGGGGTAAGTTGGCCACAGAAGAACAGAATCAATTCCTCCATATCGTGAATCCAAATCGGCCAGATACTTGTCTACGGTGAAGGTGTTTGAAGTTTTGTTGTAAAGAGTCTTCTCATGGATCATAACTTGAGTTTGGGTGAATGATGTTTGTGTCCACTTGAGGGATGGGAAGGTTGTGTAGTGGGAGAGGTTTAGGTTAGGAACAGGAGATGAGGAGACCCATTGTTTGAACTGTTGTTGCCAATTGGCATAGGTTTTAGGGGTCTGGTCGGGGGGGGGGTTGTACACTTGCTGGTTGTCAACGTTCCATTCGGCAAACGTCAGTGTTGCGAGGAGGTTGGATAGAATGAGGAGTTTCATCATCATGGAAAGCAATCTTGGGCGAGCAAATTAGTAAATGATAATAATTCAAGTGTGTTTCATGTGTTTTTCGATCGGTTCGCGGTTCCTAAAAGTTTAAACATAATTTTTATGCCACATGTAGATTTTGTAGATAGTGTGATATTTGTTCATACTTCCTCACATGTTCTGCAGCAACTGCGGCGCAAATTGTGCAAGCTACAAATTTTGTCCGGCTTGTGGAACCCAAATCCCCGTGGGAGTTGCAAATGTGGTCACCCCACCAGAAGATGACAATTTTGCTCTTGCATTGAGGCTCTCAATGGCCGAATCGAAGCATGACGACGGAATTCCTTCGAGAAATCACAGTGTTGACTCTGATTTCGAATTTGCAAAGAGAGTGGCCCAATCTGAATCTTTGCACGAGGCTGCTGGGCTAAACTCTGCTGCTGCTGAGCCCTTCGGTCGGAGCGACAGCGACGTCGCAAGAGCGCTTAGCCTCCAAGACGTGGCGGACAGCAAGCGCCGTCGGTCGGAGTTGGAGGCTCAGGAGAAGAGGGACGTTGAGCTGGCTCTGAAGTTCGATCAGGAGGGGATGAAGCAGGAGAAGGAGGAGGAGGAAAAGCAGATAGTTGACATTTTTCGACGAAGCGACAGCGAGATTGCTGAGGACTTTCAGAATGAGGAGTTAGCAGCTATGGCGAGCCTGCAGCTTGGGAGGCAGCAACAACAACAGCAACAACAACACCAACAACAACAACAACAACAACAACAACAACAACAACAACAACAACAACAACAACAACAACAACAACAACAACAACAACAACAACAACAACAGGAAACATTCACAATCGAACATCGACACATTAACAACACCGACGGTAAACCAATCACAAAACCCCACCGTCACAACCAAGCTCTCGAACTCGGTGGCGCAAGTAAAACATTCAGCGCGGCAGCTTGTCCATTCGGTGACGAGCAGTGCACCGGAACGTATCAATATTCTAATGATCAAAAAACTCTAATCCTTCACTGGGATTCCTTGGGGAAGCGTGGGGGCGGAACTTGGCAAACAAAATTCGTGTTGGAGGGAACTGGTGCCTACAGCGGCACCCACGCCAAAGATGGCAAGGAGCTCCTCTCCTCGAGAGGGATGTTGATGCTTTACCGAAACTAACCTGACCAGAATAGATCTAAATTTAGAAACTTTACCTAATAATCCTTCTGCCTAACTGCCCCTCACACAATTCATCAATTTCTTGTACATCTTCAACCACCTCTCTACCCACGCAAAGAGCTTGGGGACCGGCGGCATGCTGCTCCAAATGATCATGCTTGTGTTGGCATCCATGCTGCACGTGGCCAACTTCAAATTGGAGAAATCGATGCTAATGCCCGTCATCCACGCCTGGTGCTTTCCGACCATTTCCCCGAGCAGCTCACCGTTGTAGCTGTCCCAGCACAGCAACTTGCAATCGTGCCCGCATGTGAACAGCCTCCCTGTGCCGGCGTGGGTTAGTTTAGTAGGGCTCGTATTCTCGTCTTCCTCATGGCTTGCTCGCTTTGCTCACTCACCTCTCCCCTCCTTGCTCTCCCTCCCAAACACGCACGCGTATACAATGTCTGTGTGCTCGTGGAGCATGTGGATCGGGTTCTGCGCCGGCGCCAGCGAAGAAGGTGGAGAAAATTGAGTGGGTTAGCTTAGTAGTGGATGTGGGTGGCTGTAGCCATCTCGCGGGATTCATCGCGAGTAGTATGCTTGCTCGTCTTCCTCATAGACGCAATGGGAGAGCTCAAAAAAACTCCAAAAAAAGCGAATCTCTAAATCGGCCGTAACTCCAACGTATGGAGGTTTTAGACTCTCAAAACTGGACACGGTGGCGGGTTCGGCAAGGCGCATGTTTTTGAGCGAGGGGGTTGTTCAGGGACGGTCCAAAACACGCCACCGCATAAACTGCCACGCTTCGCTTCGCTCTCTCACCTCCACGCGAGGGTCCCAGATGAAAACAAACCCCTTGTGGTCGCAGCTCGCCAGCCTTGTCCCGTCGTAGTTCCACGCTACGGACAGCACCTGGTCGTTGTGCCCCTTGTAGCACCGATCGACGGCTCCCTTGAGCTTGAGGTTCCAGAGGAAGACGAGGTTGTCCTTGCCGCAAGTTGCAACGAACATGCTGTCTGGGCTGCGCCGAGCGAAGCGAGATTGTGTGCATTTTTAATAAAGGGACGAACGAAACGAACCAAGCGAGCCAAATGAATTTGGGTGGGTTAGTTCCAGAAGCAAAACAAAAAATTTAAACTGGAGTTTTATGGATCGACCGTAACTCCAACGATAGAGGTTTTAGGCGCCCAGATTTGAACACGGCGGCGGGTTCGGTCAAGGGAATCTTTTTGAGCGAAGGGGTTGTTCAGGGACGGTCCAGATCAGGGGCATGGCATTGGAGAACTAAAAAAAACTAAAAAAAAGAGCGAATCGTTGAATCACTCGTAACTCCAACGCATAACGTCGAAGACAAGTGAAACCTAACAATAAACGCGAGTATGCTCGTCTTTCAAAAGGCTCACTCCCCCTCACCTGAACTGCCCCTTCACAACGGCCCCGCCGTGGCCTCTCTCTCCCTCCTTCGGCAGGTTGAAATCGGGCTTCAGCTTTTCCTTCTTGTCTTCATCCTCGTCCTCTCCCTCCTTCGCCTTCTCCCCCCTCGCCTGCGCCGAGCAAAGCGAGGCGCGTTTATAATAAGCACAGAGAAGCGAGCGAGCAAGAATAGTTGAGTAGAATAATGTTAGTTCAGTAGTGGATGTGAGGACATTGCGCGCAGCGGAAAGCCGAGCGCAGCGGGACGACACATGTTAAAGTAATTTCACACCTCAACACGCACTCTTTTGTTGTCACAAGGCTCGCTTCTCTCGCCGCTCACCTCCATCTTCCCCTTGCTCAGGCACTGCTTAAAATTCCAAACCTTGGCCGTCATGTCGTTGCTCACGGTCAGGATGCTCTTGCTGTTGTCGCTCCAGTGGCAGCCATTGATCATGCCCACGTGAGCCTCCCACTTGGCGAGCATTGTTCCGTTCTCGATCAGCCATATGTACATCATGTCGCTGGAGCACGTGCAGATCATCTTGTCGTCGGGACTGAAACAGGCCTGCAACGTCCATCCTTTGTGGCCCTTGAGCTTCTTGGCAAGCCGGCCCGTCTCGGGCCTCCACAGCGCAATGGAGCGATCGTGGCCGGTCGTGGCGATGAGCTTTCCGCTCCTGGACCAAGTCACCGAGTACACCCCCAAGCCGTTGCAGCTCTTGAACGTCTTGGAAGGCATGAAGGTGTTTATCGCGCACGGGTCGTCTTTAAGGATCTCCGCGCAACTCATGGAGCCGTACTTGTCTTCTTTTTGCAGAAGCTTCAGGGCGGAGGACTTCTTCCGGGCCTTCTCCTCGTTGTAGGCGTCCACGGCCTTCTGGTGGAGAAAGAGATGCTTCTCCTTGGCGACGTCGTCCAGCTCGTCCAGCTGCTTCTGGTCCAGCTGAGGCTCGTTCAGGTCTTGGTCCTCTTTCGAAAGGTTTGCGAACATCTTGTTCATGTAGGATTGGTCGAAAGTCGCGCCGAGGACGTCCTTGATGGGGGGGGGGTGGGGGTCTGCTGTTGTTGTTGTGGTAACAGCGATTTTTATTTTGCTTGAAGTTGTGGCTGGGTTGCCAGATTGCTTCTTTTTCTTTTCATAAGATTTCTTCTGGACGTTGCGGTTTGGGGGCATGGGTTCTTAGAAGGGTGCAGATGATGATTTGTGCATGCGAAATTGTGGGGGATGGTGTGTAATGTATTATTTGGTTTGAAATTTAAATTCTTCTTCTCACTCTTCACTATGTGTGCTAAACAACACAAAGTCGGATGTGGTTCGATTCTTTGGTCGTCAGCTCTGAGTTTCAATTGTCACGCGTGAAGTCCAAAGTATGGGAACATGGCGACTCAACAATCAACAAAATACTGTGGCAGAGCTCAGGGCTTTCCGTGTGCTGGGGATAAACCAACGAGTGAAAGCAATCCGGGGGGGTTGAAAATGGAAAAGAATGACTCTGTGGAATGAAATGAAAATGCATTGTTTACAATTTTGGACAACTTGTTTTTCAGAGTTCTCTTCCCTCTCTCTCTTCTTCTCTCTCTCTCTCTTCTTCTCTCTCTCTCTCTTCTTGTCTCTCTCTCTCTTCTTCTTCTCACTCTCTTTTTTCTTCTTTCTCTCTCTCTTCTTTGAGAAGCTGATTTTTAGATTTCCACCTTGTCGGGGTGATTTGGATTGGGAGGTGGGCCGGGGAGAGGAAGGAGAGGATAACGGAGGTGACGTCGTAGCCGCCGTTGAACACGCACTCGCCGAGTAGTCTCATGATGTGGGCGGTTGGAGTTGTGTTGGGGTGATTGTTGTAGGCCACGTACCGCCTCACACAATCTTCGATGGTTGTGTTTTCGTTTGGCTCCAAAAACGTCACAAATTCCCACTTGTAGACGATGTGGAGAATGAGGTTGAGGATGGGGGACAGGCACGAGGGCTTACGTGTGTAATTTCGGCAGGAGGTGATTCTAACCGTGTGGTCTGTGTTGGCCGAAACAATGAAGTTGGAATCGGCCGTGATGGTGAGCTGGTTTGTGCTGGAAAAGAATTCCTGCTGGAACGTGTGCTTGAGCTCGAAAGTCTCAGCATCCCAGATCTTCATCGTGTCTAGACCGGCACTAACAAGAACACGCCCGTTGGGGGAGTATGAGACGCTCATGACGTAAGAGGTGTGAGCCTGGTCGATGCTCTTCACCAAGCTTCCATCGGCAGGGTTCCAAAATTTGATGGATTCATCCTGACTTCCCGAGCAAAGAAGTTTGCAGTCGGGAGAGAACGAGAGGGACCTGACGTTGTTGGTGTGGCCCTCCAACGTGTGCGCTAAGATGGCATTTCCCTCGTTGAAGCTGTAGGTCTTGATGGACTTGTCGAAGCTTCCAGTAGCCAGCTGCTTGCCGTCGGGGGAGAAGCACACTGAATAAATACAATCCGTGTGATCCTCAAGCACTTGCACTCTAGCCCACTCGCCACCCTCCCCCGACTCCGACCAAATCATCACCTTCCCATCACTTCCACCGGAAGCAAAGTGGGAGCCTGATGGAGAGACTGTGACGCAACAAACAGGACCAACGTGTCCCACCAAGATCTGGACCAACTCGAGGGAAGGGCTGAGTACCTTCAAGTGAATACCCCCAATACCATCACTGCCACAAGCTACAAGTCCCGAGCCATTCGGAAGATAGCAAAGACCTTTGACATCATAGGCAAAAACATTGTCAGCTTGATATTCTACCTTGTTGGAGCTGGTCGAGTGGACGATGATTGACCTGCCCCCACTACCCGATGCCACATGACCGTTACTCCGCAACGCCACGCAACGTACAGCACCATTATGCCCTGGGAGGAGCCGTTCGTCCATCACAAACTAATTGAGATTGGACAAAAAGGGGTGGTGGGACGATGACTGAGGGGTGTATTTTTGGGCTAGTGGGAGAAAATAGGATCGAAGAGAGCTAGTGCATATAGCTATTTAATGGTGAGGGGAGACTGATTCTATAATCAGACAAATTTTAGAAAACTCCTCGGAAGCATATTTTGGTGATAGTTTAACGGCCCAATCTACCTTGCCCCATCAAACCATCTCTCCCCCTCTCCCCTTCTCGTTCGAGATATGATTGGCCTGCGGTAGAAGGAGCCACCACTCACCCAGAAGTAAATGTAGATTTGCTCGTGAGAAAGTACAAGGAGAGAGATGAGCATGGACGACTGCCACATCATTGGCTCGCAGCGAAAGCTCAGACACACACACATATTCTTGCCAAAGTGGGCGTGTATTCGATTCTCTTCAATCCAGAGGCCCTCACCACACGAGACAATAAAGGCGAAACTCCCCTCGACATTGCCCGTAGGAGTGGAGCCTGTGCTGAGATCATGGCTTGCTCTCCCAAACTCCCGAGGAAGCTTCGTTGGGTGGTGATGAGGTGCACCGTTTGTACGCATGGCTTATTGGTGGAGAGAGATTGTTATGTGGATCACATCACGATCGTATGCAGACTGTCACGAGTTCATCAATGAGCACGATGACGAGTTGGTGCGTGAAGTGCTCAAATACGACAATTCTGAACTTCTTCGACAGATTGCTTGCAATAGCCAGGTATACAGCGACTCCCTCGTGCTTCTTGCTCTTCGAATGATCCATCGGCATCCACTTTCCCTCACCGTTAAGGACACAGTTCACGCGGAAACAGCCCTCCAATGGGCACAAGATCCGCAATTCAATACGTGCCATGAGATTCTGTCAGTCCTTTCATTAGAACCCCTGGACATCTCCTCCACCCCCTTCCCCACCCTCCTTCGACAACACCTCCCCAAGCAGTTCGTCGACTCGTCAATCTTCGGCACCTACAACACCGCTTGCACGTTCATCAAGCACATGAAGTACGACAAGGCTGAGCTGGTCGAAATTGAGGCGGTCCTCAAGCCGAGTGCCAGAAGTCAGCGTGGAAGAAGCACAAGAAGACGTGCAAGGCGCCGACGGGGGTGGGTGGCAGCGACTGAAGCCGAGCTCCGAACCCTCCACAAGGGCATGGCCCTCCTGAATATGTGCATACAGAGACCTGGGGCTGAGGATAGACCAACCAGCGTGGTGTTGGGGTTCCTGTTGCCCGGTCCGGCGTATTGATAACATTAAACCATCGATTCATGAGAAACAATTGAAATTTTGCTATTTTTGGTAATTAGCTGGTTCGCATCGTTCTCATTGTTGGAAGGGGGGTTTACCGTCCCGCACCCGACTCGCAGCACTCCAGGGGGGTGTCCGCGTCGCGAGGGGGGATAGGGGAGCAGGTTTGCAGCTGGGGGGCGATGCTGTGGAGGATTGTTTGACCCTTCTGAGCCCGCGTGGGAAACCGGTGATGATCGAGCCAAAGCTGGAAGGAAGCCAGGGGTGTTGTAGCAATCTCGTCCCCTCTTTATATCTTGTTGGTGGGTGCACCCGGCGAATGCAAAAGCCAGCCGTCACAGTTTTATGACTTGAGGGTGGGCGGTGGAGCACCCAGGTGACTTACTTGATGAGAAATCGGCGATGAAGATTGCCAAAAAATTCGATTAAAACCACTTTACGACCAACAATAACTTGGTCAACGTAGAAAAGGGGTACAAAGCAGCCATGGTCATCGACATCACGCTTTTCAGACCGCGCAAGCAGGGTAACGGCAAAAGCGCAAAAAACATTTCGGGGGAAATTTCCAAAAAACTCAATTTTGTCCACCTTTAGAGTTTTTTAATTGTCGCGGTCAGATGTTTTGCTTATATTACGATATATTCATTAAGATTTTGAAGTTTTCATACACTTTTGAGTAAAATAAGTTTCAAGAAT
>Ga0302138_10001460_pt1 | contig 11396 bp, 10 predicted proteins | sample CBN3_321_MG_FD_203110 | JGI IMG/M metagenome (GOLD analysis project Ga0302138, IMG submission 203110) | Marine microbial communities from Western Arctic Ocean, Canada - CBN3_surface | ecosystem: Environmental > Aquatic > Marine > Oceanic | place: Canada: Western Arctic Ocean | collected 2017-09-15 | reverse complement strand
GGTGACCCGATTCCGGCGCACATTATTAATAACTTGGCATACCCGTTTACGAAAGAAAAAGGCTTCGTGTCTAGCCACCCGAACTCGCCACCCTGCCTGCCGAACCCGGGTTCGAACTTGAGCGCCGCGTACGCGTCGCCCGTGGCGTCGGCGAAGAGTTTGTCAACCGGGAAGTTTGTTTTCTCGCAAAAAAGTCGGGCCGCCTCCACGGACCCGATGCCCACCGCCACGACCGTCACCCCCGCTTCCGCCAAGGCAGGCAGGTCATCCACAAGCCGCTGCGCCAGCTCCCACGAGTCGAAGTCCGCGAACTGGGTCAGGAACGGAACCACGACTCTTCCCGTGGTGGGGACGATGGCGCACGCATCAACAGAGGTGCCGTCGCTGGCGCGTCGCAGGGTGACGCCTTTCAACGCGACGAGCGCGGCGCTGTTCCCTGGAACAGCCTCCACCGAGGCGGCAGCGGTGACGACGCCACGAGAGGGGCGGCAGCAAGACACGCGGCGGGAGGTGACGCGCGGCCCTCGTTGGCCGGAACGAAACAGCGACACGGGCGCGGCAGTCGCCATCGCGACGGTTCCAGCGGCCATCGCGAACGGCTGGCGCGAGAAAGAGTGCGCCAAGAGGAGCGCCACGTGTGCGCAAAAAGAGGTCGCTGATGTGTGACTCTCTGGGCCCAGGCTCCGCCACGCTTTTGGGAGACTGTCCAACTGTGAGACGAAGCAGATGCGCAGCCCCGGTACACTCCCATGCACGATGGGCACAAAAAAAAATCTTCGAGCACGAACTCCTCTCCTCCATTTGCGCCCACCCGCACTCGGCACCGCGCACTCGCCGTGCGGTGTCCTCCACAGCTCCACGGCGACGTTGGCGGTTGCGATGGCGACCCGTGTGTCGTTGCTAGGGTCGCTCGCGCCGACCTCGAGGGTTCCACATGGAGGGCGAAACAACACGCGGGTCAGAGAATCGCCGATGTCATGTCGTCGTGGAACCCGAGGGATGTCATTTCTCAAAAATGGAGAATCGGGGGTTGGCGTTTTCCGCGCGCGCGCAGTGCGTGGCGTCTCCGCCCGTTTCGCGTCGCGTACCACCGCTTTATGCACGCCAAACTCTGTGCACGACGCGCTTGGTCCGAAACCAACCCCCGAAACGAACAAAGTGATGGGCACCGACCCGATTGGCTCGCCTCAGTTTCTGGGAAACGTCGCCGCGAAGTCGACTGGGTTGGGGACCACATTTTTTACCTCCTTGTTGGTCCCCGCGCTAGGCGCCGCCGCGCTCGCACTTGTCGCCGCGTGCGTCGCCGGGTTCCTGGTGGCGGTGCGGGAGATGGTTAGGGCGTGCCGAGAAGCCACCATCGCGAGCCGGAGCGTGACGCGGTGCGCGGTGTCCATCGACGCCGCGTGTTTGGCGCTTGAGCGGACGTTGATCAAGGCGGATTTCGTGTTGGAGGACGTGGGGAAGATGAGCAGCACCACGTCGTCGGTGCTTGAGACGAGTTTACGGGAAGCGGGTGTGCTACAACGACGGCTTTCAGATCTGCCGAACACCGCAAGCCGGACGCTGATGGAGGCGATTACCAGACAATACGCGTCGCCGATACCCCTTACGGACGGGAACGGGAACGTAACAACCTCGAAGAACGGAACCGGCAACGCCGTGAACGCGCAATCGGCCGGGGTCTGGGCCGGGGATACGCGCATTGTGATCGGGGACGTGATTGAGGGGACAAAGGACGGAAATCGGTGGATCGGAGGGACCATCGGGTGTAACTTTCAGGTGCGTGTTTCCCACTGAACACGTTCCGCCTCTGCGGTTGCCCATACGAGACTGACACTTTCTTTTATTTATTTCAGTTCAACCGCGCCAACCGGTTCCGGGTCGGGGAGTACTGCGCCGTGCCGAGGAACGACGACACGGTGCGTAGATTCCGCGCCACGGCGGGTAATATTTATCAGCACTTGAAACTGTGACAAGACCCACTACTTCCCTTTCCAATCCCACCACAAGACTGTTTCGTTTAGGTAACTGTACGTACGAACCCACGCGCGCGCGCTCGCGACTGACACGTATTTCCCCTCCTCCCGCAGTACACCTGGGGCGTAATCGAGCTCAACGACAAGGACTACAGCGTGGACGACAGCGGGGACGGGTGGGCGAGTAATATGACCGGGGACGAGGAAAACGTTTCGGGTTCCGGGGCGCTTTCGTGCGTGTGGCCTCCGCGGGACCCCGATTCCATTCCGGACACGTGCGTGGACGGGAGCAAGGATTTCGACGGGACCAAAGGGTCGCGAGCCGGGTACGTGTTGCGCGTTTCCCAAATCCAGGCACCGGCCGTTTGCCGATTGTCCGCCCGTACTTACTGTTTACTACATACATCAAAATCACGACTGTTTGCCCATACATGGCACTTGTACACTCAAGACTGACCCTTTTCTTTTCCAAAAACAGCTCGGCGCGGGACGCGGCGAACAACGCGAGCTGGCTCGAACGCGTCGTCGTGAAGTTCCTCGGGGACGAAACCGCGGACGCGGTGGAGGGTTGGGTGCGGTCCGCAACGGGGCTGACCACGGTGGAGGAAGCGGAGTACAAAGTCGTGGTGGAGTTGGACGCGGATGCGTATAGCTTCAAAATCATGAACGCGGGGGATTTGGGGAAAAGGCCGAGCGCTTGAGTTGTAGGACTGGTTATGTTTTCTTTTTTTAACAAACAACGAGCCACCCGATACGCGCCTGGGTATGACAATCTGCATTAACACTGACGATGGGCAGGGCCACGTCACTTCAACGCGAACATCCCCTGAGAGATTTCTTGCTTCGTTTCGTTCGTTTCGTCGTCGGCGACGATGTTCGTTTGTGTAATCGACGTCCCCGTATCCGGCACTCCCGTCCCCGTCTCCGGCAATCCAAATTCCAGGGCGGTTTCTTTTTCCGAAAAGGTTCCAGTCGCGCCCGCCCGCGCCGCGGCCAAAACTCGGGCGTCTCTTCCCGAAAACCCGTCACCAGTTCTCTCCACCGCCGCCCTCGTTGCGCCCGGGAAGAATGCGTGCGCAGCGACGAGCACCGCGACCGCGCCGGCGCGAGTGTCCGCCTCTGCGCACGCATCCACCAAATGCGTCGCCGTCGCAGCCTTGACGCAGTGGTACGCCGCGAGCGGCGATAACGCCGCAATTGCCGCGAGTGCCGCCGCCGCCGCCAAACGCGCCCCTCCATCCGCGTCGTCCAGCCTCTGCGCGACCGCGTGTATCAAGCGCGCCAGCACGACGGGCGCGGCGAGAACGGAGGACTCTTTATTGGTATTTCCTTCGTTCGCATTGGTATTTCCTTTGTCGGAATCCGTACTCGTAGCATCCGTACTCGTAGCATCCGTACTCGTAGTCCTCTCTGTGACCCTCACGGCTAACGCTCGCGCTAAATCAACAACCCGCGCGCGTACGTCCGCGGGCGTTTCCCCGCAGTTTTCCAAAACGGACACGACCCTGGCTGTTATTTCACCGGTGACATGGAACACGGCGGCGGTGCTGGAAATGTTACCGTCCAGCGCCTCGGTGATCGCGGCGAGCGCTGATGATGAGGAAGACTTTTCGGTTTCTTTTGTCGGTTTGTCAGCGCGCGTTTCGTCGCTCACCGCCTGTAACGCCGTGCGTACCAGCAAAACGACGTCTTCGTCGCTCAGCCGTTCGGCGATATTTGTCGTCCGTACGAACGGAAACGACACCAGGGTTTGGTGAATGGAACGCACATGGCGGTTCGTATCCACGTTACCCGAGTCAGTGGCGTCGGCTGTTTTGTTGCCGAAAACGCGCGAAAACGCGACGAGCGAACACAGGCGAATCGAAACGCTTGTTTGGTCTTTGGAAAAAACACCGCGCGCGGAGACGATTTGCGCCAGCGCGGACGCGTCTGAAACGCGCCACGCTTTAGGTGGAAGCACGGCGAGAGGATTTAACAGCTCGGAACGAACAGTTGACACGACATCGGGTGGTGTGCACCGAAGCGCGGTCGCCGCCGCGGCCAGCGCCGCGCCGAACGCGCGCGCTTCGCTTGAATCATTTTTCGGAGAGTCACCCCGCGCTGCTCGCAGCGCCGCGCCCACTAAGCGCGCCACTCTGTCTTTTCTCCCCCAGGTTTCCGGCCTTGCACGCAGCAAGATCTCCACGACACGACACACGGCGACCCGCACCGACGTGTCTGATGAGTCGTAAATAGCTGGGCTTTGCAGGAGGGATAAAATTTTGTCAATCGGCGACGCGCCGGTTTCGGGCGTTTTCTCCATCGCGTCAATCGACGCGCCGCCGCACAACTCTGCTATCACCACGAGCGCCCCCGCTTTTGATGGCGATTCGGTTTCATCACCGCACATCCCGAGGGCCACCTCAAGCCACTCGTTCGGGGTAACAAACGCGCCAATCAATCGACAACACTCGCCGATCACGGGCACCACGTCGCTCGCTCTTTGCCGCGCGGAGTCGTTTTGCGAGTTTGCGTTTGCGTTTGCGTTTGTTTGGTGGTGAGTATCACCACTCACCGCGCTCATGACCTTAACAAAAGCAACGCAAAGCTGCTGGCAGTGCTGCGTGGCGTTTTCTTCAAGAAACACGAGATTCGCGCGTAAAAGCTTCGCCGCGCGGACGCCTGAGATTGTAAAAAAGAAATGTCAGTCTTGTATGGGCAATCAGTCGGCGGAATGGGTACAATGGGAAATACTTACGCGCCTCCGCTTGCCACCCCCCGATTTCCGCCAGAATGGGATTCACCACCGCCGGGAAATTGTTTTTCACCAGAACCCGCGCCCCCAACCGAGGCCTCTCAAGGAACGGCGCCGGGTACAACGATTTTACGTGGGTATTGTGAAGCGAAACCCCTTCGAGAAATTCCGGCATGTACGTCATCACCGGCTTCAAATCCTTTTCGTGTTCCATCTCGTACTGTGCGCCCAGCTTTTCAATCAACTCGAGGGCGTACGTAGACACTTTGGTATCGCCGTCCGCCACCGCGCTCACGACGTACGGCAGTAACCGGGGTTCGTGGTCCACGCGTTCCACCAAACTCGTCATCCAATCCCCCAAGGTTTGAATAAACGCGAACCGCACCTGAGGCACCGTGTCTAAAACTAGCTTTCCGAAATAGTTAACCTTCAAGTCTTCGCCGTAAAACGCTTTGATTGTGAACGAAAAGTGTCAGGGCTGTATACGCAAACAGGGAGGCGGGATTTGGTGAAAGGACAGAGGCCGTACCTTTAATAGGCACCAAGTTGGGGTGCTTAAACGCGCACAGATCCAAAATCGTTTCGTGCGCGCCGCAGTGCATGAGCTGGCGAAGCGCGTCAAGCGTCGCGACGCGGACTTTGCTTTTTTTGTGCGTCAAGTTGGGGGCGAACGTCCAGGCTAGTTTCTTCGCCACTGGGGCTAGCCTGCGCCCTAACGTCTGCGTCAGGAAATCCAAACCAACACAAGCCTCGCAAACCACCTCGGAAAACGAATCGTCCGCCGCGTACGTAAGCGCTACGATTGTAAAAGAAAAGTGTCAGTACTGTATGGGCAAACAGTGTTGGGATTTGGTGAAAGGCCCAATACGTACCTGACACCAAATCCGACGCGTACGCGGCGATTGCGTTTCCGCTTCCGCTTGTTGACGCAGCGCGTAAGGTGTTTATAAACGCAGTTAGTAACTTCAGCCTTATTTCCTCCGAGGGCTCGGTCGGGTCGAGACGAGTTACTTTTTCTTTTTCCCGGGCAGGGCGCTGGCGGTTTTCGTTTTCGTCGTCGTCGGTATCGCCCCCGACCGGCCCCAAGCGGTGTCGCAGCGCGGGCACCGCGTACGGGAGTATTTCAACAACACCGCACCCACCTTCGTCCCGTTGGCACTGCTGTACGACCACCACGAACAAATCGATGGCCCCTTCCCGGACCCGCTCGCTTTTGTCCTCCAGCCGCCGCAGCGCCGGCTTGGCGAAGCAATCGACCGCGACTTGGGTTAGAAACCGTGGGTCGACTTGGGTAGCCACGTTTTGTATCCTGCGAAGCGCGAGCACGCGCGACGTCGGTGGAGACTGCAGGTCAGATAGCACGTTCACATCGCGGGCTACTTTTTTTTTGAGCGAATCAGCGGACTCGATCGCAGGTACCGCGGAGTCGATTGCGAGCTGTTTTTCGTCGTCGGCGTTTTCGTTGGACGAGGACGCATTCGGCAATTCGTCGCCCCTCGCATCACCCGTCGCCGTCGTGGCTTGTACCGCGTCTTTGGGTTGTTTCGGACCACCGGCCTCGCCGCCCTCGACTGTGTTGGTGGTCGATTCGGTGTGGGTGTCGCCTGTGCTTGATTTGGTGACAGACACGCGCGAAAGCAGCGCGCGACACCCCTCGGCTTTGCCCGCAGCAGCACGATCAGAATGCGTTGACTTCTTCGAATCTGACGACACCCCCAGTGTCGCGTCTCGCAGCAGCGCCTTCGCCCTCGCCGCGTGCTGCGACGGCGCGGACGTCGCCTTGAGCGACGCCCATATCGCGTCCACGTCACTGGCCATGGCGTGCCTCCCGCCACGGCGCGGCGCCGCAGATCTGGCGGACGATTGTGATGGTGCCCACTTGTGCAAGTCACGGAATCTGAGTTTCAGTTTTCATCGGGATTCGAGAAAACCCATCGAGAGCTCCTGCCCGAAAAGCCCACCGGGTGAGCCGCCATTCCGCGAGACGCCTTCGCGCCTTCCCCGTTCCCACCAGCCACCCAAACATGGCTGCTTTGGCGCAGTTCTCCGTGTCCTCGGTCGTCGCCAGGACCGCGGGTTCCAAAACCAGGCGGCGTAACGGTACGTGCTTCCCCACAGCGTGAGGAGGCACTCGGATACGATGGATGATGTAGCCACACGCATTTTTGCGTTCCCGGAATCGGCGCCTTCAATCGTCGATCGATCCTTCCGAGGGGTCCGGTCGCGAGACGAACCCACAAACCCCACGCGCTGCTTGTGTAACCTTTCTTTACGAACGTGTTTAGCGACCGCTGTGTGACTCGCACGTGCCTCGCCCCATGAAGTCACCGTAAAACTCACCCCCCATCCCCTTTCAAATTCACTGCCCTTCCCGTTTCCCAATCACAACACAGTCACCAGCCGCGCCATCTCCGCGACCGCGGTCACTCCGAACGCGCAATCTGTTCCAAACGGATCAACCGGCGCGGAATACGCCAAGGAACTGGAAGTCGCCACGGATGCGGTGCGCATGGCGAGTACGCTTTGCCAGGAAGTGCAAGGCCAGCTGATGCGGCAGGACGAACAGGCAGTGACGAAGGATGACAAATCGCTCGTGACCCTTGCCGATTACGCGGCGCAGGCGATAATCTCCTGGCGCATCCAACAGGAGTGGCCTGATTTCACGATGGTCGGCGAGGAGGACGCGGAGGCGCTTGTGGAGGGCGGTGCGGGTGGCACCCAGACGCTTGATAAAATCACCGCGCTGGTGAACAAAACCTTGCGGCACCACAAAGGCGACGCCGCGCCCACGTTGACGAGTGGGGACTTGGTCACTCTTATCGACAAAGGTACGTCCCCGCATTTCCCAAATTCCGCCTCCCTGTTTGCCCGTACAAGGCTCTGACACTTTTCTGGCAAAACTCCAAAGGCAAAGGCAGGGGCGGCAACGGCCGGCACTGGGTCCTCGACCCAGTAGACGGAACCCTCGGGTTCGTCCGAGGCGACCAGTACGCCATCGCGCTGGCGCTGATGGAGGACGGGGTTTTGAAAGTCGGCGCCATGGGGTGCCCGAACATGCCCAAGATGGGCGAAGGTTCGTGTTGCGCGTTTCCCAAATCCCGGACGACTGTTTACGGACCCTACGTGACGTCCACGGCCGTCATTAAAAGGAGTACTACATACAGCACAAGTGCACTGTTTTACCTCTAACGCTGGTGACTGTTCAGACCGATTACGGTGACTGTTGTCCATACATCGTCCAATACATCGCCCAATACAGTACACGCGTACTCAAGACGTGAAGACTGACCCTTTCTTTGTTTGGTCTCAGTCCTGGAGTACGACTCTTCCTACACGTACGGGTTTTCGCCGCGGCTGGTGAGCAAGATGCTGGCGGGTGAATCCTTGGGGTGGTTCCGGGGGTGTCTTTTCACCGCAGTACAAGGCCAGGGGTGTTTCATGTCCCCGACGGATACGAAGTTAAACGTGGAACCCATCGCGGTACGGGTTAGTGAAACGTTCGAACCGAAAACCGCCAAGTTCTGCGAACCCGTGATGAAAGCCAACAGCAGCCAGGGTTTCACGGCGAGCGTGGCTGATAACCTGGCGATGACGAGCAAGCCACTAAGGGTGTACTCGCAGGTCAAGTACGGATCAGTAGCGCGAGCGGACGCGGACGTGTTCATGAAGTTCCCGAAAGCGGGGTACACGGAGAAAATTTGGGACCACGCGGCGGGGGTGATTATCGTGGAGGAGGCCGGGGGGGTGGTAACCGACGCGGGGGGCGCGCCGCTGAACTGGGCGGGAGGAAGGTACCTCGACACTCTGGACCGGGGAATCATCGCCACGTCGAAAACACTGCACGCGCGGCTCATGGACGCGGTGTCCAAGTCGTGGAGCTCATCGCAGCTGTGACGTGGTTGGACGTGTTTGCGTGTGGTGGTAGTTGCGGAAACACAAACAGCGGTGGCATTGGTTGCGTGTTGCGTGTATCGCTCCGAGAGCGATACGGAAAACGAAAACCAAAAACATTCGCACAAGGCGACTGAAACGCGCGTTCGCAAATTCGAACGCGACTGGCGCCGGCGTAGCGGGGACCGGGACTGGATGAAAATAGCCCCCGAGGCGAATCTTGTCAAAGAAACTTTACCCTCCAATTACTTACTAGTCTACTCAGTCACGTCGTTCACGTCAGATCCGCATCGGCGATCCCGTTTCTCGTCGTCAATCCAATCACTTGGCGTACTTGTTCCAATCACGTCTCCGTTTAGTACACCAAGTCCTTCGGGTCTTCGATCACGGCTTTCAGGGTTTTCAGAAACGTCGCGGCGACGTCGCCGTTGATGTGCCTGTGGTCCGCGGTGAGGTTCACGGTCATCATGGTTTTCACGCCGATTCCGCCGTCGATAGGTACGACGGTTGGTTTGCTTCCCCCCACGGCGAGAATACAGGACTGCCCTGGGGGGAGAATCGCGTCGAACACGTCCACGCCGAACATGCCCATGTTGGAGATGGTGAAGTTGCCGTTGGCGTAGTCCGCGGGGGCCAGGCCGGGCCCGCGGGCTTTCTTGACCAGGCCGGACCACACCCGGCCGAGTTCGTACACATCCGTGCCCGCGGTGTCAACAAGCACCGGCGTTATTAACCCACTGTCCAGCGCAACCGCGATGGCGATGTTCACCTTTTCGTTGTACACGATCGACTTGCGATGGGTAAAACAAAGTGTCAGTCGGCCGTGTGGGAAAACGTGGAGGCGGGATTTGGGAAAGGATGAAGACGTACCTTCGCGTCAGGGCTGAGCGCGCTGAACATGATGGGGTGCTGCGCCAGCGCCACGCCAACCGCCTTTGATTGCAAAAGGAAAGTGTCAGTCATGTATTGGGCGATGTATGGACAAACACTCACCAGCTTCGGTGAAACAGTGTGCCTGGATTTGGGAAATGCAATACGTACCTTCGCGAGCAGCGCGGTCATAGTGACGCCCTTGGGTTTCACTTTTTTGTAAAGCGAATCCAGGTCGTCTGTGCACATGGTCATGGCGATTCTCGACACCGGGACGGCGAGGCTCGGGAGCATGTTCTTCGCCACGGCGGCTTGCATGCCGCTGAGGGGGACGCCCACGCCGGGCGCGGCGGGGAGTTTGGCGGGGGGCGAGCTCGCGACGGACGGGCCACCCGCGGGCGCAGACAAGGGCGCACCCGCAGCCGCGGTCTTAGGCGCGGTGCTGGAAGGCACCCCCGCTTTGGCTTCCACGTCCCCCGCGGTGACCCTGCCATTCATGCCAGAACCGGCGACGGTGGCCAAATCAATCTTCAGCTTCTTCGCCAGCTTCTTGGCGTAAGGCGTGGCGATTATTCGGCCGTCCGCGCGGCCCGCAACAGGGGCGGCAGGGGCGGGCGCGGCGGGGACAGGCGCGGGAGCAGCCACAGGGGCAGCCGCTACAGGGGCGGGGGCGGCGGGAGCCTCCGCGACGGGCGCGGGCGCGGGCGCGGCGGGCGCGGCGCCGCTAGCGGCGGCGGCCATGGCCTTTGCTTGCTCAAACTCCGCTTCCGTGGTCGCGACGTACGCGATGGGCGCCCCAACGGTGGCCATCTCCCCGTCCTCCACCGCGATAACGGCGAGGTAGCCGTCGAAAAACGACTCCACGTCCATATCCGCCTTGTCGCTCTCCACCACCACCACGGCGTCGCCCTTGCTGATGGCGTCCCCCTCGCCCTTGAGCCAGCTCACGATCTTGCCCTCGGTCATGGTCGACGACAGCGCGGGCATGTGGATCTCCTGGACTTCCGCGCGAGCGGTCACCGATCGCGTAGTGCGCGCAACCTTTTTGGTGGCGAGCTGCTTGCGCGACCCCGAGAACGAGCTGCGCGTCGCGGCCAGGGACGCGGATCGCGCTATGGCGGACATGATGACTGTGATGACTGTTCGACGATCGTTTGGTGACTGTAAGGTTCAGCCGTGACGCGCGACGACGAACGGTTTGGATCTTCGCTTCGCGCGCGAAACAAAGGACGTGGGCGTTAAGGCGTTGTCGCGCGGTGGGCGTGACGAAGCGCGTGCACAAGTGGCGTCGTGTCGCAGGCCGCGGGCGATGGGAAGACGAGATCGGAAAAAGCGGCTCGCGAACAACTCTTGGCCTCCCAAAAAGCTGATCCATTTGACATCCAAACTTCTCTCTCCAATCATTGATTGGCTGTAAAACGTAGGCGAAGCTTGACCCCGGTGGACGTTTCGTTTCTTCGTGTTCTCGATCAATCGGCTGGAATCAAATTGGGTTCATCGTGCACGTCGACCGACGGTTGCCGATGAAAAGGCCGCGTCTTCGCACTTGCCTTTTTGGGTATTTTTGGTCAACGGAGAATGATTTTTTTATTGACCGAGAGCGGCTTTCGCGTCGCGGCTTTCGCGTCGCGCCGTTCGCTTACTGCTGGGACGAATTATTCACAAACTACAGAGACGAAGCGGCGACGACGAAAAACAGCGTCCCTAGAGATAGCGCTAGGTAGCTTCGTGACTCAATCGGAAACCGGGGGGCGCCGTGAAACACGCGGCGTGCCCCGTAAACTTTTGAATACATTGCCTTCTTTTTTTGAAGGTATTTCTTTTCATCGTTTCGCTCACACAGACAAGGGCCAAGCCCTCCTTCCCCATTCGCTCGCTACGTGTTACCGTACCCCGGTACCGCTTCTCTTTCAAACACCACAAAA
>Ga0302138_10001458_pt1 | contig 11407 bp, 10 predicted proteins | sample CBN3_321_MG_FD_203110 | JGI IMG/M metagenome (GOLD analysis project Ga0302138, IMG submission 203110) | Marine microbial communities from Western Arctic Ocean, Canada - CBN3_surface | ecosystem: Environmental > Aquatic > Marine > Oceanic | place: Canada: Western Arctic Ocean | collected 2017-09-15 | reverse complement strand
TACCTCCTCCAATTTCTTTTACCCATCGTAAGCTTATCCTCCTCCCGAGTCAAGGTATCCGCGCCTTGGCTGGACATTGCGGCGTACACGGGGTACGCGTTCGTGTTAGTCACGGTGCAGTTGCTGGTGAAGCTCGTTTTGACATCACCGATGAGTTCCGGCATGTTGATAGGACAAACCGTTTGGGGCGCCGTGTGCTCAGGCGTTTTCATCGTGAAAACCGTGAAGCGAGTCATATTTTCGGAAACCCGCCTGCACCAAAACGGGTTCGCAGGTCTTGGGGCGTCGCACAACTACGTGCTGCTGGCCCTCGCCGCGTCGCAGTTCCCGGTGCACTGGGCTCTGGGGAGAGTGGTGTGAGGGATTAAGGTACTTGAGGGGTCCTATAGGTTGCATCCATTTACACTAATTTCCACGATGTGACATCAAATCTACTGTCCCGACTAAACACGCCAGCTACTAATGAACCTTCGCATCGAGGGATAAAGGGAGGCGAGTCAGTACGCTCTCAATCGAATCACCAAATGCCAAAACCAAAAACCAAAACTACGACGCGAGGATGTGCGCTGTGGTTTAGGCGCGGGGGCATCGCTCAGCCGCCGCGCTCTGTTACCCAGCGTAACGCCTTGGCTGTTTTCGGGGCGGTGTATCGCCGGGTGGGTGTGGGGACCACCCACCTGGTTTCATGATGCCCCTTCCGGGTGTTGCATTCGGGGAAGCTCGGGGACGACACCGATTTGCTCGGGGAGACTCGGGGACGACACCGATTTGCCAAAGAAAAGAAGGGGGGGCTTACCTCACATCCCGGTGACCATCACCGGGGGGCGAGGGTACCTTTACCTCATGGGAGGCGAGGAGTGTGACGATGGGGCGCGACGTGTGATTTTGGACGACGTCTACCCGGGTCGCGCGTGGCGCCCACCTCACGCGCGACACGATGTGGCGACCGTGGCGACCGAGAAAATGCAGGGCTTAATCAAACCTGAGACTCACTTGGTTGCCACAAGGAGTGCATTAAGCGGTGCCCTCACGGCAAAGTGAAAAACAACTGCGCAGAGTGCCCCACGGCAAGGTGAAACGCAGCTGCGCAGAGTGCAACCCCTGCTCCCACGGAAGGTGAAATACTGGTGCGCGGAGTGTAAGGCTGGAAAATGTGCGACGAGCATTTGTTAAAAGATGTTATGAGACTACAGTAGGTAGACACCCAAAAGTCACTGCTTCGCCTTCTTGAGCGTTCTCCCAGGCGCGAGACTTTTCGCCTGTTTCGATTTTCCGTCCTTCCCGTTTTCCTTTGTACTTTTCTTCCCCTCCGCCTTTCCCTTTTTCGCTTTCGCTTTTTCGTCCAGTAACACGCGCGCGCGTTTCGCCATCCGCCCAAAGCGCGTCGCCTCCCGCCTCAGCGCGATTTGTTCCGCGAACAGTTTCGTGTACACGAAATGCTTCCTCAACGCGTGGGAGGGGTCAAACTGTTGCGTTTTCTTCTTTTTGTTTTTTTCCATCGCGGAAACAGAAACCGACCCCGCAAACTCGCTCTCCACGCCGCGCACGAAAAGGCCCAGGTCCGTGCCGAGTTTCAAAAACGCGTTGCGGGACTTTTCCCCGCGCGCCGCGGCTCGGTCCAGAGGGCTCAGCTTGGCTTTCTTTCGAGCCGGGGGAGGTGTGATTGAAGGTCGGAAATTTCCCCTGGTGGTGCTGTGCAACCTAGCGAGCTCTGAAGGCGCGTGGCTCCCGAGCGCGGGCGCGACGGACCCGGAAAGAGGCATGTTCGCCACTTCGCTCGCCGCCGCTCTTACGGCGGGGTGGTAGTGGTTGGCCAGGATTGACAAATCCCACAGCACCGCGGACAACCCCCCACTGGTTTCCGGGTCATCGCTTTTCAGGTTAAACACCCCCGTGCCGATGCGCTCGTTTTCCAGAAGGCACCGCGACCTCGGGTACTGCGCGAGGAGCATCCGCGAAACCCCCAGCACCCCGACGCATTCGCCCGCCTCAGCGGACAGCGCGGCGGACGCGAGCCTCTTGGCGAACGCGGCGACGCGGGCTTGGTCCACTTGTTTCTGCGCGCCGAGGAACTTTTGCAACGCCCGGACGCGCAGCGTCCCTCGGTCCAACGAGTCGTCACTCGCCGCGGCGACCGGGTTGGACAACAAAAGGTGGTCGTCGTCGCCGTCGTCGGCTTGGGTCTCGTGAGAAGACGCGCTCCCGAGCGACGAACCCCACCCCACCGTCCCCACGCTCGGCTCCCCGAGCATCACGTAAAGCTGCCGGTGGAACTCCCCCGCGTCCACCTGTAACGCCTCGCCGTGTCCTGAGGTGATTTCGCAAGCGGTGAGCAGGCACCGGGCTTTCTGGTCCGCGCTCAAACTGTCGCCTTTTAGCAGTCTGCGAAAAACCTCCATCAGATCCGCCATGAAGGTGACGGAAATGAGGTGCGTGAACTTCCCCAGCCCGACCAGCGCGGGGGTCATCAAGGGAATACCAACCGCCGGCATTTCACTCGCCGCGTTTTTCAGCACTCGAAAGTACATCTCGAACGTCGCCTCTAGCATTTTCGACTGCAGCTTTCGTTTCTTCGCGTTGTTGTTTGACGTGGCGCCTTCCTCCATATCCCGGTCCAACAAATTCTCCTCGTTCGCTGAGGTAATATAAGAAAGTGTCAGTCTTTCGTAATGTGTATGAGTAAACAGGGAAGAGTAATCGGGCCGAACAGTCGTTGAATTTGGTAAATTCCCAATACCGTACCTTCGTCTTCGCTCGCGTCCGAGGCGTCGTCCACGTGCCCGAAGCTCTTTAAACGTTCCTTTTCCGCCTTTTTCTTTTCCTTCGCCGCCCGGCCTTTCCGGATCATCTCCCGTTCCTCCGCTTTCGCTTTTTTGGTTTGCTTGCGCGATAAAATGTCCTGTTTCTTTTTCTGCTCAAGCGCGAGCGCGCCTTCGTCGAAGCGAATTTCCAGAAACGGCGCCAACGCGTACGGCGAAGTGGTGCACTTGCCTTGCTTCACGAGTTGCGCGGTCATTTGAAGCGCCTCCAACGTTAAATCTCCACTCCGGTCCGCTTTGATCGCGTTTTGTATGGAGAGCGCCACGGTGGGCGCGCTTCGCGAATCAACCCGCCCCAGGTGCGGCACCAGCGCGGACAAAACGTCAGTCCTGAAGTTGAAGTGCGGCAGCGCCTGGCGTGAAACAAAGAAAAAGGTCAGTCGGAGCGAGTCTTGTGATGGGCGATTTTCGTACAGTGGGCAAACAGTCGGCGGACTCTGGTGCAATTATTGGGGCGTGGTAAGACTTGCGTCACTGCACTCCATACAGGGCATCAAACAGTGTCAGGCCAATACGTACCTGTAAAAGCTGGCACAAACACGTCAACCCTACTCCGGGCGCTAACCCGAACCCGCCGCCTCGCAGCGCTCGAGTTTTCTTCTCGCCGCCTCCTCTTCTGACGACGAGCCGTACAAAACCCTTGTACATCTTCAAAAGCCCAGCTTCGAAATCCCGCAGCTTTTGCGTTTCCTTGGTGACTTTCATCGTTAACTCTTTCTCGGTCAGCGGGCGGATCCGGTACCCGGGCACGACGTCGGCGAACACGAGCACCGCCGACAACGCCCCTAGCCGGGCGATCGTGGGGTCCCGGTCCTCCGCTAAGGTCAGGACCTCCTCTAGCTCGTGCCACCTGGATTCCGGGTCCTCCAGCACACCCTGACACGCCACACCGATGCGTTCGCGAATGGAAACCAGCTTCTCTTCAAAGCTCATCTCGGCTTCCGACGCGGCGGCGGCGGCGGCGCGCGAGCGCCGCGCCGCCGTCGCGGGGTCCACGTCTTGGTCATCTTCTTTGTCTTCATCGTCAGACTGTTTGCCAGTGTCATCTTCATCCCCAGCTCCATCATTTCCATCTTTGTCATTTCCGTCCCACCACTTCTCGCTTTTCTTCTGTCCGTACTCGGTCCTTTGCATCTCCTCCGCTAACTCAAGCGCGCGCCGGCTTTTCTTCCCCTTCACTTTCTTCCCGTCGTCGTCCACGCCCTGGTCGCCGTCGTCCCAGCTTTCCCGTGCTTTTTCCACCGCCGCCCTCGCCGCGGCTGAAAGGTTACCCAACTCCAACTCGTCCAATTCAATCGAGGCCGGGCCGGTTGGTTGGTGCACCACGGTTCCGTCCAGGCGCTTGACAGGCAGGGCCAGCGTTTTTTTTTCGCCGTCGTCGTTTTCGTCGTCGTCGCCATCCACGACCCTCGGCCCGCCGCGTTCAAACTCCGCGGTCCGGTCCTCCTCTTTGACCTCTTTCCGTCGTTTCCGGCTCGTGCTGTCGCCACCAGCGATGCCATCCACGCTCAGCCGAGTTCCGAAAAACGCCCCGTACGCGCGGTGCGCGTTGACGAACGCGACGTCGTCCTCATCAGGTTCCAGCTCGGCATCGTCGGTAGGCGCCGCCTGGGGAAGTTCGCGTTTTTTCTCCCCAGGCTTGGCAGGGGCGCGTCGGTCCTTCTTACCCATGCTTGGCGTTGGGTTGGGACCACACGAATGAACCTGTGAGTCTGTCTCGAAGGCACGCGTACGCCTGTAAGCCACAAGCAACGCGTTCCGTAGCCGCGCGCCGCCGCGGTCGCGAATGGCGATGGGGCGAATGGAAAAGGTTGGGAAAAGTTTGGCGGCGGCGGCGGTTTGGTCGAAGAAACTTGAGTCGCGTGCTGTTTTTGTGGTAAAAGTGCCGTCTCTCGAGGTATCATCAGAAGCCTTCGAGGTCACAACGCTCGGCGCGGAGAGCGAGCGCGCCCTGTGGCACGCGGTGTGCCGAGGCTGCCGCGTCCACGGAAGTCGCACGCGGTCGGGTTCAAGGACAAGCACCGCGCCGGCCAACCTCGGTCGCCACTTCATGAGCGAGGTGGGTGTTTTCCTTTCGCGAACTCCGGCACAAAAAGAAGCCTTCGCGAATCTCGGCGATGCCCCTCGCCGACCCCACCCCCGGTGTCTGCGATGCCGCGGTCCCTCCTAGTTTGGTAAAGCACACGGAACAGAAACTCCGCGAGGCGTATTTCCACGCCGCGAAGGCGCGTGTCCGGGAGTTGGAGCTTCACCCCGGGCGGCCGGTTCACGACGCGGATGGTTGGGCGGCGAACCCGGGCGACCCAAAGGTCGGCATCGAAAAGACGATTCAAGACTTGAAACAAGCGGCGACCAAGGAGGTTGAGGTTTCTTTGGAAAAGGAAAGCGAGATAGGGGGTGCTGCTTTTTCAGTGGATCAGGCGCTGGATGCGCGTGAAAAACTATCGAATACGCTTAGCATCGGCAGTGATAGCATCGGCAGTGCGCATTTAGTGTCACCCTCCGCCCCGCCGCCGGCGAAGCGCGCGAGGACTGACGACAAAAAAAAGACACAAAAAAGCAAAAACGTAGCCTCCGTTTTTGCCGCGCTCGCAACCGCCACCACTAGACGCGTGCGATGTGATTGGCAAAGCGCGTATGGGCTGTTAGTCACCAAAACATTGACAATGCACCAAGTAGTCGCGGATTCACAACACCAGCAGCAAAGGCAAAAGTGGCGCACGGAGACGATCACGGCGCGACACAAAGATTTGCGGAGTCGCGTTGCAAAAAAGGAAAAGGGAAAGGAAAGGGAAAGTACCGACGGCGACGAAAAAGTTGACGACTACCAGACCTGGCACTTCGCGGCGAATTTACCGGTGTGCGATCGAAAAGACAGAACGCAACTGCATGACTACGCGGAAGCCGCGGAGGAAACCGGGCGGAAGGCTTGGGTCACCGAGGCGCTGCGGTGGTGCCACGACGTTATTATAAACTTCACGAAAAACGGCGGCGCCGTGGAGTTCGCGGTGAAACACGAGCGGAGGGCGTTTTTTAAACGCAACGCGCGGAGGATGACCGAACGTGAACTGCAGGCGTTGCGGCAATCACTCGCGGCTGGGTATTTGGGCGCACGCGGTGACCCGGGGCTGGTGCCGATGCGTGCTGACGATGTGTCTCTTGGTGACGGTCTAACGCGGTGTTTCTCTGCGGAAGAAAAAGAAGCCACCGAAGCCGAAACAAACGAAAAAGAACCTTCCAACTCTCGTCCCCTTCCGGTTGTGTTGGACGTCGGTTCGTGTTGGGACTACTTCCGGGTTTTCGAAACCCGAGGGTGTTACAACGTCACCGCGCTTGATTTGTGTCCCCGAAGTGTTGACGTGTTCCGGTGCGACTTTCTGGAGCTACGGGTGAGTGCCCCGGGAACCGAAGTCGGGGCGGAGGATGACGAGAAAGGTCCCGGTCTGGATGGCGACGAGTCCAAATCGGCGAACCACGACCCTCAACCGAACCGACCAAACCGACCAAACCAAAAGTTTTTGATTTCCCTCCCCGCCAACTCCGTCTCCGCGGTGGTGCTGTCGCTGGTGCTTTCGTACGTCCCCAGCCCTGAGCTACGGGGGGAGATGATACGCAAAGCGCGGGAGGTTTTGCTGGACAACGGAAGAGGCGTCCTAACGATAACAACCCCGCACAGCACCGACCGGGCGTACTCTAACAAAAACAAAACAAATGTTTTGGATATGTACGTATTGGGGCTTTCCCAAATCCTGACACACTGTTTGCCGATTGTCTACAGTAGAGTAATTACGTAATACACGCGGTCCGAAAGACTGACACTTTTCTTTTTTACAACAAGATGGAAAAACGCAATCGAACAGATGGGGTTCGAGAGGGTTTTGTACCAGCGGAAACTCTCGGTGCACTGCTTCGCGTTTCGCACGGTAGGGAACGGGGTGGGGGCGTGTCGAAAAGGCGAAGCGCTGCCCCTGCCTATCGCGTTTGACGTATTGGAAAGACAAACCACGAGCTGAGGGAGTTAGCGTGGGGGTCTGGTTTTGGTCAAAGTATATAGCTCCGTTCATTGTCTCTTCTCGTGATTTCAAACAACGCCCAGGCCTCTTTTCCAGCCTTACTACTATGATACCACAACTGTTTAACTCTGATAACGCTTTGTAATACCACTTAAAACAACACCCGCCGGATATCGCGTTACGCCCGGGTTAGACGCAATACGCGCCGGCGTTTCCGTCGTCACGCTGCGCCGGCATCGCTGAGAATATGAACGATCGCCTCGTGGCCGTTTACAGCGGCGATGCGTAGTGGCGTCGCGCCATTATCCCATGCCGTGTTGACGTCCGCGCCCGCCTCGATCAGTGCCCGCACCACCGTCTCGTGGCCCTTTTGAGCGGCGATGTACAGTGGCGTTGCGCCATTATCCCATGCCGTGTTGACGTCCGCGCCCGCCTCGATCAGTGCCCGCACCACCGTCTCGTGGCCCTTTTGAGCGGCGATGTACAGTGGCGTCGCGCCATTATCCCATGCCGTGTTGATGTCCGCGCCCGCCTCGAGCAGCGCCCGCACCACCGCATCGTGGCCCTTTTGAGCGGCGATGTACAGCGGCGTCACGCCGTCGTCCCTTGCCTTGTTGGCATCCGCGCCCGCCTCCATCAGCACCCGCACCACCGTCTCGTGGCCCTCTTGAGCGGCGATGGACAGCGGCGTCACGTCTTTCCCAACCTCGTTGATGTTCGCGCCCTTTTCGATCAGAGCCCACACCACTGCCTCGTGACCGTTTTTAGCTGCCCAATGCAGCATCTCTTTCTCGCCACACGAACAGCCGTTCGCAAGCGCCTAGATTAGTACCTCGAGGTGCCCGCCACCCGCCGCCTCCAGGCACGTTGCCTTGCCCCAAGGGCAGCCGTTCGCACGCGCCCACCGCAGCACCTCGAGATGCCCGCCCTTCGCCGCGAATGCGCACGTCGCCCTGCCCCACGGGCAGTCGTTCGCGCGTGCCCACTGCAGCACCTCGAGATGCCCGCTGCGTGCCGCCGCCCAACTCGTCGAAGTATCCCACGGGCAGCCGTTCTCGCGCAACGCCTGCAACTCCTCGAGCTGTCCGCTCCTCGCCGCTGCCTGACAAAGGTATTCTTGACGCGACAGGCGCCCTCCCCGTTGCAGGCGCTTCAACACGCTTAAACATCCAAGCTCCACGGCTTCATTCTCAACAAGCTCCTCAAACTGCAGCCCCGTTTCTGCGACCGCGTCGCGCATCGTGCGGCTCACCGCTGGGAGCCGTGCGAGATCGGCGGGATCGTCGAAATGCTCAGATCTGAGAATGTGCGTGACGACGAGATGGTCGGGGAGGCGGGGGATGGCCTCGCCCACGTCAGCATCGCGTTGGCGCGTTCGCGTTGGCGCGTGAGTTTCCACAACGAGCATCGCACCAGGAGACATCGTGGACCGGGTGTCGCGTGCGCGCCGTTGTGCGTCGTGCGTGCTTTGTTTTTTAGGGTTCGGCTTTAGGTAGTCAGTTTCTTGAGGACTTTCCCCTCGAGACTATCGAGAGGCCTTTCGGACGTTCCAACACCACGAGGACCAACAACTTTCTGCAGGCTCGCGGCACGCCACATCCCCCCGCGCGCCCCCGAACCCCGCACATGGCGTCGCAGCTGGTAGCGCGCGAGCGCGTGGTTCCCGTTGCCGAGCGCACAAACCCGGGGGGCTTCGTTGGACGACGCCCGAGCGGTGCCCGGAACGGAAACGCCGTGTCCTCGGACGAGGAAACAGACACGAGCAGCCACGAGGAAGAGGAGACGGCGGAGGGAACTTCTCGGGACGAGGATGATGTGCGTGAGACGCTTGATTGTTTGGTGGACGCGGCGACGGAATCCAGTGGTGTGTCGGATGACGAAACCGACACCGAACGCACAATGACCGACACCCCCGGGTCCAGCGAATCCACCAACGCGTCGTGGGAAGTCGTGGCGCCCGAAGCGAGTGCTTCGCAAAGAAAACCGAGCACGAAAAAAAAACACAAAACGAACCTTCGCGGCGAGAAGGAACGCTTGGTCTTTTCCGGCCAAGAATCAAACGCATCGTCCACTGTCTCCCCGCCACTACTCAAACGCGGGTGCGAGGATGACTGGTGCTGGGACGACATGGCGGATGCGCACGGAGGAAAACACCAAGGCGGCGACGAGATACGGGAAGTTTCCAGCGACGGCGAAACTAAAACTCGGGACGTGGAAAGCGAAAAGAAAGGAGACGACGTCGACGAACCGACGCGTCGCGAACAAAAATCCTCCGTCAGCAGCTCCCCTTCCTCCGTCTCCACCGACGCCACTGACGGAACTCTTGCGATGCGTTCGCTGGAGGTTCTGATGACCGAAGGGACGGGGAAGGGACGCAAGAATAAGGATGAGAAGGATGAGAAGGACGGGAAACGGAAAGATGCCAAAAAGAAAAAGAAGAAAACCTCATCGACCCTCGTTTCGGAGATCCCGCGCCGCCGATTACGGGTTCGCCTCGCTACCGCGCGGTACAGAGATTTGGGCCTCGCGAAGAAAGAGTGCGCCGCGCTCGCGATCGCGACCGAGCTGGAGGGGTGCGAAACGGTTGCGAAGTGGAACGAGCTGAAAGGTACGTGTTGTGTTTCACCAAATCCCGCCGACTGTTTGCTTATACAAAAACAAGACTGGCACCTTTTGAAAGCGGTTCTTTTCCGCGAGCGCGGCGGGGACGTCGAATTCGACGTCTCGGACGAGGATTCCTTTTCCTCGTCCTCCTTGTTTTCTGCTTTCACAGACGGACACGACCGATACCGCAGCGGCGACTTCACGTGCACGTTCCTGGCGTTCGCGAAAATCGGCAAATGGGTACGTTGTGGGTGCGCCGGTATGCGCAAACAGTCAGTCCGTCGCGTCACGCCGGAGAGCGCGAAGGAAAGACACAAAAGCCAACTGGGTGAAAAAGCACTCCGACGTTTACTCGCGTCCCTCGCCGTGGCGTGTTTCGCCACGGCGGGGGTGTGGGCAAACAGACACGGCCGGCGAACTGTGTGGAGAACCGCCTTGACCGCCGCGAGTCTCACCGCGGTCACCGTGAAGCAGGCGGTGAGGAAGCATGACGGTATATAGGGGCCTGTGTATAGGGTTCAGATCAGGGAAAGAGAAAGCAGTTGTAGTACTTACGGTCTGACGTCTGACGCGAAAGCACTAAAAATAGTTGGTTTCGTTTTTCTTTTTTATTTTTTACGCGCCGGCCAATACTCCCCGTCCACCCCGACGAGCTCTATATCGAAATCCAAATCTTCATTCGGTGCTAACTTCCCCTTACCAAGCGCCCCGTACGCCAGCCCTGACGGCACACAAAACGTGGACCGCTCGCCGAGACGCATCGACGCGATACTCAGCGCGAACCCGCGGACCATGGCCGGGGACGACGACGTTTTTTCTCCCTGCTCGTCGTTGTTATTTTTTTCAAGCGTCACGTCTTCACCAACCTCGCCGATGTCTGATGTCGTCGCTTCCTCGCCCCGACCCCTCGATTCTGATTCTTCGAGACCCGAATTCTTCCCAAACACATTCTCGGGAAGTCTCAACACCAGCGGCATGTTGCACTTGCGCACGGTGATTCCACCGACATCGGTGACGAACTCGCCTCGCGAGGAATCGACGACGGTATCCGTGGACCGAATTGTCGCGGTGAAGTGCACGTGGACTTGGGAGCCGGGTTGTGCGGCAGGGGCACCCGCGGAAGCCTCGCGCTCGATGTACTTCTTCAAACCAGGCGCCAGGGTGGTCATCGTGACACTGGCGCGTGCCGGTAACTGTGCGCTTTCGTTCGATGCAAATTTCGGGATACTTAAAACGTGGGGGATCCCGAAACTCGCCTCATTTGGTGACCCGCAAAGGGGACGTACCTGGAGTGCTATGAGTAACAAGCGGTGCCCGCACGGGAAGCAGAAAGGTGACTGCGCGGCATGCACCCCTTGCCCCCACGGCGTGGTAGCACGACTATGCACGGAGTGCAGCGGGTGTCCCCATGGCAGGCAAAAGAACTTGTGCTTGGATTGCGTCCCGTGTTCCCACGGCAAGGTGAAACACAACTGCGCCGTGTGCAACCCGTGCCCGCACGACAGACTGAAAAGCAAGTGCAAGGAGTGCAACGGGTGCGTCCACGGTAAGCTGCGGTTTGAATATAGCAAGTGCAACCCGTGCCCTCACGGCAGGCTGAAAGGCCACTGCGGAGAGTGCAACCCTTGCCCCCACGGGAAGCTGAAATCACGTGCAAGGAGTGCAACGGTTGCCCTCACGGAAGGCTGAAACGCGCCTGCGCGGAGTGCAATCCCTGCCCCCATGGCAAGCTGAAAAACGACTGTGCGGAGTGCAACGCCTGCCCGCACGGAATGCTGAAACGCCTCTGCGTGGAGTGCAACCCCTGCCCTCACGGCAAGCTGAAACGCCTCTGCGCGGAGTGCAAGGGCTGCCCTCACGGCAAGCTGAAACGCCTCTGCGCAGAGTGCAAAGGCTGCCCTCATGGCAAGGTGAAAAGCAAGTGCGCGGAGTGCAACCCCTGCACTCACGGCAAGGTGAAAAGCAACTGCG
>Ga0302138_10001456_pt1 | contig 11416 bp, 7 predicted proteins | sample CBN3_321_MG_FD_203110 | JGI IMG/M metagenome (GOLD analysis project Ga0302138, IMG submission 203110) | Marine microbial communities from Western Arctic Ocean, Canada - CBN3_surface | ecosystem: Environmental > Aquatic > Marine > Oceanic | place: Canada: Western Arctic Ocean | collected 2017-09-15 | reverse complement strand
CACACCGTTTTACCGAAGCTGGTGACTGCTGTCCATATATCGCGATATACATGACTGACACTTTCTTTTATTCATCGCAAGGCGTGCGTTTCGTGCGACGCGAGTTTCGGGGTGGACGTGAATGACATTTCGTTGGAAGTCACAGTACCCACCGCGGCGGGCGCGACGGAGGCGTGGCGCGGGACGTTGCGGAGTACGGGGTTTTCGGATTTGAAAGCGGGCGTTTCACCGAGCCGAAGGAGTATCGACCGCGATGACGTCGCGCGTTCCTCGCACGGTACCGACGCCCCGGCTCCGTCGGTGTCGTCGCCGCGTCAAATTCAATCGCGATGGGCCGCCTCTGTTGCCAAAACTACTGGGGTTGCTTTCGCGTCAAAACCGGCGTTTCCCATCGCGCGTCGTTCCCTCGCCGAAACAGTCGCCACCGCGAGTTTGTTCAACAACGCCGAAGTCCGGGCGGTAACCGCGGAGAAGACCGCCTTTGATTTCGACTCCCTTCGCGACGCGGTTTTGGAATCCACCCGAGTTTCCACCGAAACTGCCGCGAAACACTCGGCGAGGGTGGGTGACTTGGAAGCGAACATGGCGGTGACGCTTGCGGAGCTGGAGCTGGACCGGGAACGGCGGGACGAGCGCCGCGCCGCGGTATCGCCTGGTAAGGGCCTTTCCCATTTCCACATTCTGCCTCCCTGATTGCCCATACAAGACTGACATTTATTTTTATCTCAGGCGCGGAAAATCGACGCCGACGACGCAGGGAACGAATGGAAGTCGCCGCGAAACTGGACGCCACGGAGGGTAAACTGCGAGCGATGAGGGTGGAGGATATTCGAAAAGCGAAACTGTGGGACAAGTTTTTGAGGGAACCGGAACCGGAGGACGTGCCGGTTGTCGAACCGGTGGAAACAATAAACCCGAACAAACCCGAAAAGGTTACGTTCTTTCAGAAAACGCAAAAGAGCCTGGGAAGAGCATCCAGCAAAGTGGGCTCGATAGTCAGCTCTGGTGTGCGGAGCGGGTCGTCGCTTGTTTCGTCGATGTCGCCGGTGGGGGCGGGGAAGAAAGAAAAGGAAAGCTCGCCGAAAAATTCGGGAACTAATGTAGCCGAAACGAACGTCGCGTCGCCGGCGCCGGCGCCGTCGCCGCGGTCGGCGCCGGTACCGCCGACGCCGGTACCGAAAATGACCCAACTGGACGACGGGTTCGGGTTAGACTTTAGTTAGCCGGGGCATTACGCTTTTGAGGGTAATCATCACTTTTGTTGCGAGCGTAAGACTCGGTATTCCGGTATCAGCGTTAAGACTTGGTATTCCGCTCATCCCCGAAATTTTCGATAGTGAGGATACTCGGACTTTCCGACAATCGCTTTAGGTCACATGTCTTGGCCCCCACTCGAGCGTGCGCCTACCGCCGCCGCTCCGGCAAACCCGTGTGATGTCGTCCCCCCCCCCGCGCGATGCGAGTCGCATCAGCGCCAGCGTACGCGCCAGTGGCGTTCCCGCGTTCCGGGTTATGGAAGTGATGAAGGCTGCGCATGACCGGGAGCGGGACGGAAAGAACGTGCTGCACATGGAGGTTGGCCAGCCGTCTGTCGGCCCCCCTACGTTCGTGTTGGACGCGGCGCACGCCGCGCTTGATCAATGCGCTAGGGGTGAAACCACGCTTGGGTACACGGTGGCGGACGGCACGGACGAATTACGGGGAAAAGTCGCGGAGTCGTACCGAACCCGGTACGGCGTTGACGTGGACCCAACACACGTGATGGTCACCACGGGGTCAAGCGCGGCGTTCGTGTTGGCGTTTCTCGCCGCGTTCGACGCTGGCGACCGCGTCGCGATCGCGCAGCCCGGGTACCCGTGTTACCGGAATATTCTAGAGGCGCTTGGCGTGGAGGTGGTGCCCGTACCAGTGGACGCCACGACGAACTTCCAACCAACGCCGGGGTTGTTAGACCTGGCGGAAAAGGAAAATCCAACAAAACCAATAAAGGGAGTCATAGTAGCGTCGCCTTCGAACCCAACTGGGACGGTGTTGACTTCACGTGAGCTCTTCGCACTGCACGACTGGTGCGCCACGAAACCCAGTGGCAAAGCGTTTTTCGTGTCAGATGAGATTTACCACCAGATTGAGTACGGCACAGAAAGAGCGGCGAGTGCGTTGGAGGCGCCGGCCGCAAAGGAAGCCCAAGTCGCAATCGTGATAAACTCGTTTTCAAAGTACCACTGTTTAACCGGGTGGAGGGTGGGGTGGTGCATCGTGCCTGACGGTTTACGGAATTCGATGACCGCGCTGCAGCAGAACTTGTTCATCAACGCGCCGCATATTTCGCAAGTCGCGGCGTGTGCGGCGTTGCACAAAGAGTGCGCGGAGACGCTTAACTCGCACGTCGAGCGGTACCGGGAAAACCGGAAAGTTTTGCTTGAAGGTACGTATTTCCCACTCACCACATTCCGCCTCCCTGATTGCCCATACTCGTACCAGAAGGGACTATTCCCTCTGCCCTGACTGTTTGTCCATACATCGCGATATACAAGACTGACACTTTCTTTTTTTACATTCAGGCTTGCCGAAAGCGGGCTTCACCAAGTTGTCATCCGCGGGCGGTGCGTATTACGTATACGCGGACGTTTCGCACTTCACCAAAGATTCAGTTGCGCTTTGTGCCAGGATTCTGCACGTCACAGGTGTCGCCATCGTACCCGGCGTGGATTTCGACCGCGAACGAGGACACCAACACGTGCGGTTTTCGTTTTGCGGCAGCTTGGAAACCGCGACTGGGGCGGTGGCGAAACTAGTGGCGCACCGAAAAGAATGGGACGTAGAGACGGTGGAGGAGTAAGGGGACTGGAGGGAGGAGTAGGGGGGCTGGAGGGAGGAGTAAGGGTATTAGGTACTGAACAGAGAACAAATGAGTACTTTAAAGAGTACCTCTCGTATTCCGCAATGACTTTTCGTTACTAGTGCTAGTACCCATTAATAGTACCCACTAATGACTTACTGTTACTAGTACGGGTACCCATCACGTCGTACCCATCAAGTAACGATTTACCGTTACTAGTAACCATCACGAAGTCCCTCGATTTATTTACTTCTTCTTGTTCGTCCCCGCTTTTTGTTTCATCCCCGCGGCGCTTTTCCCTTTTTTGCCAGCCGACTTCTTAGCCGTCGCGGCTTCTGTTTTGTCCGCGAGTTTCTGTTTCTTCGCGTCACGCGCTTCGCCTTCCTTCGCGCGCTGGATTTTCCGCGCCGCCAGGTTAACGTCGACTTCGAAATCTTTTTCGCGGCGCATGAGTTTATCGATGAAGCCGACGCCTCGCGAGATGTCGCCTTTCGTGTCCGTGACGGATTCGAACTGCCTTCTCTTGCCCCGGGTTTTAACCCGCTCGTCCCCGGGGACCGGCGCGTTGAACTTGCCAATGCTCGCGGTGCTCTTCGCGACGTGCGCGGTGAGGTCCCCGATTTGCTTTTTGCCCATGCTCCCTAGGGGCAGCGCCTTGGCGCCCTTCCGGGGCGCCGCGCTCATCTGTAACGTGGGCGGCAAAATCTTGGTTCCGTGCGTAGCAACCGCCGCTTGCAGGTTCTTCTGCTGCTTCCCAGCATTCTTCTCCACCCTTTCCTTCTTCTCCCTTTCCTCCTTCGTGAACGGGTCTTCCGCGCTGCCGCCAAGGTTGCCGCCTTTCTCCGACCACTTGCCGTCCATGATGATGATTTTGTTCGCGTCGCCCGCGCGTTCCTTCCCGTGTCTCCGGCGCCACTCATCCGTCTGTTCGTCGAAAACCACCTTGGAACGCTTCCGTTTTTTGATTCCCTTGTCCTTGGCGAACTTTTCCCATTTCGTCAAAGGCTTTTCTTGCGGCGGTAACGGTTTCGTTCTCGGGAAGGAAGTCGTGCCCGGGGGTAAATGCACGAACCGGCCGTTCACGTCCGATTCGCTCGGCAGAGAAAACAAATCCGCCACGAGTCTTTGTAGCACGGCTCTGCCTCGTTCAAGAGACGCCTCCGTGCTCTTCGGCCCTCCCTTGTCCTTGTTGAACTCCTTCGGGTCCAGCGGGGCGTTGTCGCACACAAGCAAATTACCAAGGTCTATTTCAACAGGGCCCTCCCACGCGTTCGTGGCTTCTAGCGCGGACGCGACGCGCATGCGGGCGGGGTCATCGGTGGTCGCCATCAGGTGTTCTGGTTTGTGACGAGGGAAACGATTGCCGTGTGCCTTTGAGTGTGTGCGTAAAGGGTCTCGGGTAAAGAACACCGCCGGTGCCTTCAGCTGTGCCGAAAAGAAGTCGAGGTATGAAACACGACGGTCACGCGAGCGGCCGTGCGCGGTGTGCGCGAGAAGTGGCGTCTCCACCAGAGGCGGCGCTTCTCGTGCTGTTTTTCACTGATGCAAAAAATAGGCGGCGGCGGTAAATAGACGGTAATTAACCATAACCTCCGACTATTTGCCTTCCCGAAATGCCAAGGCGCTCCGCCGCCTTTGAAAGTGAAAAGCGAAAAGTCAGGGCTCGCCTCGCCATTGCGCACGACACGGCGGTTCGCCGACGTCGCGCGCGGTCCACCGACGATTCGGTCGGTGCGGGGTTACGCGTGACCACCCTCGGTGACACAATTCCGATGGTGGCATGAGGCGAACCTTTGGAACGCGCTCGGCGCGGCACTAAAAGCGCGCCGCCGCGAGTTGTGTTTCTGCGGATCGCACCACCGAAAACCTACACAAGCCAAGGCGGTGCTACCTAACGGTGTGTGTTGCGTTCAACGAAACTACCCCAACGGTAAGTCGCAACTCGCACACGTATTGCCCGTCCCCTCGGATCCCCTTCGCGCGACCCGACCCGGCACCACGCACGAAGAAACAGCACGGACACACACGAGTGTGTTGATTATTTTCCAAGATCAACTATTTTCCACCGACCAATTTCGGCGGACCATCTTAGAGTCACTCTCGCGATTGACCAGTGTCGCGCGCAGCGCTTACGTCCGCCAACAAGAAACGCACACGGTGAACGGCCCGCAGCGCGCTCGGGAAGTCCCGAAACGCCGGAGCTCGAATCGAACACTTTGCTCTGTCTTTCTTCTTTTTTTTATTGGAAGCTCCCAAAAGAAACAAGTACCTGCCTCGACGCCGATGATGAGGAACTCATTGTCCGTACCATCTGAAGTCTGTGACGACGAAACTCTGAATCTCGTTAACCTGAGGCGTCCACGGCGGGTACTACTATTGCTTGGGGGGTGTATTTTGGTTTTTGGTTTTTAAAAGCGCCGCGCGGTTGAATTACTTTCTTCCAAACGTAATCCGCTCCTTCCTCGGCGATGATGTCTCGACCACAACTAAGGCATAGTTCAGTTGACAATTCGCTAATGGTAATTAGTTGGCGAAGTCGTGATACCATCCACGAGCCTGAGACCGATGAAGGGGTTGTTTTGTTACTTTTTTGTTTTCTTTCCAGTGAAAAGACTGCTTCTGACCCCGAAACCATTACCCCTTTTACGTAGACTTCGCAGGTGAGTGCTTTGTCCGTGCGCCTTCGAAATACTCGCGTTTGCGACCTCCACACGCCTGGAAACAAAAACGCAAGCCTTCCCGCCTTTGAGGTAAATGACGATCAATACCATATCTTAGGACACCTCACGAGCGGGTTTGTCCCCGCGGTGATCGACAACATCACGTTATCAACTCCCGATACTTCAAAGGCGTTTGGGTGGGCTGGTTAGGTTTTGGGTTGGGGGGGTTAAATCACGCGTCACGTAACAAACACGTTGGCGTTTTCTCTCATTACGCTCGCGGTCGCCTGTCGTGACGCCGCGAGCCGAAAACGCCCGCAGAGAAAAGCTTAGGTACAGCAGAGTTGTCGGAGCTAATCAATCTCTACCGCTCTCTAGAGCCTTCGCGACATCTTTTTTGGGGGCGTGATTGCCGTCAGAGTACTTGAAGTGTACTTGGAGTTACTTGAAGTATACTCGCAGTTACTTGAGTGTACTTAGAGTTATTTAGAGTACACACTCGAGTAACTCTACGTATACTCCGAGTATTCTCGAAAGACTCGACCTGCGAAAGAGACTCCAAAAGCGACGCGCATGACGAGGATCTCAAATATGAGTTTTTCCGAAGGTTGTTGACGACACCATAACCTGATGCGAACTGATGCGTCCGAGCTTTTTGAGGATCTTCCCACGAGACAACCACCCGCCTCGACCCGTTACGTCTATGAAGATCTTTCTTATCAACCCAAAAACTTTCCTGAACACCCAGTGTTGATCTTATAAGTGACCATACTCTCTGAGACGTAAACGGCTTTTACTTTTGTTTTCTGTTGCTTTTTTTCCGGGTCGACCGCCGCGCCGCGACTGACGAACGTTTCTTCTCTCCGCTTTTCTTTCTAAACAGGAATTCGGGTATAGGTGTAGTCGGGACTGTACAGTGCTAGACTGTTTTGCATTATTGTAACCATGTTTTGTACAAAAACTCGTCCTCTTCATCGCCATACTTTCGTCGCGCGAAGCAATTAGGTGAAAACTCTCACCGAGATTGCCGAAACTAATTGCAGATTGTCAACTCCAACACCTGGCGTCGACGTCACCTGCGTCTCGCCTCCCTCCTCCCCGCACTTCTCTTCGCGCGCCGGCGGTTGCGGCGCGCGGCGTTTTTCATTGGTCCACGCGGCATGGGTGGTCGTTTTAGTCGCGAGCGCGTTGGCGGCCGGACGGACGGCGCTGCCGAGAAAGAGATGACGTGCACGCAAATCTCGCCGCCGCCGTCGGAATCTTCTTCGACCACGAGTGACCGCGAGCCGTCCACTACTCGCGCTTCCCCGGTCGCCGCAAAAAAATCCTCCACAAGACTAGGGCGTGGTGACACCGTCGTGATCGCGGGCGGTGGCATTTCCGGCTTGGCCCTTGCGGTGGCGCTTCAAGCCGCGCCAGAGTCCACACGGCCTAACGTGATTGTTTTGGAAAGAGACGAAACATCGGCGGCGCGGCGGCAAGGGTACGGCGTGACGCTTTCCGAGACGAACGCGGCGCTGGCGGGGCTTGGGATTCTAGACGACTTAAGAGAAAACAACACAAAGTCAAACGCGCACTGGACGTTCCGGGATGACGGTAAAGTTTTGGGGTATTACGGCGGCGCGTTTCTTCCGCAAAACGGAAACGGAAACGAAAATGAAAATGAAAATGTAAAAGATAAAAAAAAACCCACCAACCTTCGGGTTCCCCGGAACAAGGTCAGGGAGATTCTTCTGAACAGGTTGTTGCCCGGGACGGTGTTGTTCGGGACTCGGGTTGTGGGGTACGAGGAAGTGGTGTCTCCAACAGCAAAAGAAGGCGCCGTGGATTTCGTTAAAGTGGCGGTGGAAACGATCGACGCAATGGATTCAGAAAAAGAAAAAAGTGACGCCGTCGGCGCCGGCGCCGGTCGCGCCGAGTGGCGCGAAAACGAAACCGTTTTGAAACCAAACCAGAAAACAAGTTACATAACCTGTTCCCTTCTAGTCGCCGCGGATGGCGTTCGGTCGCAGGTGCAGCGCCAGCGGTTGCCGGACTCAAGGCTGAATTACCTGGGGGTGGTTTTAGTCACCGGGTTCACCAAACTTAATCACCCGCTTCTCGCGAAGCAGGGTTTTTACACCCTGGACGGCGAGCGCGCGCGGATATTTACCATGCCGTTTTCAGCACCCAAAGGTGAAGAGTCGAGTGAAACAGACATGGGTTCAACCCACACCGCGACTCCGCCTCGAAGCATGTGGCAAATCAGCGTGCGCGTGACCGAGGCGGAGGCGCGGGTTTTGTCCAAGGCGCCGCGACGAAACAGAGATGGAGACGGAGACAACAACAATTCCAAACACAAAAACGACACCGACACGTCAACAGACCGTCTCGATTTAAGTTCCGTGGAAGGTTTCGTGCGCTCCGTGGCGGGAACGTGGCACGCCCCCGTGCCGCGGATGTTTACGGAAACGGACTGGGAAAGCGTTTGGTGCGGCCCACTTTACGACCGGGACGAACCGCGCCCGCCTCCCACGGGCGGCGCCGCGAAGTCGCGCGTCGTCGCGATCGGCGACGCCGCGCACCCCATGAGCCCGTTCAAGGGCATGGGCGCAAACACCGCTTTGTTCGACGCGTGGCACTTCGCGCGGTGGCTTTCCAAGGCGAGCTCGGTGCCAAAAGCCATCGCTAATTTCAACCGGGAGATGATCACGAGGGCGTGGGTGAAGGTTAAAGCGTCGAGGGAGGCGTGCGTTTCGTTTCACAGGTGCGTGTTTCCCAATCACCACGTTCCGCCTCTGCGATTGTCCATACCAGACTGACACTTTTGGCTTTTATCGTATCAGCAAAGCCGCGGTGGCCGGCGCGCCCGAGTTCGCGGGCGTGGACCCTGGTGTCGCGACCGCGTTTCTGGACGGGCTACATTTGAAACAAATACACGCGGGTACTTTTGACCTGGAGGGGGCGACGCGGAACGAGTTGCGTGTGTTCCGGGCGAGGGGTTTAGGTACAAGCGGCGTCGACGGTTCTTGGACGGACCGTGTCACGGGTATGTTAACACGGTCTGAGAGTTCTGACAGTCAGGCACCTGAAATCGACCCCGTCAAGCCGTACGCGTACCTGAAGAGAAAGGGAAAGGAGGAGACCTTTGGTGATGACCAACCTCAAAGGCATCGCTCGTGCGAAGTTGAAGGTTTTCCAAAACAGAAACGCGAGCGTTTGGAACAGTCGCGCCGACGCCGGTCGGTACCGCCCAGCGACGTCGCGGACTCGGTCGGACACGCGTTCGTTGACGCGATGTTTGCTTTGAAGCTCGACCCGTTGACCGAAGACGAGCGTTTCATCGCGAAAACCCTGGTCCCGGCTTCCGGGTCCAAAAACTCGCGACCCGCGCACGACTGGGTTTCGCGCGCCGCGTTGAAAATCGCGCACAAAAGGTTTGGGGAAGCGGCGGAAAGTATCACCGATGCAAGCAGTATTTGCGAAAGTATCGGCGATGAAACCAATTCTGAAAGCGTTTCACGTACCGATGAAAGCAGCGTTTTCGACAACGAGGACGACGCGTGCGGCCCCTTCGCGCTGGCCATGCGCATAGCGCGCGCCACGGCGGACGTTCTCGACGCGGAAGCGGCGGCGTCAAATTCTCGCGAGTTGGTAACTCATCAAAATCACGATGAGTCCGCGAACACAAACGCAAACCACACACCGGTCGTCGCAGCCGCCAAGCCGTCAATCGACGGGCAGCTCTTCGTGACTTCCCAAACGCGTTTCGCCGCGATGGCCAAAAGGGGCCTCGCCACATGCGTCGGGTGCGGCAAGTTCTTCGCCGTTCACAGCGGGGGTTTGCGGCAGCACTGGGCGCGGGGGGGGGGCGGGGAGGCGTGCGCGGCAGCGGCGAGCGCGGCGCAAAACGCGTCCATGACGGACGCGGAGGCGGCAACCGCGACCGGGGGGGTCGTCGGCGCCGCTGCGGAGTCCAGCGCGTGGCGAGGCGCCGGCAACGGCCGACCCAAGCCGTGGAGGGAAACGCTCACGGAGGTGTACGCGTACGAAACGGACGGGTCGCGCTTCGCGGCGAGCGCTTCCGTGGGTGTTCCGGAGTTGCGTGGGAAAGGATCAACAGACGACGTACGCGACGACGTAGACGTAGACGCAAAAGGGTCCACGCCGCCGACACAAGTAAGCGAGGATGAACGCAAAGTCAAAAACGAAGTCGAACGCCTCAGACGCCGGTCACCCGGTTTGGCCGCCGCCGCGGTAGGCGACGTTTCCGGCATGCAAGCCGCGTGTGCTGATTCGAAAAACCCGTGGAACCCAGTGGCGGACGTGGATCAGCACGGCAGCGGCGCCCTGCACTGGGCCGCGGGTGGGGGTCACGTTGAGGCGTGTGCGTGGCTAGTCTGCGAAAAACACGTCCCAATTAACCAAACACGAAGAAAAGACAACCGCGCGCCGCTGCACTGGGCCTCGAGGAACGGCCGGCTGTTGACGTGCAAGTGGCTCGTGGAACACGGCGCCGAGATAAACGCGGTGACCTACGACGGAGACACGCCGTTTGCGCTGGCGGTGTGGAGGGGGCACGACGACGTCGCGAAGTGGTTTGTTTCCCAGGGCGGGATAGACCCTGGAACCCGAAACAAGTGGGGATGTAACGTGCTTCTGTGGGCGTGCATGCGGCCCGAATCACCGTTGGCCACGGTCAAGTGGCTCGTTGAGGAACTGAAAGTACCCACAACCATAATCAACGTCAACGGCCACGGCGCGATTCACAAGTGCGCGATTTACGGCCACTGCGACGTTATCGATTGGCTCGTTGCCAACGAAAAGTGCGGCTTCAGCGCCGAGCACTTGGGAAAGGACGACCGCGGAAGCGGCCCGGCGGACCTGGCAACCACGAACGGGTTTTACGAACTCGCGTCCCGGCTGCGGAAACTGGAGGACACCACGTGCCTGACCCCGGTGGTGTACGTGGGGGGGGTAGATACACAACAGACACAATAGTAGAAGGGTAGAAAAGTTTTTAACTTTCCTCAAGCCTCGCGAGCTCCTGTAGCACGCGCTGGACCACGACATCGACCGTGGCCTTCCCTTCGTCATTCTCACTCCCCGATCCGATAGACGCGCGGACGTGATACTCGCGTGGCCAGTCGTGCGCGTGCACGACCCGCGCGCTTCGGCGCGCCATACCCGGAAACCGGTCGCCCCTCGCGCGCTCTCGCCGCTCCAGCGTTTCGACGTCTCCGTCCAGGCCGACGAGAAGCACTCTCGCGTTCGCCTTCGTCAGCGCGCCGCGCAGGTCAACTGCCCAAGCCTCGTCCTGAAGGAACGCGTCAACGAGGAGGTTCGTGCCAAGCGCAAGGTGCGCTCCCCACCCCAAAGTCTGCCCAGCCAGAAACCGCTCGCCCACGGAGCTCAGCACGAGCCTCGCGAGTCGCGTCGTCGAGGCCTCGCGCTCGTCCGAGCTGAGGAGGGTCTCGTCCACGTACTCGAAGCACGCGGCGCCGTCGTGCGGCGCTCGCGACGCGCAGTCCTGGATGTCGCCGCCGGTGAGAAGGAGGAACGACCGCGGGAGCATGTGCGGGTGGACGTGGTGGAGGAAGTCGTCGAACGCGACGCGGAAGAACGCGGCGGCGTCGGGGTGAGACGCGCGACGTCGCACGAGCGCGCGGTGCAGGTGTTCGCACAGGGTGCTCTTGCCCGCGCTGGACGGGCCGTTCACCACGATCGCGATGGGGGCTCTGGTGGGGGGAGACATCACCGCTGGGCGGTCGGGTGTGACGGACGCACGGAGGGAGGCTTATCCACCTTGGACGACGTGTGTGAAATAAAAGTCCCAACAGAAATATTCCAAACACTGTATTAAACTAACCCGCCTGTTCGCGCCAGTTCCATCGTTTTCTTCACCGTCGCCGCCGCGCCCGACCGTTTAGCCGTGGTG
>Ga0302138_10001451_pt1 | contig 11431 bp, 12 predicted proteins | sample CBN3_321_MG_FD_203110 | JGI IMG/M metagenome (GOLD analysis project Ga0302138, IMG submission 203110) | Marine microbial communities from Western Arctic Ocean, Canada - CBN3_surface | ecosystem: Environmental > Aquatic > Marine > Oceanic | place: Canada: Western Arctic Ocean | collected 2017-09-15 | reverse complement strand
CTGCGACGGTATTTGGGATCTCAACGAGTGGGAATGATGGTTTTGGTTCATCTTGTAAACCGCGTAACAGTGTTTCATAATCGAGCCTCGGTGCCTCAAAAAATGGTGTTGCATCAAAGGACTCAGGCTCTGGTAAGTGGGTGTTCCAGCCGCGAGCAAGTTTTTGCCGTTGAGATTTTTTAGGCGACCATGCATGGCATAAAACGCAATTATTCCCGCAACAGTCATCGGGTCCTATGGTCATTTGAATCACCTAAGCGTTTTCATTTTGGAGGTCAACCATCTGTTTGATCAAGACCTTGAGGTCAATCGTTTCCTGGGTTTCCTGGGCAAACTCAATGCGGTTCTTCACAGCTCCAAAGAACGCTTCATCAGGCTCATGGCCGAGGAATTCGGTCACCACCTCGACCAAACTCGTCCCCATGCCCAATGCAAGAGCAAGGCGTGCCTTCCGGCATTCCTCATCGTCCTTGGGATGACGAACTCCGGTCATACATTCATCTCCTGCATTGTTGTTGAATGGAGGCGTTCGTAGTAAGCCTCCCATGGCAAAACCGGTTCAGCCGTCCAAAGATGAAGCGGACCGCTTGGCATGATCCGTAGGGATGTTTGCTCGATTGTGTTGAAGGATTCGTTCAGCGCTTGCTTGATGCCGGGGGATCCAAGAACCAACGCTCTTGAGACAATGGTTCCAGCGATGGCCAGACTTCTGGTGTCGGTGCCACTCCAATATGCCTCAAAACCCGGGTGGGTATGCGTCCACACTTTGAACGGTGCAACGCAACCAACAGGTGGCGCAAGAGCGACGCGCCCAGGGCTCCCCCAATCAACGGAAACTGTGTCTTCAGCATCGATCAGCACTGATGTTTCTAGTCCCGCCAAGAGCGACAGGGTATAGACCACATCCCACCGTTCGAGAAGAGCGGCTTTCGATTGGACTCCAATCAACTCCTCATTGGTGACCTCCCTTGCCGTTGCCAAAGCACACAAGCGCTCCCATTCTGCGCTCGACACGTCGAGTTGGTCCAAATTTGGAATGAAAATCATGCGCTCACCTCAGAAACTGCTGGGAAGTTGAAAGCCCCATAGGTCAGGGACCCCATCGCTTGCACTGGAGGCTGATTTCCTCTCAGATGTTGAACCACCCATTGTGCTCCATAAGCCGCAGCAACAGCGAATCCAAATTCGAGGTTTCCATCCTCGAGTGCTCCAGGGTGCTGGCAACTCATCGGCTCGTGGTCGGGCGTCATGTGGTTGACCAAATGTTGTGACGATTCCGAACTGAGCATCACGTACCCATCACCCCCACATCGTAAATCGAGCCATGGAGTTCCTGTTGCATGAACAAGACGGCGCGGTTCGGGACGATCGACGCAAGCGACGACCAAATCATAGCCTTCGAGTTGGTGAGGTTGACGAAGGTTTTCCGCGCAAGCAACCACCTCAATACCGCTGCTTTGTTCGCGCCATCGTGATGCCAGAGCCTCAACCTTTTTCAGACCTAAATCTGCTTCAGTGTATCTTTGGTGGCCTAAGTTTCCAGCTTCGACGACATCGCCGTCCATCAGGGTAATTTGAGCATCAAGCCCCAAGCGCTGGAGTGCTGGAATCAACAGTTCAATCAAATTGGTGCCGATGCCACCAACGCCAATAAGGGCCATTCTTTTTACGGTACTTTCGATGTTCACACAAAGGAACAGGCCTACTGTTTATCAACGACTCAACAATCTCTCAAGTGCTTCAATTTGGACCTTCAATGCGAAGTTTGCTTCAACATAGGTCCGTCCAGCCTCGGCCCAAGCGTTGCGCAGGACTGGATCTTTAGCGTCTAAGTACGCTGATTTCCAAGCCCCAAAGTCTCCCCGGGGTAACAACCGTCCGGAGTTTGATTTCGCCATCGTGTCTGCAAATCCACCCTCATTGACCATGAGAGCAGGTGTGCCAACCGCCATCGCTTCGATGGGCGTCAAACCAAAGGGTTCCATGTGAGCGTGGCTGACCATGGCTCGAGCGCCACGCACCAGTGCACAAAGCGCCACATGTGGAAGACGAGGCATGCAGACCACTTCCACGCCAAGGGTTTGGCCATGCTGAATCAACTCGGTCTTGTCGGCTTCATCGCCGCCACCAACCTGGACCAGTCCTAAGCCCGTGTCGCGCAGCGATTGAACGGTGGACCAAGCGCCTTTGACATGGCCAACACGGCCGACGGTAACGACGTATTCGTTAGGCTGAGGAGGTATGTTTTCCAAAGCAACCGCTTCATCCTTCCTCGCTTGAGAAGGCCACAAGGAGGGGTCGATCACATGCATGAGATGGGTGGCTTCCATCAGCCTGTGCCCTTCATCGCGCTGTGGTGGCTCTCCATTGGCTTTGTTTGGATTGCTTGAAATCCCATACAATTCTGAGATCCATCGTTGTATCCAAGGCGAATTTCCAGACAGTGTGGCGTGTGGTCGAGCGATCAGTTTGCCGACAAACATCTGGTCGCGTCGACGCTGGATGCTGAACAGCAACTTTGTGATCCATAGCGGTCGTTTTGGCGTTCCGTCGAGCCGTCGATGCAACACGTCCTCGTACAACCAGCGTGGTGGCTCAAGGCAGTGGTAGTGGACTGGAATACCTTCAGGGATCATCGGCAGGACCTCAAGGGAACCTCGGCACACCGATATGTGAACAGCATCGTAGGATGCAAAGGGAATCTCCATCTTTTTCCAGGCCTTCTCAGCAGCCTTACTGGCTGAAGCGGTCACTTCTGCAAAGGAGCCTTCTGGCCATTGAATTGGCGTTGAGGGCTGATGCATTCGTACCTCGGCCTCTCCGAGCAATTCAACCGCTTCATTCGACATTTCGAGGGTTGCTAATCCAACCGTCCATCGCTTGTCGACGTTGCGAAGCAGTTGCAGCAATTCCCGCTCTGCTCCACCCAATGCGGCGAATGAAGCACGTACGACAAGCACACGGAGGCGTGACTTCCCCTTTGCCAAACCCGCTGCCATGCGTCGCTCAACCCTTGACCACCCTTCAAATCCACCCATCTTTACAAAAATTGAAATCCACTTTGCAAGATACGACGAAACGACCGGTTCAAAAAGGGAAATGCCCACGGAACATCATGAGCGGCAAAACAGCCATGGTCACCGGCATCACAGGCCAAGACGGTTCATACCTTGCAGAACTCTTGCTTTCAAAGGGCTACGAGGTCTATGGATTGGTACGAAGAGTCTCCCAACCAACATCTGGACGAAGCCTCATCAATCACCTGTTGACCAATGAGAAATTCCATCTCGTGAACGGCGATCTTGCTGACCAAAATTCCATCGATAACGCCATTGTGCGCTCACAACCTGATGAATTTTACAACCTCGGTGCCATGTCCTTTGTTCCTGAATCATGGCGCTCCCCAATGATGACCGCTGACATCACCGGCCTTGGCGCTCTGCGCTGCCTTGAAGCCATCCGCAAGCACGCTCCAAAATGCAGATTCTACCAAGCGGGTTCCTCGGAACAATACGGTAAGGTGCGCGATGTGCCTCAAACAGAAGCTACACCCTTCCATCCTCGTTCACCGTATGGATGCGCTAAGGTTTTCGCCTTCGAGATCACTCGAAATTATCGAGAGTCCTACGATATGTTTGCCTGCACAGGTATCCTCTTCAATCACGAAAGCCCTCGCCGTGGTCTCGAATTCGTGACCCGCAAGGTCACGATGACAGCGGCTCGCATCGCCAAAGGGTTCGATGAATGCTTGTGGATCGGCAACGTCGATGCCAAGCGAGATTGGGGCTTTGCCGGCGATTACGTCGAGATGCAATGGCGCATGCTTCAGCAAGACAAGCCTGGCGACTATGTCGTTGCAACAGGTCGAACCCACAGCGTTCGTGACATGATCACACTGGCGTTCAGTCACGTTGGCATGAACCTCGTTTGGTCAGGTGACGGCGTTGACACCATCGCTACCGATCAAAACGATGTGATCCGTGTTCGAACCAATCCCAAGTTCTTCCGCCCTGCAGAAGTTGACTTGTTGATTGGCGACCCTGCTCTGGCTGAGAAGGAACTCGGTTGGGTTCCAGGCACAACCTTCGAAGAACTTGTTCAGATGATGGTCGATTCTGATGTCGCTATCGTCGAAGAAGCCGTCTCCGGTGGTTACGCTCCACCGATTCCACCTGAGTGATGAAGGAGGCCATTTGATGGCGCTCCCAATCCTCTATTCGTTTCGCAGATGCCCGTACGCCATGCGCGCTCGCATGTCGCTTGTTCGAATGAACTTCCAAGTGGAGCTTCGTGAAGTGATCCTGAGGGACAGACCTGAACACATGATGGAAGTCTCACCCAAAGGCACGGTCCCTGTTCTGTTGTTGGATGGCGGAGACGTCATCGAAGAAAGCCTTGAGATCATGCAACACGTTCTCAATTGGACATTGTCAGAAGATGAACAGCATTGGATTTCACGCAACGATGATGAATTCAAATTCCATCTTGACCGTTACAAATACCCCAATCGCTACGAAGGCGTGGATGAGGTTGAACAGCGGACGCTTGCTTCGGCTTACCTCTTGGATTTGGATGAGCGTTTAGGGAGCAGCGAAGCGTTCGGTGAATCATTGAGCGATGCTTTGTTCCCGTTTGTCAGGCAATTTGCGAATCACGATCGGGATTGGTTTGACTCTCAGCATTGGAGCAACGTGCTTGAGTGGTTGAAAGAAAACCTCGAAAGTGAGGCGTTCAAGTTGTGCATGAAGAAGCACAAGCAGTGGGTTGACGGGGATGACTTGGTTCAGTTTCCGACAAACGAATGACACACTGCAGGCCATTGTAGTCGGTAGGGACAAACACGGCCCACTGCAAGCCCTTGTTAACGGGCTGATTGTGTACAAGGGGGTTTAGCATAAACCCTCGAGATCATAAGTAAACCACTTGTTCACTTTTGTGAGTCGAAACCCGTTTGGTCTGGAATGCGAGTTCTCAATCGGGCGAAGAATTATACTCACACAGCAGATGGTACCCTCATGAACAGAGTTCTCACTGTACTTGCTTGCCTCACACTTCTGCTTGTTTCAGTACCCCTTACATCGGCTCAAGCACCAACTGCAGCCGTCTCGATGTCATGCGATCAAACCGTGCATGAATTCACAGATTCCCTCACAAACCAATCCATTGTTGTGGAGTGCACGGTCAGCAATCCAACAACGTATCAAGAAAAAATCACCTTTTCTTCAGGCAGCACAGAATTTGGTGTTCTAGCAGAAGATGTCTATGTCGGCGGCAATCAAGAATCCGATATTAACGTCACACTGACTTCACTCGAACGTGTTGGAAAATTGACCAACAGTTCTGCCTTCATCGTGGCTACAGTGCAAGAAATTAATTCCTTGCCACCGGTCAACAGTGCAACCAATATTTCTGCAGTCTCTGTCCATCAAGGGCTCTATGCCTCGAACGGATGTTCAACTTCTGCAACAAGTGATTACCGGTACATTGCTTTGGAAATCGGTGAAATGCAAAATGGAACATTGGCGAATGTTGGCAACATAACCCTTCATCTCAATCATTCAGCCGCGCCGATTCATGCATCGAATTTCGCTTTGCTCTCAGAAATGGGTTGTTATGATAACGTTTCATTCCACCGAGTGATCCAAGGATTCATGATTCAATCTGGCGACTTCACGAATGGAGATGGAACGGGTGGTCATGCTGCGTCTTGGCAAGGCTATTGCAATGCTCAAGCGTCAACAAACCAGAGTGATTGCGCTCCCTCATCTTGGACAATTCCCGATGAAGCCAGCAACAATCTTTCACATATTCCTTATTCCCTCTCAATGGCAAAAACCAACAACGCTAACACTGGAGGAAGTCAGTTCTTTATCGTCTCTCCAGGTTCAACTCCGTCTCATCTAGATGGAGGACACACTGTTTTCGGTTCTGTTTTCTCTGGGTTTTCAACGGTGGATTACATCAATGCTGTTCAAACCGAAGGGCCATCAGGCTCAGATCCTGTCGATGAAATCAAAATCATGAACGCATATCCAATCATAGAAGATCCAGACATGGATGGAGTTGGATATGGTCAAGACAATTGCCCTGAAGTATCCAACCCGAACCAAACTGACACCGATGGTAATGGCGTTGGTGATGAATGTGATTCTGACCTCGATGGCGATGGCGTAGACAACGGGAATGACCTGTTCCCTAATGACAGCAATGAAAGCGCAGATAATGATGGTGACAATATTGGCGACAACGCAGATGTTGATGATGACAATGACGGACTTAACGACACTGATGATGCATTCCCACTGGACCCAACAGAAACCCTCGACACTGACGGAGACGGCATTGGAAACAACGCTGATGCTGACGATGACGGTGATGGAATTGAGGATACAATCGACAACTGTCAGTTTGTTGCCAATCCCGATCAAGCAGACGCCGATGGCGATGGCGTAGGCACTGCATGTGACGGAAACGAAGGTTTGAGTTCTAGTGAATCGGAATCGGTTCCTTCAATTGGCCTGCTTGCTACAAGCATGTGCTTGCTTGGTGCGGCGCTTCTTGTTCGTCGTGAATGATTCCATGTCGTTCGAACTTAGTTAGGTTGAATACGAGGGGTCCCCTTGTACACGCCCGTAGCCACGAGGGTACCGACGGTGATGTATACGTCCACATGGGTCCCCCTTGTGTATACTCCTCATCGAGACTACCCTATACAATCGGGCGTTGTATAGGGGGCCCCTTTCGAAATTACAGTAACTACTGCTTGTTGTTATAATCAAAATATGTTTATACTACTGTAATGATCAACATACATGTCACGTTGTGAGATGTGTGGAACATGGCTTGGCTCAAAATCTTCAGAAAAATATTGCCAAGATGATTTTGAATTTGTTTCAAAAATAGACCATGACATAGAAAAAAACGAATTAACAGTTTTCCTTGAGCGGTTGGGCTTAAAGCAGTATATTGCCACAACTAATCCTAAGATTATTGATAAGATTGGAGAGAAAAACTCGGTCGATTCAGTGTTAGCGATAGAAGTACTCCAGCATTATCTTACGAGTGAAGAAGATACCAAATTTTTTATTGTAATATCCTCGCTGAGTTTTGAAGGAAAACCATTGATTGAGTTCTTTAAAGCAAAGTACAAGATGTTATACTTTAGAAAGCTAATGATGGATCATATGGATGTGTCAGAAATATACGATTTCAGTAATGAATTGATACATTTTTTTCGAAACACTCATGAAAAAAACGAGTTTTGGTGTTGGGAAATTAAAGAAATAATTCGAACCTTGCAATTACTTGTTGAAAAGAATATTTTAGATCTTGATGGACTATCCGATATCTTCTTCACAGTGTTAAATGCGAATTTCAGTTCCTGGAGAGAAATAATTCTTGACCATCTATTTTCTCCATTTTTCTCTGACGATAGAAGGGAACGTAGATTGCAAGTTGTTACTGAATTTTTCGAAGATGGAAAATTTAAAGTTTTTAGGCAGAAGTTAGAACAGAATATAATCAAAACCCTAGAAGAAAAACCTACCTCGATTGGTATAAATAAATACTCAACAGACAGGATATTTCTTTCCAAGGAAGTAACTTTAAGATGTGAAAACGAACTAAATTCAAATCCAGACATGAAACGAAAGGAAATTATTGTCAGGTTTTTGACATGTTTCGGATATGAACCAGATACCAGCATAGTCTGTGAATTATTAATACAGTACCCTACAAATCTTAATTTTATTGAAAATCTAATCTTAATTGAACCTTCAAAATATTTAAAGAATATTTTTGATATGCATTTGCAATCAAAAAATAGTAAATTCAGAAGAGATTTACAAATGTTATTTTCGAAATGTAATAATCATCTAATCCAAGATCATCTAGAAATATACATTTCAGATTATTGTAGAGAAAGCCACACTGACCTAAGGTTTTGGCTAGAATATTATGTCGGCATGAGTAATTTGAAGCACGATGAATCTAATCTCCGTTTTTTGGAAAATTGCAAGGAACTTATACCCAACAACAAAAACACCAGCAAATTGATCGAGAAAGCAATCAATTTTGTTAATAAAAAATCGTATAATCCTCAGGATTTCCTAATAGGACCTGATGAAGGTAAACAAGGATGGGGCCCTCGCTAATGCTATCATTGTATGGGATAGTGTTTAGTTTACAAGTTTGAGTATCGAATAATCGAATATGGACTGTTCGCAAGGGTTAATCCGAATACCCATGCGAATTTATTTGTTGTATTGATGGGCTTTGCGTGGGCCATTCTAGACGCTACCGTTGTGGTCGCTCGCATACACATGAGGTCCCGTTGAATATACTCATTTCTTAGTGTTCATCGCCTCTAATCTTCGTGCGATATCTTTCTCTTGATCTTCTTCTGCCAGGAATAAACGCAAAGGGTTTGGATAACCCCTCCTAACTTATCCGAATAGCTTCGTTTGAAGATAGAAAATTACTGTCTGCGATGGAGAAAAGCAGTCATATCAAACACTCTAACAAGCATAATAAATAGTAGTGCCAAGGGTGAGTTATGCTGTATCCGATGCTCCTTGTGGGGGTCTTATTGTTTCTCGTCATTGCCCTCGCAATAATCACCACTCAATGGGACCCCCCTGTAGCAAAACAATGCTCAATGTGTAACAAACGGGAGATCAGGGTCAGTCAATCACGATGTACACAATGCCTTTTGGGCATGATTTCTGGATATCAATGCGCTACCTGCTCAACAAACTTTTCCTTGAAAAGAATCACTTTGTCAACGGTGTTTCTGGCGTTAAAATTGTACATCGTAATTATTGTTACTGCCCTTTTCAGCATCACAGGTGGCCCCCTTGTGGCAATGTACATGATGTTACTTTTTGGTTTTTTGACGTTAGCACGGCACCGATGGAAACTACGCAAGACAGTCTGTAAGAAGTGTAGCATTTGAATCTTATCTGAAGCCTCTACAATGAGAATAAACGGATCGATAATATTTGAAAGAAGTTCGCTTCAAAACACTGGTGGTTTGATCGGTACCGCTCTTCGTACCAGGAGAATATCAGGAAATACCATGGTCTGAGTCGCTTAGGACTTCAAATTGTTTATCGAAGCGAGGTTTGACACGCTACGTATCGTATTCAGCTGTATGGAAATGGAATCTCGAAACCCATGTTCGCAGGCTTGGTTGCCGTCACAGCGTACGGTGTGGTCGCTCATGGTTCTGTATCCCATTTGAGAACTTGAACGCTTGGCTGTCTTTTCCGATCAAAGGGTGTTGGTTGGAACGGCGCCGTATTCGTTGTCATAGGGTTGTCCATCGGATACAAACCAAACGAGAAGCAAAATGCCGCCCACAATTGGAATCAACCCAAGGAAGAACATCCAACCAGACTTGCCAAGATCGTGCAATCGTCGCACTGATACCGCGAGCAATGGTAAGAAGCAGCCGAGGTACAACACAAAGCTCAGGAAACTCAGAAACCCGGCAAGAGCATTCGCTACAAACAAAGAAACAAATGTCAGGATGAGCAGGCCCGTTGCTGCGATGAAGAAACTCAGGTTGAAGAACCAATATTCAGAGCGGCTGGCTCGGCCGCTGAATCCGACATATTGTTGGAAACATGATTTCAAAGCGTCCATGAATGGCATCGTGTTGGCTGGTCGAGCTCCATAAGGCTGATCTTGCATTTGTGGTTGCATATTCCATTCGAACTCACCCTCGCAGTATGGACATGCAAACTCACCACTCGCATCATCATCAAGTCCAATCCCTTCTTCACAGTGTGGACATAAAATATCTACCATGAGTTTACATGATTGTATACCCAATAAATGTTTACCCGGTGGCTGAATTTAAAATCCAGATTGAATTTTGGAGGCGTTTCTATCAAAATTGTTCATACCGGAATACTAGCCGCAAATACCATGGTATCGTCTTTTAAAAAAGCATATTCATTCCAATTTCGAGGAAGCAAGTTCTCCAGAGTCGGTTAATATCTGGGATGAAGTTCAACCAGAGTCTTGACGATGGGTCAAATCCGCTGGTGGCGTTCAGTACCCTGATCGGTCTTCTCGTCGATGTTGGTGTATGGCAATGGCCATGTGAGTTGTGTTGATGTTTCCACAGCCCTTGTGAGTGGCGGATGACGAGACCTTGAGTTAAAGATCTCACGTGAGGACTTGAATCGCCAGCAAAGATCAATAGTACAGTGTTCAAAGGAATCCCCTTTGCATCAATAGGTGGCAAAACTTAGCCACTAAAAAGACGCACTGCTAACCCTTAGTTTTGCCATTAACTTTGCAATAAATATTCGAATGAACCCTTTGATAAGATCCTAAAACTACCAATCATCATTAATCATCGATCAAGTTTGTTGTGAATGGAAGAAGAAATCCAATACCTCTTGAGAAATCTATCTGAGTTTTCTGACAAGGCTGTTCGACCATGAAAAATCCTTCTGTTGTCGATGATTAAACAATTATCTTGTTCTAGTTTAAATTTTATGGGTTTAGTCTCCATAACGGACTTTGTAAACTTGTCAAAGACCTTTTTTTGAATTTTCGATAATCCCTCAGCCATCCAAAAAGAGTAATATAACGAAAGGCCGTTTTCATCTTCGACAACCATGGGGTGATGTGTAAGATCCCCCTCAAAGACACAGTGTTCCATCAAACTAATCGATTTCAATATTGTTTTATCGTGATCGTTCTGTTTGAGAAATATCTTAACTCCATCGACAAGAATCGACTCTCCTCCCTCATCATCCTGTCGGTGGCAATACCATAGAATGTGTTCTACGAGATGATGGTCTGTGTGCGGAGGAAGGGCTTTGTTTGAACGAACTAAAGACCGGCTTTGCCTATCGATGGAAACATCGTTTTCCATTATTACTATACCCAGATTCCCCATCAATTTTTCTGGCTCTAAATCTCTTGAGGCAAAAACAGCCCAACCAAATCTTTCGAGATGTTGCATGACTGAATCAAGGCTCATAACAATAGTAAAGTAATTAGGCTATTTTAGTTATGTCCTATCAATGGCGGTAGTGAGCATAGACCTTAGAGACAGAGCCGAGCGTTCAGAGTCCTTTCCAGAAGAGTGGTCCTCCGAAAAACTAACCCGTTCCATTGAAAGATATGAAAAATTTTTGAGATTGGCAGCAAAGAATCCATCCTTATCTATCGCTCCAACAAGTGATATTGACGAGATATGGCATCTCCATATGCTCAGTCCAGTTTCATATTACACTGATTGCATGGCCCTAATGGGAACCATCCTCGACCACGATGGTGGTTTTGGAGCAAAGCCAGAAGAAATCCCAGAATTAGCATCAACTTTCAGCAAAACTGCAAAACTATGGGAAGATGAATATGGCGAACCATATGTCGATGACCCAGAAGGGCAATTAACAGATAATTTAGTAAA
>Ga0302138_10001441_pt1 | contig 11488 bp, 13 predicted proteins | sample CBN3_321_MG_FD_203110 | JGI IMG/M metagenome (GOLD analysis project Ga0302138, IMG submission 203110) | Marine microbial communities from Western Arctic Ocean, Canada - CBN3_surface | ecosystem: Environmental > Aquatic > Marine > Oceanic | place: Canada: Western Arctic Ocean | collected 2017-09-15 | reverse complement strand
GTCAATTCCAATGGCGAGCAGCCTGTTACAGATAGAAAACCAAAGACATTCAAGTTCAACTTAAATAAAGCCAAGCAGTCATTAGTTTTCAGTGAAGGATCGCCATTTGGGTATGAGGCACTTGACGTCACTTTCACTATATTTGCCAGAGATGGGCAAGAGTCATTTGATCTCAAGGGTAATAGGTCAACGGCTGCATACCTTAATGGAGTCTTCACCTATAGCCATACAGACTGCAGGCAGACTCAGGATTGGTTGTTAGCCCATCAATTGACGAATACTCATTAGTACTAGACTCCAATGACCCCTTAGTGGTCAACGTAAGTCTGACAGCTGAGCAACCAGGGAAATATTATTTGACTCTGTTTGCAACCCTTACCAGCACCAAGGGCATGCCGACCCATCGTGTCTTTGCTCTAGCTGTGAATGCTCGGCAGAGCGGGCCACAGGTCGTCAATTTTGTAACCGCCAAAACTAATACATCAAAGCTTGAGCGATTAATGTTACTGCCGGTCACCGAGGTCATGAGTAAAGGAGCTGGTCGCCTGCTATGACAGTTTCCCCGTCTTATTAACCTGCCACCGTTGGTGCGCAGTGGACGCATTTCGACTGTCCTGAGCAACGGCTAATTTAATGCTATCAGGAATACAGATTATGCCTTGGGGACTGCATAGGTCAGGGCCTTACCCTAAACGGCTAGTCGACTTTTAAGTAGTCTCGGGTAGTCAGCTGAATACTTTCACCTAGGCTTTGGTTCTGATCTGACACGTATTAGAGCATCTAAAGTAAAACTCTGATCTAGCGTCGAGCAGAATAATTGATGTCGAGGCAACAACTAGCACATCTCGGGCCTAGACTCCTTGAGAGACCTCGCTGGTTTGTCAAAAACCGCTTTATAGGCGCCACTGTTAGCGGCTATTGTATGGCATTTGCCAATGGACTAGGTGCACGCATTACTGGTTTGGAAACGAACATCTAGGAAACTAAATTAGTCTGGACGGGCTCAGGTGGATTAGTACCGCCCAACATAATACTTATCCAGCGAGTTTCATGCTGACTCTCCAGAGCTATCTTAATCATGATAGTTAGCGGAATCGACAGCAGCATACCCACAGGTCCCAAAACCCAACCCCAAAGCACCAAAGAAACAAAGACCACCAGTGGCGACAAATCCAATCCTTTCCCCATCAGGCGAGGCTCAATAACGTTGCCCATTACAAGATTGACTACTATGAATCCTCCCAGACTAAGGCCCGCATATAGGGCTCCCAACTGCACCAAGGCCAGCAGAACTGCGGGTACTGCCGCAATAAAAGAGCCGACAGTGGGCACGAAATTGAGCAAAAAGGCTAGCAGGCCCCACAAAACGGCATAATCAACCCCCAGAATGGTCAACCAGATAAATATAATCACGCCAGTACTTGCACTAATGGCTGCTTTTATCGCCAAATAGCTGTGCACACTACCTGAGAATTTGCTCAACCATTCCGCCGATGCGCCTTTACCACGGGCTAAACGCAGTTTCTCACCAAAGCCTATATTCTCAGTCAGAATAAAAATCACCGTTAGTAGAATCATCACCGCATTGGTCATCACATTGCCAAAGGATGCCAGCGTGCTCCCAACCAGTTTCATGACCTCCCCAGGATCAAAACTGTTCTGCCATTGCTGTGCGTCGATTTCAAAGCCGCGCGAACTCAACCACTGCTGAACTCTTTCGCTCATCGCTGAAAGTTTTTGCGAATAAGCAGGCACTTCATGACGGAAGTCCGTCAGCGACGAACCAATCACAGCACCGAGAATCAGCCCGACCCCTAAGAGCAATAGCACCACCATTAGAATCGCCAATACGCTTGGAACGCGGAAGCTTTTCAGCCAGGCCAGCAAAGGGGATACGATCATGGCGATAAATACCGCTAATAAAAATGGAACCAGCAGAGGCCCGGCCATTTTTAAGCCCGAAACCACGATTACAAAGGCTGCGAAAACTACCAGAAATCTGGCGATAGGCGATGTCGTTTCTATCATGATTATCTCCGTTTAATACTGCGCATCACGCAGGGCAGTTAGCTGATTTAGTATTGTCTCTAGGGACCGACGTCCATTGGCAGAGAATATTACTCTGCCGTGCCGCTCCATCATTTCATCGACTTCCAACATAGCACATTGAATCCGAATTTTATCCAGTTCAGAATTATGTCCAATGACCATACCTGTAAAAATATCCCAATCGGCAATCGTTGCATTACCGGCCAATACCGTTTCAATCAGACGCTCGATATTCGTCACCTCGACGCGATAGACCGGCACACCAATATACTGAAATCCCAACAGAGTAGTCACAATTAAAATGAATGAGAGCGCAACGGTAATTAAGAATTCCACGACGAACTCGGCGCTAATACGCTCATGTAAAAAATAACAGTTGAATCGCCATGACGATCGTCACCCAGGTAATGATTGGCTGCACAAAATTTGCTCCACGGATCATAACAAGATTCGAGCCCAGTCGAGCCCCTAGAATCTGCGCAATCGACATGCCAATAGCTAATTGCCAAATTACGTAACCGCTAAAGACAAATATAAGCGCCGAGCTGCCATTGACTGCCAGGATCATTAGTTTAGTTTCGGCGGTCGCCTTAACGAGATTATGACCCAGTAACCAGACAAACAAAAATGGCATAATCGTGCCCATGCCCGGGCCGAAAAACCCGCCATACAAACCCATTCCTAATGCAGCTGTACAGGCAAACCATTGTCGGCTTATCTTTTCGCGCGAATCTTCGCTACTGACCTTGGGTGATACTAAAAAATACAGAGCGATCCCTAAGAGGAGAAAGGGAATAAGTCGGCTTAAAGTTGTACCGTTGAGACTCTGTACCAGGCAAGTACCGGCGACAGACCCGAGTACCGCCATCACCAGAGACCGATAAAGCGGTTTGATATCCAGATGCCCTTGGCAAAAAAAGTTCCACGCAGAAGACAACGTGCCCAACGAACTCTGCACCTTATTGGTTGCCAATGCATTGAGCGGCGGCAATCCAAACCAGAGTAGTGCGGGCAGTGTTAGCAGACCTCCAGAGCCCGCGATAGAGGAAATAAGCCCGGCAAAAAAAGCCAAGGCGAACAAAAAAATATAAGTAATTATTGTTATTTCCATCTAAGTTAGTACTCACTAACTCAGTTAAAACTGGTCGGGGTATCTACCCTCAAACTGATTATAATATTGAATCATAGCAGCAATATCCGCTTCATTATCACCGCTAGGCTCAAATACGTCGCCAAGCACGATACGCTTATTCGGAAAATCTAGCGCACCCATTTGGATAGTGCAGTTATTGTTTTTAGCGATACGCAAAAAGCCCGACTTCCATTTCTTCGATTTACCTCGGGTTCCCTCTGGCGCTACCACAATAATCAGACCATTATCTTTTTTGACAGCCTCATTAACATAGCCCATCACCGCCTCTGGCTTATCACGGTTCACCGGAATGCCGCCCAACCAGCGCATAAACCAGCCAAAACCGGGCACAAAAATCGTATGCTTGCCCAACCACGCGATCCTGGCATTGATACCCAGAACCATACTGATACCAAAGACAAAATCCCAGTTCGAGGTGTGCGGGGCAGCAACCACTAAGAGCCTCTCCGTATTAGCAAGAGAGCCCTCTAGATTCCACCCAATAGATCGATAAAATGTCCGTCCAATCCAGCGTGTTAAGGCGCTGCGATTGGCACGCAAATGGGCTGGGCACTGCTCTTGAGATACTGGGATTACCTGTCTACTCATACCTAATCTCTTCTATTCTTATTATTGTTTTAATTCGGCTTAAAAGAGCCTACTTAATGCTCTCGTGTGGCCCGAAAGGCAATCTCAGGATAACGCTCTTCGGCCAGAGATAAATTGACTCGCGTAGGTGCCAAGTAGGTCAAATGGCCGCCGCCATCCAATGCCAAGCTATCTTTAGCTTTACTTCGAAACGCATCCAACGTCTTAACATCAGCGCATTCAGTCCAACGCGCTGAATGCACGTTGACCGATTCATAAATAGCTTCGACACCGTACTCTTCACGCAGTCGATAGGCCACCACTTCAAACTGCAGCTGGCCAACGGCTCCTACAATCACGTCATTATTGCGGAAGGGGAAAAAAACCTGGGTGCTGCCCTCTTCTGATAACTGGCGAATCCCATTTTGTAGCTGCTTTGCGCGCAGGGGGTCTTTAAGGCGAATGCGCTTAAAAAGCTCGGGCGCGAAGTGCGGAATACCGCTAAACTTAAGAGCTTCACCTTCAGTAAAGGCATCGCCAATCTGAATGGACCCATGATTGTGTAAGCCAATAATATCCCCTGCCACGGCTTCTTCCACTGAGATTCTCTCACCAGCCTTAAAGCTAAAGGCATCAGAGACTCGCATATCTTTGCCGGTACGCACATGCTTCATCTTCATACCTTTGATATATTTACCCGAACAAATACGTAAAAAGGCAATACGGTCACGGTGTTTAGGGTCCATGTTGGCCTGAATCTTAAACACAAAACCACTAAATTTAGTTTCGCTAGGCACCACAGTACGGTGCTCTGTTGCGCGCGCCTGTGGCGGAGGAGCCCAACGCACAAAATCATTGAGCATCTCGCGAATACCAAAGTTGCCCATAGCCGAACCAAAGAAAACCGGCGCCAATTTTCCACCTAAGAACTCAGCCATATCAAACTGATTGGTTGCACCACGAACCAACTCAAGCTCTTCTAACACATCGTCGGCATAGGCACCCAAAGCTTGTCGCGCAACGGGACTAGATAGACCAGCAATCTGGACATCATCACTCAGCCTGTGGCCTTTGCCCTGTGTATAGACATGAATCATGTCTGTTTGAAAGTTGTAGACCCCGCGAAATTCTCGACCCATGCCGATGGGCCAGTTGATTGGAGCCGCCTTAATCTTGAGCACACTTTCAATTTCGTCGAGTAGCTCAATCGGCGGCCGAATTTCGCGATCCATTTTATTGATAAGGGCAAAAATAGGCGTATCTCGCAGGCGGCAGACATCCATTAATTTAATAGTGCGCGCCTCAACTCCTTTGGCACCATCAATGACCATTAATGAAGAGTCTACGGCTGTCAGTGTGCGATAGGTATCTTCTGAAAAATCCTCGTGTCCCGGAGTATCTAGCAGATTGACCATACAGCCGTTATAGGGAAATTGCATGACGGACGATGTCACCGAAATACCACGCTCTTTCTCCATCGCCATCCAATCAGACGTGGCATGACGATCACTTTTGCGCCCCTTGACTGTACCTGCCACCTGAATCAGGTTGCCGAGCAGCAACAACTTTTCAGTAATAGTGGTTTTACCTGCGTCTGGGTGAGAGATAATCGCAAAGGTGCGCCTATCTGAGGCTGATTGACTCATGTGTTCTTCTGACTGCCGTTTAAAATGGCAGTATAACTTAGATCTGCACAACTGGCGGCGGGTTTTCCCGCTCAACATAGGTTTATTATGACAAGACTCGCAGCACTGACGCAAAAATCGCCAGCAACCAAATGACCAATAGTTCGGCTATGCCGCTATCGGCAGCAATCACTAACATTGGCTATCATCGCCGAGTAATTTGACGGGCCGCATTATGCCGCAGTTGATTTCGCGCCGCCGTTCGCGAGCAAAACTAAATTTGCCTGACTCGCTTATCAACCGGCAATTAATCCAACGTTTTCTAAAGCACGTAAACAAGCTCCATAGTGAGAATTAAATTTGTCGATTCGATCCACTTGCCGTATCGTTTCGCCCTTGTGCGCGCAACCCAGTTTAGGAGCTCCCAAATGAAGTACCAAGGCCAAACAGACTATGATCATGACGGTCCTTCGCCACGACGTGGTGTACTGTTGTGTAATCTAGGTACCCCAGATGCACCGAAAACCGCTGATTTGCGTCGCTACCTGAAGGAGTTCTTGAGTGATCCTCGTGTTGTAGAGGTACCACGCCTACTGTGGTGGATGATTCTCAATCTGATTATTTTACGAATCCGGCCACGCCGCTCAGCCAAGCTTTATGAGAGTGTCTGGTCTGAAGGTGGGTCGCCGTTAATGGTCAACAGTGTCGCGCAAGTCGCTGGCGTTAAGAAAATCTTGGATAAAAAGTTTAAGACCAACGTGCCGGTGGTGCTAGGAATGCGCTATGGCAATCCCTCTATGGCCTCGGCGATTGCTGAATTGACAGCACAGAATGTGCGCAACATTACGGTATTGCCACTGTACCCACAGTATTCTGGCGCGACCACAGGCTCTACCTTCGATGCGGTAGCTCAGGCTTTTACCAAAACTCGTTGGGTTCCTGAGTTACATTTTGTCGGTGGTTATCAGCAGTCTAAGCTGTATATCGACGCGCTGTGCGGCACTATTCGCAAGCATATTGCTAAGCACGGACAGCCAGATAAACTCGTGTTTTCTTACCACGGTACACCGCAAACTTACTTGAAAAAAGGCGATCCATACCATTGCTTCTGTCATCAGACCACCCGTTTAGTGCGCGAGCGTATGGATCTAGCTGAGGCCCAGGTGATGACCACTTTTCAGTCGCGTTTTGGCCGTGAACCCTGGCTGCAGCCCTATACCGACAAGACGCTAGAGGCCATGCCTGCGCAGGGCATTAAGCACGTGGCAGTCATCTGTCCAGGCTTCTCGTCGGATTGCCTTGAGACTATCGAAGAGATTAATATGGAGGCTCGAGAGAGTTTCACGGCTCATGGTGGCGAGACATTTCACTATATTCCCTGTTTGAATGATGACCCGGCTCACCTGAAGGCATTGGCCAAGATAGTCAGCCAGTTTTTGTAAGCCTGTCTAACCAATGCTGTAACAGCGGCGCACAGTCACCAGTTTTCTTGACTGTCGCCAATGCGTCTGCTCGTGTCTTGCCGTCATTAAGTATCAGGATTGGCTTGGCTTGCTTTTGAGCCCAGAGGCAAAAGCGATAGCCTGAGTAGGTCGTTAGGGAGGAACCCAACACCAATAGTCCCGCCGCCCTCTGCAGAGCTTGCTCGGTCTCCAAGGTTCGCGACTTTGGCACAGAGTCGCCGTAAAAAACAGCGTTAGGCTTAAGTATGCCTGCGCAGTCTTGACACTCAGGCACCTGCATTCTGCTGTAATCTAGATGGTCGATATCAGCGTCACCATCAGGGGCTATGGAGCCTGCCAACAGGGCATATTTAGGGTTTTTTTCTTGCAGCCAAGTCTGTAACGCCGCTCTTGAGTATTGAAGGCCACAGCTCATGCAGCAAACCGTGTCGACGCGTCCATGCAAATCTATCACTCCGCGGCTGCCAGCCCGCTGATGCAGGCCATCAACATTTTGTGTCACTAAGCTAGACACTACACCCAACTGTTGCAGACGAGCCAGAATATGGTGCGCAGGATTTGGCTCAGCATCAACCATAAAGCGCCAGCCAACCATATTGCGCAGCCAAAAGCGCTGTCGTGAACTCAGCTCAGCCATGAACTCCTGGTGCGTGACCGGCTGTTTGCGCCGCCACCGCCCCTCGCTATCTCTATAGGTGGGCACTCCAGAGTTAGCGCTAACACCAGCACCGGTTAGCACTAGCCAGTTTTTATGGGAGGTTAAGAGTGAAATAACTGCCTGCACTTTGGCATCCTTTAATCACAATTGAAGCTTTTATACGCACGCCTGAGGGAAATTGACTGCATACCGCTGAAAATAAGGAATTATGCGAGTACACCCCGTATACTGGCGGTTTTACAGAGCCGATTGTAATCAATCAATCCTGATAGGTAATTAAGATTTTTCTATGGACATTAACGCTTACATGCAGGGCCTCGGTATTTCCGCACGCGCAGCTTCTCGCGTGCTGGCCCGTGCCGACAGCGCTATAAAAAATAACGCCTTGCTCGCTATTGCTGAACGTTTAAATGGATCCCGAAGCGCTGTTTTAGCGGCTAATACGATGGACATGGAGAATGGCCGCGCCAAAGGCTTAGATGCGGCTCTATTGGATCGTTTAGAGCTGAACCAAGAGCGCATCGACAGTATGATTGAAGGCTTGCAGCAAGTAGCTTCACTGCAGGACCCGATCGGTGAAATGTTAGACCTAGGTCATCGTCCCAGTGGCATTAAATTGGGCAAAATGCGCGTTCCTTTGGGCGTGATTGGCATAATTTATGAGTCTCGACCCAATGTAACCATTGACGCCGCTAGTCTATGTCTAAAGTCTGGCAATGCCACTATTTTACGTGGTGGTAGTGAGGCGATTTTTTCTAATAGAGCGATTGCCACCTGTATTGCTGAGGGACTGAAACATGCGGGCTTACCTGAAACCGCCGTACAGGTAATCAACACCACAGACCGTGCTGCAGTGGGTGAACTCATTACTATGTCAGACTATGTCGATGTCATTGTGCCTCGCGGCGGCAAGGGCTTGATTGCACGTATTAGTGCCGATGCACGGGTGCCGGTAATTAAACACCTCGACGGCAACTGTCATGTGTATATCGATGATTATGCTGACCTAAAAAAAGCGGTAGCAATTGCTGTCAATTCTAAAACTCATCGCTATGGGGTCTGCAATGCGATGGAGTCCTTATTAATAACCGAGTCTGTCGCGCAGATTATCCTGCCGCAACTGGCAAAGATCTATACTGAGAAAAACGTTGAAATGCGCGGCTGTGATAAATCTCGCGCTATAGTCGACTCAATGATTGCAGCCAGTGAACAGGACTGGAGCGAGGAGTACCTCGCGCCTATTCTATCTATTAAGATTGTGACAGGCATTGATGAGGCGATAGAGCACATTAACCGTTATAGCTCTAAGCACACTGAATCGATTGTGACAGAGGACTTCAATCGAGGCCGGCGGTTTATCGCCGAGGTTGATTCTAGCTCAGTGATGATTAATGCCTCAACCCGTTTCGCCGATGGCTTTGAATATGGTCTTGGTGCCGAGATTGGCATTTCGACAGACAAGATCCACGCGCGAGGACCGGTTGGACTCGAAGGCTTGACGAGCCAAAAATGGGTTGTGTTTGGCGATGGCCAGATTCGTGAATAGTAGGCCAATTGCCCTGTTTGGTGGCTCTTTTAACCCAGTACATTTTGGTCACCTAAGAATCGCTACCGAGCTGGCAGAGCTATTGCAAGTTGAGTCCATCCGCATGATGCCCTGCGCACTGGCTCCCGAGCTAGGCGTTGCAGAAGCTTCCCAGCGCTTGGCGATGATTCAGCTAGCGATTAATGATCAAGTCATGGTGCAGGCCGATGACATTGAACTTCAGATGCCTGCACCCACTTACAGCGTGGATACGGTGCGTCTGGTTCGTGAGCAAATGGGCGCCGAGACGCCGCTATTTTTATGTATCGGTATGGATGCGCTGAATGGTCTGGATAAATGGCTTGAGTGGCGACGGATTCTCGATTACTGCCACATCGTTGTTTCGTCACGCCCCGGTTGGAGCTGCCCAGAGACTGGCTCACTGGGCGACTGGATTAGTTGCCATCGCTGTGACGATTTAGCTTTGCTGAAAGAAAGCGCTAGAGGAAAGCTACATTTTTGTGAATTAACTATGCTGGCTATTTCGTCGACCATCATTCGAAAGAAAGTACAGAAAGGCGAGACAATTCAGTTCTTGACCCCGGATTCCGTGGTTCACTACATTCAACAACAACATTTATATGAGTAAATAATTACTATGACCCAATCTTTACACGACATCGTTATTAACGCCCTCGAAGAGGTTAAGGCTCAAGATATTGTCAGCATTGACGTAAGAGAGTTTACCGACATGATGGATAGTATGATTGTTGCCACAGGTAGTTCCAACCGTCAGGTTAAGTCGCTGGCCAACAACGTAGCTGTAGAAGGCAAGAAGGCAGGCTTTCAGCTAATCGGCGTTGAAGGCGACGACACTTCTGAGTGGATTTTGGTAGATTTTGGCGACGTCATTGTTCATGTGATGCTGCCTGCTACGCGAAGCTTTTATGATCTCGAGCGTCTATGGGCCTTGCGGCCAGGGGATCGCCCCGCAAGTGCTGATGATGAGATTATGTTTGACGGTGATGCGTAACTAAGATGAAACTTCGCATGCTCGCCGTTGGCACACGCATGCCGGACTGGGTTGAAACTGGTTGCAATGAATATGCGAAACGACTGCCGCCAGAATTACGTATTCAAGTGGTTGAAATTCCATTGGGCAGCCGTGGTAAGAGCCAATCTAATGCTAAGGCGATTGAGATCGAAGGTCAGGCGTTATTAAAAGCAATAGGCCAAAGGGATTTTGTGGTCGCGCTGGATGTGCAGGGAAAGACCATGAGTACCGAGGCATTGGCTGCTAAACTGTCCCATTGGCAGATGGATGGACGTGATATAAGTTTAATCATTGGCGGGCCTGATGGGCTGGCAGCGGACTGTCTGACTCGCGCCGATATGCGCTGGTCGCTATCAGACCTCACTCTGCCGCACCCTCTCGTGCGCATCGTACTAATGGAGCAACTTTATCGGGCATGGACAATCAATGCTAATCACCCTTACCATCGCAGCTAGATGATTGGATAAATCACCATGATCAATGATGCTACTTTTTCAGATCCCGCACGAGAACGCCGAATTTTTGCCGGTCGCCTGTTGCTGTCCTTTTCTGTGATTGTTGTTATCTTCATTGCGGTGACGGCTCGTTACTTCCACTTGCAGGTGACCCGACACCAGGATTTTGCCACCCAGTCTGACAATAATCGTGTTCATGTGCGCCCTGCACCGGCCTCTAGAGGTCTTATCTATGACCGCAATGGGATTTTACTCGCAGACAATCGCCCCACCTATAATCTGACGGTGGTCACCGAGCGCACCAATGACATAGACCGACTAATTGCCACTATCGGGTCTCTCATTGATATTTCAGAGGACGAGACTAAAAGTTTTAAAAAACGACTTAGACGACGCATACCCTACGAAAAAACTACGCTGAAGTTCAATTTAACTGAGCATGAAAGGGGTGTTTTGGCGGTCAATGGTTATCTTCTTGCTGGTGTTGAAGTCTCAGCACGGCTAACCAGATTCTATCCTGAAGGAGAGCTTTACGCCCATATTATTGGCTATGTCGGCCGTATTAATGAGCAGGAAATTCAGCGTATTGATCGAGCTAAATACAGCGGCACCGATTCCATAGGCAAGATCGGCTTAGAGAGCTTCTATGAAGCTCAACTACTCGGCAGTGTCGGTACCGAGCAAGTAGAGACCAATGCCCGTGGTCGAGTGATGCGGATTCTCGATAATGTTGACCCTGTCCCTGGCGAGAATCTGACGATTCATATAGATAGTCGCTTGCAACGCGTTGCCTATAAGGCCTTTAAAGGCGAACGCGGCGCACTGGTGGCTATTGATGTAACTACAGGCGGTATTTTGGCGATGATAAGCGCACCAAGCTATGACCCTAATCTCTTTGTATCGGGCATTAGCCAGGTAGAGTACAGCGCCCTACTTGAC
>Ga0302138_10001438_pt1 | contig 11509 bp, 7 predicted proteins | sample CBN3_321_MG_FD_203110 | JGI IMG/M metagenome (GOLD analysis project Ga0302138, IMG submission 203110) | Marine microbial communities from Western Arctic Ocean, Canada - CBN3_surface | ecosystem: Environmental > Aquatic > Marine > Oceanic | place: Canada: Western Arctic Ocean | collected 2017-09-15 | reverse complement strand
CGGAATGGATGTGATTTTACCAACCAATTCTATTTCTAAGCCATTTTCTAATTTAGAGGCAATTAATAATAAAGAAGAAATATACTGGCTACTTACGTTTCCATTAATTTGAACTTTCTCTTTGATATTATTTTTCCCTTTGATTCTTATTGGCGGATACCCAACTTTGGCTTCATAAGAAATATCTGCACCTAAATCTTTTAAGGCATTTACTAAAATTTCTATGGGCCTGTTTTGCATTCTTTCAGAACCTGTAAGCACCACTTCTCTGTCACTTTTTACAGCAAAATAAGAAGTTAAAAAACGCATTGCCGTTCCTGCATGCCCAATATCTACAACCTCATCTTTTGTTGAAAGTGCATGTTGCATGTGAATAGAATCGTCTGAATCTGATAAATTTTCAATAGAAATTTCTGAAAATAGATTTTGTAAAATCAATAACCTGTTCGATTCGCTTTTAGAACCAGAAATGGTAATTTCTTCGTTTATTTTGGTATCCCTTAAAACATTTAACAATATGTCCATTCTAAAACCTAATTTTATTTCTTATTTTTAAACTTTAATTCTTTAAATAACCGTCATGAAAAAATACGTTCTTCTCATCATTTTTGCACTATTATCCTTAAACGCCAAAGTTAATGCACAAAAAAATAGTACCAAAGTTTCTAGCGAATATTTTAGTGCTGTAGAATGGCGAAATATAGGACCCTTTAGAGGCGGAAGAAGTGCAGCAGTTACAGGAGTTTCTGGCAAAGCAAACCTCTTTTATATGGGTGCAACTGGCGGTGGTGTGTGGAAAACAAATGATGCTGGGAATACTTGGCAGAATATTTCTGATGATTTTTTTGGAGGCTCTGTTGGTGCAGTTGCTGTTTCTGAATCTGATAATAATGTTATTTATGTTGGAATGGGAGAAAAAACCGTTCGTGGAAATGTTTCTTCTGGAGACGGAATTTGGAAATCTGAAAACGCTGGGAAATCGTGGAAACATATTGGCTTAAAAAACTCAAGACATATTCCTAGAATGAGAATTCACCCTACAAACCCAGATATTGTTTTTGCAGGTGTTATGGGAGATTTATACAAACCCACACAAGAAAGAGGTGTTTATAAATCTACTGATGGCGGTACTAATTGGAAAAAAGTATTATTTTCTAATGAAAATGCAGGTGTTGTAGATTTAATAATAGATCCTAATAATCCTAGAATATTATACGCAACTACCTGGAATATTCGAAGAACACCTTATAGTTTGTCGTCTGGTGGCGATGGTTCTGCGCTATGGAAAAGTACCGATGAAGGAGAAACTTGGAGAAATATCTCTACAAATAAAGGATTGCCAGATGGTCTTTGGGGAATTAGTGGCGTTGCCGTTTCTCCTGTAAATTCTAACATTGTTTGGGCTTTAATAGAAAATGAAAAAGGTGGAGTCTATAAATCTACAGATGCTGGTAAAACCTTTGCATTAATTAATTCTGAAAGAAAGTTAAGACAAAGGGCTTGGTATTACACACGTTTGTATGCAGATACGCAAGATGAAAATATTTTATATGTTTTAAATGTACGATATCATAAATCTACAGATGGCGGAAAAACATACAAAACATATAATGCACCTCATGGAGATCATCATGACTTATGGATTGCCCCAGAAGACAATCAAAGAATGATTATTGGAGATGATGGTGGCGCACAAGTTTCTTTTGATGCTGGTGAGAATTGGAGCACTTATATGAACCAGCCTACTTCACAATTTTACAGAGTTACCACAGACAACCATTTTCCTTACAGAATTTTAGCAGCACAACAAGACAATTCTACGGTAAGAATTTCCCATAGAACTGCGGGTAGATTTATTACCGAGTCTGATTGGAGCTCTACTGCCGGTGGTGAAAGTGCACATATTGCAGTAGATCCTTTAAATGATGAGATTGTGTATGGTGGAAGTTATGGTGGCTTGTTAACTAGAAAAAATCATAAGACAGGAGAAACCAGAGCAGTAAATGTTTGGCCAGATGACCCAATGGGTCATGGAGCAGAAGATTTTAAATACCGTTTTCAATGGAATTTTCCAATCTTCTTTTCACCGAATAATAAAAAGAAATTATACGCAGGTTCTAATCATTTACACACAACCGAAAATGAAGGGCAATCTTGGAAATTAATTAGTCCTGATTTGACTAGAAACGACCCTAAAACTTTAGGTGCTTCAGGCGGCCCTATTACAAAAGACAATACCGGTGTAGAATATTACGGAACTATATTTGCAGCTACAGAATCTGCTTTAGAACCCGGTTTAATTTGGACAGGTTCTGATGACGGTTTGGTACATGTTTCAAAAAACAATGGCACAACCTGGGACAATGTAACGCCTAAGAAAATGCCAGAATGGATGATGATTAACTGCATTGAAGTAAATCCGTTTGTAAAAGGTAGTGCCTATGTTGTAGGTACAAAATACAAGTCTGGAGACTACAGACCTTATATTTACAAAACAGAGAACTATGGACAATCTTGGAAACAAATTACCAACGGAATTGGAGATGAAAGTTTTACAAGAGCATTGAGAGCAGATCCTAAAAGAAAAGGATTGTTGTATGCAGGAACAGAGAGAGGAATGTATGTTTCTTTTGATGACGGTAAAAACTGGGAATCTTTTCAGCAAAATTTACCAATTGTACCCATTACAGATTTGGCTATTAAAAACGATAATTTAATTGCTGCAACACAAGGTAGATCTCTTTGGATTATTGACGATTTAACACCGTTGCATCAACTAAATAAAACCATCAGTAAACAAGAAATGGTTTTATATCAACCAAAAAACGCCTATAATATGAGTGGTGGAAACGGTAAAACTTCGAGAACAGCAGGTACGAACCATGCCGGTGGTGTTGCTGTAAATTATTTCATTAAAAAAGAAAATGAGAAAGATACCATCTCGCTTTCTTTCTATGATGCAAATGATAACTTCATTAAAAAATACAGTACCAAACCGAATAAAGAAAAGAAAGAGGAAAAGTTAAAAATGGAAGATGGTAACAATATTTTCTATTGGAACATGATGTATCCGGGTGCAGAAAAAGTAAAAGGAATGATTTTGTGGTGGGCTTCTCTAAGCGGCCCAATGGCATTGCCAGGAACTTATAAAGTAATATTATCTGTAAATGGTAAGACCGCAAAGCAAAACTTTACCATTATAAGAAACCCTACTTCAGAGGCTTCTATGAGTGAAATGAAAATGCAGTTCGACTTTATTAATGACATTAACTTAAAAATGACTGAGATTCATAAAGCATTAAAAAAGGTAAAGAAAGTTAGGAGTCAGGTTAATCTTTTAAAAAAATCTATTAAAAATAAAGAAAAGTACAAAGCTTTGTTAACGTATGCAGATACTTTGGTGAAAAAGATAACGAAGATTGAAGAAACGTTGTACCAAACAAAATCTAAAAGTGGGCAAGATCCTTTAAACTTTCCAATTCGTTTGAATAACAAATTAGCACATCTAAACTCGTTAACTAGAATAGGTAACTATGCCCCTACACAGCAGGCAATAGATTTTAAAAACGATATTACAAAAGAGATTAATACAGAATTGGCAAAGCTAAATGCATTATTTAAAACGAGCGTATCTGCTTTAAACAAGCAAGTGAAAGAAAGCGATATTGATTTGATTCAGTTGGATTAACGTATTACTATAAACCAAAAAAAAGCGACTTTTAAGTCGCTTTTTTTTTATTATTTCATTTTCTTATTGGTTACATAAATTCCATAAAAGAGACTTAAAAAGGCTTTAAATCCCCAAAAGTTCATCCATTTTCCATTGCTGAAATTTACTTCATTTACCAAATCAAAATTTCCAGCAAAAATAGCTTCCCAACTATTTAAAAGTAAAGAGATTAAAACAACCATTATAAAAAAAGGAATGGTTACTTTTCTAACGTTGTTCCAAAAAAGCGGTTGTCTAGTTTTTTCTATAAAAGTCATGTTATTTTAATTTTTGATTATTATGATGGCGATCGTGATCGCGTTTTGTTTTAATATCTAATTTCTTTTCAAAAGCATCTTGTAAATTAATACCTGTTTGATTTGCCAAACATAACACAACAAATAGCACATCTGCCAATTCTTCGCCTAAATCTTTGTTCTTATCAGACTCCTTTTCACTTTGTTCGCCATAACGTCTCGCAATAATGCGGGCAACTTCACCAACCTCTTCGGTTAATTGCGCCATATTTGTAAGCTCATTAAAGTAACGAACTCCGTGCTCTTTAATCCAATTATCTACTTGCTGCTGTGCATTCTCTATGTTCATAATTCTTGTATTGAAAGATTACCCTTTTAAAAATCAAAGATAGTTTTTCTAAAATAATTTCGTTTGTTTGTGCATTTAAAAATATAACTTCGTTCCGCACGCTGCATGACTAAGATTAGAAAGCAATACCATTATGAAATTAGAAAAAAAAGAACATTGGGACCACGTTTATAGAACTAAAAATGCAGACGAAGTAAGTTGGACGCAAGAAAAACCCAATACCTCGCTGAATCTTATCAATTCTTTTGGAGTACCAAAAACTGCAAAAATCATAGACATTGGTGGCGGAGACAGCAAGCTTGTAGATTATCTACTAGCAGCAGGTTATAAAAACATTACCGTATTAGATATTTCTGCAGAAGCTTTAGAGAAAGTAAAAAAGAGATTGGGGGCAAAGGCAGCACAGGTACATTGGATTGTATGCGACATTACCACCTTTGAAACAGATACTATATATGATATTTGGCATGACCGTGCAGCATTTCATTTTCTTACTGCGCCTGCGCAAATACAACATTACATAGCAACAGCTAAAAAAGCGGTAAGTGGCTTCTTAGCCATTGGTACCTTCTCTAAAAAAGGACCTTTTAAATGCAGTGGCCTAGAAATAATACAGTATAGTGAGACTGAATTAAAAACATTAATGCAAGACGGTTTTAATGCCCTGAATTGCACTACGGAAAACCATACTACACCATTTAATACCCAACAAAATTTCTTGTTTTGTAGTTTCAAAAGGCTAGGATAAGTTCTGGAAAGGATTTAATTAAACGTTTAGTTTCTTTTAATTCCCAAACTAATAAGAACCAAATTTTTACCTCCTTTTCTTTTTGGGAGCTCTGCTTACCTTCTTCTTTCTTTTATTAAAAGGAATAGCATCATCAAAAGTATGTTGTGCTGTTTTATGAGCAGTTTTATTCTTTTTCCAAGAATTATTTTCTGGCAATAAAACCTGTAATAAATCTGAACGCCCCACTTTATTTAAGGTGTTTCGAATCCAATCTTTATTTTCTTTTTTATACCAAAAGAAAAATTTATGTTGGTCTTCTCTTTCCTGTTTTGTTTTTGGTGTTCTTGTTGGTTTTAATGTATACGGATGAAATCCTGAATAATAAATTACCGTTGCAACCGTCATGGGTGTTGGTGTAAAACCTTGAACTTGCTCTAACTGAAAGCCCATATCTTTCGTTTCTGCAGCTAAATTTGCCATGTCTTCTACTTCGCTTGCTGGGTGACTAGAGATAAAATAAGGAATTAATTGTAGGTTTAATTTCTTCTGAATATTTATTTTATCAAAACGCTCTTTAAACATATGAAAATATTTAAAAGACGGCTTACGCATTAACTTTAAAACAGGATCTGAAGTATGTTCTGGCGCTACTTTTAAACGACCAGAGACATGCTTTGTCATTACTTCTTCTGTATAGGCGTCCAATTCTTTTGGATCTGCATTTTTATTAAATTCTGGAACTAACATATCATGTCTAATTCCACTTCCAATAAAAGATTTTTTAATCTTCGGATGCTTATCTACTGCTTGATATAACTCTGTTAAAGGCTTATGGGAGGTATCTAAATTAGAACAAACTACGGGAGAGATACAGCTAGGCGCAACACATTTATCACAAATAGACTGTACTTTTCCCTTCATCTTATACATATTAGCAGAAGGCCCACCAATATCAGACAAATAGCCTTTAAAATCTGGCATATTTGCTACTTTATCTATTTCTTTTAAAACAGACTCTTGACTTCTACTAGCAATAAATTTTCCTTGGTGTGCAGAAATTGTACAAAAACTACAACCACCAAAACATCCTCTATGAATGTTAATAGAAAATTTTATCATTTCAAACGCCGGAATTGGTCCACGCTTATCGTATTTAGGGTGCGGCAAACGTGTAAAAGGCAAATCGAAAGATCCGTCAATTTCCTTTTCTGTCATCGTAGGAAAAGGCGGATTGATGACCAATGTTTTTCCTTCTACTTCCTGTAAAATTCTTCGTGCTTTTAATTTATTAGACTCTTGCTCTATTACCTTAAAATTAGAAGCAAATGTTTTCTTGTCGCCTAAGCAAGCTGTGTGTGAATTAATAGTTACATCTTCCCAGTCTTTTATAACAGGTATTTTTTCTGTTTTCTGATCTATTAAAACAGCCGTTTGTTTGATGTTTTTTAAACTAGAAAAAGGCACTCCTTTCTGCAATAATTCTACAATTTCTCGCAAAGGTTGTTCTCCCATTCCGTAGACCAACATGTCTGCCTTAGAAGTTTCTAAAATAGTTGGTAATAATTTATCAGACCAGTAATCGTAATGCGTTACACGTCTTAAAGAAGCTTCAATTCCACCAATTAAAACAGGCACATCAGGAAACTTTTCTTTTAATATTCTTGAATATACAGAAGTTGCATAATCGGGTCTAAAACCTTTATCACCGTTTGGGGTATATGCATCTTTATCTCTACTTTTTTTACTTGCAGTGTAATTACTCACCATCGGATCCATACAACCACCAGTTGCACCAAAAAATAAACGGGGTTTTCCTAATTTTTCAAAATCTTGCAAATTATCATGAACACTTGGTTGCGGCACAATTGCGACTCTTAAACCGTAACTTTCTAAAATACGTCCAATTACAGCAGGCCCAAATGAAGGATGATCTACATATGCATCTCCACTAAATAAAATAACGTCTAATTCTTCCCAACCACGAATTTTAACTTCCTTGTTTGTGGTTGGTAACCAATCTGTTAGTTGTAATTTTTTAGAATCTTGCATCGTTTGCAAAAATAAGGGTTTTACTGCAAAGATGCACAGAGAAAAACACAAAGATTTGTAAAGTTTTTTAGCTCCGATTAACCGCACACTTTCCTTGTTTTCTTTAATAGCAGAAAAGAAACGTAGGTTTTTTTAAGTCATTAAAAAATATTCAAAAATCATTTTAACAAAAGAATTTTCATCAACTCTTTTTAGTTTCGTAGCTTTATCGGAACTAATCTAAACCAACATGAAAAAGTTTATCCTACTACCAGTTCTTAGTTTTTTTCTATATACTTCTTGTAATTTTTCAAAAGAAAACAAAGAGGAAAGTTATGTAGTAGACAATTACACAAAACAGGAAGTAACCATTGCAATGAGAGATGGCAGCAAATTGCACACTACCATCTATTCTCCAAAAGATACTTCTAAAAAATATCCCATTTTAATGCAAAGAACACCTTATAGCTCTGCTCCTTATGGAAACGAAAAAATGAAAACTAAAATAGGACCGAATATTCATTTAATGAAAGAAGGTAATATTATCGTATATCAAGATGTTCGTGGCCGTTGGATGAGCGAAGGCATTTACGACAATATGCGTGCGTACATTCCTAATAAAACTGCAAAGGAAGCTGATGAAGTTTCAGACACCTATGACACCATTGATTGGCTTGTAAATAATGTTAAAAATAACAACGGTAATTTAGGTACTTGGGGAATTTCATATCCTGGGCACTATGCAACCGTTTCCACAATAGAAGCGCATCCTGCTTTAAAAGCAGCATCTCCACAAGCATGTATTGGAGATTTCTTTTTTGATGATTTTCATCATAATGGCGCATTTCTATTAAGTTATTTTAGAGCTATTTCTTTATTTGGGACTTATAAAGACACGCCAACAGATTCTGCTTGGTACTCTTTTCCTAAAATGGAATCTAAAGATCAATATCAATTTTTCTTAGATAAAGGGCCTTTAAAAAACTTAAACGAATATTTTCAATACGATAAATTAGACGTAAAAACTGCAGAAAACAAAGACAGAATTGATGATTATTTCTGGAAAGAAATTGTAGAACATCCTAATTATGATTCTGTTTGGCAAAGCAAAGGAATTATTCAGCATTTAGACAAAGTACCTTCCTCTGTGGCTACCATGATTGTGGGTGGTTGGTTTGATGCAGAAGATTTATACGGACCTTTAGAAACCTATAAAGCCATTGAAAAAAACGGAAAAAATAATTACAATACTCTGGTTTTTGGTCCTTGGGATCATGGAAAATGGGCAAGAGCTGGAGTAGAAAATTATGTAGGTAATTATTACTTTGGTGATTCTATTTCTTTGAAATTTCAATCGGAAATTGAAACAAAATTTTTTAACCATTTCTTAAAAGGAAAAGGAGATGAAAATTCTGGTTTACCAGAAGCATATGTTTTTGATTCTGGTAAAAAAGAATGGAAATCGTATGATGCTTGGCCTCCAGAAAATGTGGTGAAAGAAAACTGGTTTTTATCGGAAGACAATCACCTGAGTATTTTACCTCCTGTTCATTCCAAATATATTAAACCAATAAACTTCATAAGCGACCTGAAACATCCTGTTCCCTATTCCGAAGATATTAAAACGGTTTTTACGCCAAGAAAATACATGACAGATGACCAACGTTTTGCGGCAAGAAGACCCGATGTTTTGGTCTTTGAAACCGATGTTTTATCCGAAAATTATACCTTAGCTGGCGATATTTTAGCAAAATTAAAAGTAGCTACCACAGGCTCATCAGCAGATTGGATTGTAAAAGTAATTGACGTACATCCTGATAATTTAGAAGAAACCAATGACAAACTACAAGACCATTTAAAAATGAGCAATTATCATTTAATGGTTAGAAGTGAAGTTTTACGAGGACGTTTCAGAAACAGTTTCGAGCATCCAGAACCTTTTATTCCGAATAAAAAAACGGAGGTAAACATTAAACTGCAAGATGTTTTTCACACGTTTAAAAAAGGACATAAAATGCAAATTCAAGTGCAAAGCACTTGGTTTCCTTTAATAGATTTGAATCCGCAAACCTATGTAGACAATATCTACAAAGCAGATGAAAAAGATTTTAAAAATCAAACACATACCGTTTTTACAGATTCTTCTATTGAGTTTTCTATTCTTAAATAAAATAATTAAAATGAAAAAAATACTTTTAACAGTACTTGTTGTTTTTGCTATAAAAACAACCGCACAAGAGAAAGCAATACCTGTTTTTAAAGATGGTGAAGCTCAAATAGTAGCAGCTTTTGCTGATGATAGCAAATGGATTCGTACAGATTTGTGGGTAGAAACTACTTTTGATTCGGATGGCGACGGAAATTTAGACAGAATGCATGTAGATGTAACAAGACCTTTACAAACAGAAACCGAAGGTTTAAAATTACCTGTGGTGTATGAATCTAGTCCGTATTATTCTGGAGTTGCCAAGGGTGGAAGAGAGTTATTTTGGAATGTAAAACATGAGTTGGGGGAAACAGTACCAAATCCTTTTCATCCAGAAGTTAAAAGAACAGGAAAACGTCCTATTATTTCAAATTCTCAAATTAAAACATGGGTTCCTAGAGGATATGTTGTTGTGCATTCTTCTTCTCCCGGAACTGGCTTGTCAGATGGAGCGCCAACGGTTGGAGGAGACAATGAATCTTTAGCACCAAAGGCCGTTGTAGATTGGTTAAACGGACGTGCAAAAGGGTTTGCCTCTAGAACAGGTAATGAGCCTATTTCTGCTTATTGGTCTACTGGAAAAGTAGGTATGACAGGTACTTCTTACAACGGAACTATTCCATTAGCAGCAGCAACAACTGGTGTAGCTGGCTTAGAAGCCATTATTCCAATAGCACCCAATACTTCTTATTATCATTATTACCGCTCTAACGGTTTAGTGCGTTCTCCGGGTGGTTATTTAGGGGAAGATATAGACGTGTTGTACGATTTTATTCATAGTGGAAAAGAAGAAAATAGAGCTAAAAATAACAAAGCTATTAGAGATACAGAAATGGCTAATGGTATGGACAGAGCTTCTGGAGATTATAACAATTTTTGGGCAGGAAGAGATTATATAAATGATATGCGGCCAATGAAGGCCGCATTGTTGATGTCTCATGGATTTAATGATTGGAATGTAATGCCAGAGCACAGTTTCAGAATTTATGAACGTGCCAAAGAAATGGGCTTACCAACACAAGTATATTATCATCAAAACGGTCATGGTGGTCCACCACCAATGAAAATGATGAACCGATGGTTTACAAGGTATTTACACGGAGTTGAAAATAATGTTGAAGCAGATGCAAAAGCTTGGATTGTTAGAGAAAATGACCAAAGAAATGAACCAACCGCATACGCAGATTACCCAAATCCAGCGGCAAAACCAGTTACTTTTTACTTAACTCCTGGAGCGCCTAAAGCTGGAAGCTTAACTTTAAATAGCACTATATCTAAAGGAAAAGAAATGTTAGTAGATAATTATTCTTTTACTGCAGATGCATTAGCACAAGCAGACTTCACAGAGCATCGTTTGCTATATGCATCTCCTATTTTAAAAGAAGATGTTCACATCTCTGGACGATCAACCATCACCATAAAAGCAGCGAGCTCTAAAAAAGCAGTAAACTTATCTGTGTATTTAGTTTCTTTACCATGGAGCAAAGGCAGGAGAATAAAAATTACTGATAATATTATTACTCGTGGATGGGCAGATCTGCAAAATCATACATCCTTAACAGAAGGCACGCCTTTAAAACCAGGTGCATTCTATGAAATGACTTTTAATTTACAACCAGATGATCAAATCATTAAAAAAGGACAACAGATAGGTTTAATGATTTTTTCTAGCGACAGTGAGTATACACTGCTACCAAAACCAGGAACTGAATTGACCATTGATTTAAAAGGTACTAAATTAATACTTCCAATTGTTGGAGGGGAAAATGCTTTTAAGAAATCTATTGAATAGCACTAAATAAAATAAAAAAATGACCTCTACAGAAATTGCATTACTTCTAAATGTTGATGCCGAAAAAATTACAAGAATTGGAGAGATAATTGGGAAAAAAATTCCTGAAAAAGACAATTTTAGTAATTTAAATGAATTTGAAAAAACATTTATTTATTTAGATGTTTTAGAAGATAGCGTTACAAACGGTGGGTTTATACAGTTCTTTTTTAACTCTTCTGGGCAATTCACTCATGAAATATTTCAAGCGTACCTGGCCATTAAAGCAGAAAACACCGTTGATATTCTTACCAAAGCAATCTACTTATTTCCAGAAATTCCGGTTCCTAAAAACTTAAGAATACGACAACAAATATTAATGGAAAAAGACACTAATATTGATCTGTGGGACGAATTAGATACTCAATTTTATAAATATGAGGACAATATTATTTCATT
>Ga0302138_10001435_pt1 | contig 11531 bp, 6 predicted proteins | sample CBN3_321_MG_FD_203110 | JGI IMG/M metagenome (GOLD analysis project Ga0302138, IMG submission 203110) | Marine microbial communities from Western Arctic Ocean, Canada - CBN3_surface | ecosystem: Environmental > Aquatic > Marine > Oceanic | place: Canada: Western Arctic Ocean | collected 2017-09-15 | reverse complement strand
GGCTTTATCTTTTTTAAAAAATTAAATTAGTTCCTGATTTTTCTATCATTCGATAAAGCTTAAATACATTTAGCTTTCTGCTCATTTTTCGAAAAATTCGATTGCTTACGCAATAATTTTAAATGGTTAAATGGTTAAATGGTTAAAAAGCCCGAACAGCCCTAACACTGGAGTTGACGTTCTTATCGTTGAAGTACTGGTACCCAAAGCCGTTGAAAATCTGCCTCCACGCATAGTAGTTATCGTACTCAGTAGAACTCCAATAGTAGTTAATAGCAAAACCACCAAGACCATGAAGGCCTAGATTTAAAAACATTTGATTTAATTCATCTTTTGAAGGTAAGAACCAATCACTGTATCCGCCAATAGTTAGATTAGCACAAATATCTGCAGCTGTTCCAGGTATTGTACATCCAGCTTCAATATCAATAGTGTTTTGATTACCTGTTCCAATAGCTGTTCCATCTGCTCCTGAAATTGCAGCTCCATAACAACCCCATTCTGCATAAGAAGATTGGTCTGAGTGTGCTGCAATTAAGCCGTTAACTTGACCAGGTACATATCCTATATCTCCTGGTTGTAATATATAAAAGATAATTCCTCCTTGATGAAAGTCACCTATTTGTAAGGAAGGTGTTGATGATGGTAAAATTATATAATTACCACTACTTATAAATAAAGTATCTCCAGAAATAGTTAGGGTTTGTGCAATACCAACACCATCATTACCGTCAGTACCATCTATTCCATTAGTTCCATCAGCTCCGGCAGGTCCAGTTGCACCAACTGCTCCATTTAATCCATCAATACCATCATCACCAGCTATTCCTTGAGCACCATCTTGTCCATCTTGTCCGTCATTACCAGGTACACCTTGTATTCCTTGAGAACCAGTTGCTCCAACTGAACCATTTTGTCCGTCATTTCCATCTTGTCCGTCTTGCCCGTCATCACCATCAACACCGGGTACACCCTGTAGTCCTTGAGGGCCTGGATTAGCTGAATAAATTGAATAAGGAACACTCATAAATGCTGTTGTTCCCATATCTACAAAAATACCACCTCCATAATCTACCTCTACTTTTAATAAATGATTAGAAGCTCCCCAATCTATTACATCAAATGTTGCTGAACTACCAACAGATGTTGCTGTTCCCTGTCCTATAATGGCTGTATATAAACCATAATCGTTAGTAGATACTGTGTGCGTTTCTTGCCAACTTACATTTCCTGTAGTTATATCCGATATAACAGAAAACTGAATCGTTAAAGTTTGATTCATCAGTACATCTCCATTTGCATCTCTTGCAACGGCTTGGTAATTGATTCCTTGTGGTACACTTTGAGCAAAGGTAATGGCACAAAATAGTACGCTTAGTATAGCTAGTAGTGTTCTTTTCATAGTAGTTGTTTTTATTGTAAAATAAGTTTTTTATTAATTATACCATCTGTTTTTTCTATTTCTAAGAAATAGATTCCTTTTGCATTATTACTTAAGTTTATCTGCTTAGTATACTCACCAATGAACTGTTGTAAGTTTTCATTTATTAGCTCCTCTCCTAATATATTTAGGATTCTAACTTTTAAATCTTGAATTTCTTCACTTGTAAAACTAATGTTAAATATATCTCTTGATGGGTTAGGATAAATAAATAAGTTAGCAATTGCCGTACCTCCTTCAAGTCTAATAGAAATTGGTTGTGTCCAAATAACTGGACCATCCCAAACTGGAGATCTGTAAGGACCACCTGTTGCATTACACCATGTTCTCCACATTACTCTGTACTCTGCAGCAGCAGCTAAACCGTTCTTAGTTTTACAAAGTGCTGGAGCCATAACTCCGAATCCTCCAATATTAGAGAAAGAAGAACCAGCAATATTCTCTCTATATTGTAATCTTACAAAAGACCATGGGTTTGCTGGAGCATCCCAACAGAACTCAGTTGCAGATGTTGAAGTTGGTGTTGCTGTCATGTTAGTTGCATTCACACAAACATCAGCTGTTGTGAATGTACCATTTGCATGCCAGTTAACACTACTTCCATCTTGATACCAAACTTTGAAGTCATATACATATTGAGTAGAAGCTGTCAAGTTAAGTACTAATTTAGAAGTGTTCAAACATGGAGCATTGTTTCCAACTGGTGCACCCATAGTCTTGTTAGAATAAGTAGCTCCACCATCATCCGAATAACGGATTCTAATTTGATCTACTACACAAGTAGCACTGTTCATATCATCCCAGTTAAATTGAGCTCTATCATGAATAACATCTGTCATATTAATACCTGTTATTGCACCACATGAAGTATTTACAATAAGAGTAACACATGAACCATCATCACAAGTAGCAGCAGCATCATATTCAACATACAAAGGGTCAGTACAACCATACACACATAAAATACATAAACCATCATCTGTATTAGCCAATGGGTCATAATTTAATGCAGTAGAATCTGTACAACCCAAAACAATTACATTTACAGTAACGGTATCAGCTACAAAACAAAGCCAGCTATTGTAACCTACAAAAACAATATAATTTCCCGCCAATAATCCACTTATATCTTCAGTAGTTTGAGTGGGAGAAGTATTCCAAAAATAAACATAAGGTGCTAATCCACCACTTACTGTCAAGTCAATAGCACCATCAGTTGAAGTATTACTTGTAGCATTCGTTATTGAATAGCTCAAATTTAGAGGTAAATCTTCATTAACAATATAAGTTGTTGTCAAAGTTTGACTTTGAGCATCAGTAATTGTTAAATCATAATTCCCTGCTGAAATTCCAGAAACATCCTCTGTAATCATTCCATTAGTCCAAGAATATACAAAAGGAGGAACTCCTCCACTTACAGTTACATCAATTGCTCCATCAGTATTCCCTGCACAGCTTACAGCACTGATTATTGCACTTGAACTAATAGGGGTAATTACACCATCCAGTACAGTAATAATTGCAGTTGAAAAACAATTATTAGCATCAATTGCATAAAAGGTATAAGTTCCTGCTACAATATTTAATAAATTTTGATTGGTGTCATAAGGGCTTACCCAATAATAAGAATACGGAAGTACACCACCAGTTGTAGTGGTATAAATAGCACCATCACTTAATCCTGGCGCTGAAGTACCTATAGCATTGTAAGTAATGCTAATAACAGCTGGTTCAGTAACAGTATAACTTGCTGTTTGTACTTGACCAAGAGCATCAGTTACAGTTAAAGAATAAGTTCCAGCTGGAATATTATTTAAGTCTTGAGAAAAAAGACCATTACTCCAAATATAAGTATATGGAGACAATCCTCCACTTACTGATAAATCAATACTACCATTTGACAAACCATTACAAGTAATAGTTGTAATAATTGCAGTAAGTAAAGGAGGAGAATAGAGACAACTACCATCATCAACAGTTGCATTAGGGTCATAATTTGTTGCATTAGGATCAGTACATCCATAAAATGCACATGTAGTTAGGCAACTAGCTCCATTGATTCCTGGAGTTAAAGCATTGCTAACAACAATAGAATGAAAATCAATTAGACTACCAGAGGAAGTAGTATGACAGTAGCTCATTATTGTACCAACTTGTGGAGTAGGATTATTTGTACAACTACCCTCTACATCTGTACAATTATCTATAGGGCCTCCAGGCCAACCACACCAGTGTGTATGATGAGATTCAATATTATGACCAATCTCATGACTACAAACCATTAAATTCCAAGTATATGATGGATTAGGAAAATTAAAATTTGTTGTATTATTAAGCCCTGCACTAAATCCGTATCCCCAAGAATTGTTACATAAAACATCTCTATAAGCAATACCTCCAGTTCCTGTATTTGATCTTTTAGTTAATAAATGAACCAAGTCTCTACTAATTGATCCATTATTTGATGTCCAATGATTTCTTAAAGCAGCGAGCATATTACTAGCATCATTTATATAAGATGCGTAAGGATCGGTAGTTTCCCAAATAATTGTAGTAACAATAGAGATGTTAAGATTTACCTCACTCGCGTATACTTGACTAACGCCAGCAATAATTGCATGCGCCCAATTTGTTGTAGTTGTATTTGAACTGAATGTATTTCGAGTATGCTGATCTACCTCAACTGCTAATTCCAAACATTTAGGACTTGTAGATGATGATTCAGGTAAATTTTCCTCAATATTTATCTGCTCCATTTTTTCTTCAACTTTACAGGAAAATGTATTCTCAAGCAAGCAATCATTAACATCAAATAATAAAAATTCATTATCTATTTTATTTAATTCAAATTGTCTGTTATTGTGCTTATAACTAATTACAATAGAATTCTCAAAATATAAAAAAGTACCAATTGACTTTCCTTCATGTATAATATAATAGGACTGGAAATTAGGAATATAATCTTCTTTTACCTTTCCGTTAGCTGATTCTATTATTAAATTATGTTTTGGATTTAATACCGAAAATTGTTTCATATTTACATTCAAAAAACCTTCATCAATAAGAGGAATTTTAAAAAAGAAATCATTTGAATTCTCAGATATTATCTGATTTAACAAAACTCTGTTTACATCAACAGCCTTTGTGTTATCAGCATTATTAGTTACACTATTTTTAGTCATTGTATAACTAAAAACATTCTCTTGTGCCGAAAGCTGTAACATGCCAATAGTAAGAAAAAATATAAATATTAGTTTTTGCATTTTTTAAATTTTTTAATAACGTAAAAGTAAGGGGTTTTTTTTGATTATCAAGGGTTAGATATTATTTATGTTTTTAAAAAATAGAATGTCTTTTTTAAAGCTTAGGGCTTTACGGCTAAAACCACTACCCTTGCTATCCACCTGATATACTATCCAAAAGGGCTGTTGTTTTTGTGTGAAATAACAAGCCTCAAATACATCTCTTTGTATTAAATCCTACCCAAAAAGGAGCTGTACAGAAAAAAGGGAGATGAGGATAGATTTAAATTTACAAATTTAAAAATGGTAATATTGATAACTCTTTTGCTTTTGCTTCTACCATTACATCCACATCATTATCATATAAATTAGGTAGTTTATGAATATAATCAGAATGTGCTTGTAGCTTAATTTTATCATCACTCTCATGCAATGATTTTGATTCAGAATAATGTACCACTGGCTTAATACCATCAGGCCATGTTGAAATAGCCAATTCCAAAGCTTCTTGTTCTGACAAATCACCCGTACAAAATTTATGATGATGGTAATCAAACACAATTGGAATACCTATTCTCTTGTGTATATACATCAAATCTAATACAGAATACATAGATGCCTTATCATCATTCTCAACAGTTAATCGAGTTTGAACTGATTTTGGTAATCTTTCAAAGTTCTTACAGAATCTATCCATTGCAGAAATTTTATCCCCATACACACCATTACAATGTATATTAATCTTATTAAATGGCGTCCTGCTTAAACCCAACATATCAAACATTTCACCATGTATACGTAAATCAGTAATTGTGTTTTCTACAACATTTTCTCTGTGCGAAACTAAAACATTAAATGGGCCAGGATGAGAGGTTATTCTTAATTCATTTTTCTTTGCAAATTCACCTGCAATAGACAATAACTTGCTTATGCTTTGGTATTGGGGCAAATCAGTAAATTTATATTCGGATGCCCATGGAAAAAGCTCTGATGATAACCTAAAAAATTTAATGCCGTTTTCAACATTCCATTTCAGTATTGCCGATAAATCAGCAACATTCAACATGCTTAATTCACCGGCATAATCAACCCCTCTTTCAGTAAAGGTTTTTTTAACCATTGTTCGATTGGTTGTTATTTTTGGTTTTTGAGCCGATAAGGTAGAATTAATACAAGCGTATCCAAGATTCATAAGAATAATTTATTTAATATAATTACACACAAAAGTAATAAAAGTAAGCTTGAGTATCTTTAAGAAAAAGAATAAAAAAGTTCATTAAAAGCCTATAGAAATATTTGTCTTTATTTAAGACTATTTTGTTTCTAGTAAGTTGAAACCAAAAACTACAAACTATTTTTATATTTGCAAGCTAAAACAAATCCGATACTATGCAGCAAGCAGATAGATATATTCCTAAACATAAAGTAAGAATTGTAACAGCCGCCAGTTTATTTGACGGGCATGATGCTGCCATAAACATAATGCGTAGAATCATACAAGCCACTGGTTGTGAGGTAATTCATTTAGGGCATGACAGAAGCGTGGAAGAAGTAGTAAACTGTGCAATTGAAGAAGATGCAAATGCAATTGCTATGACCTCTTACCAAGGTGGGCACAATGAGTATTTAAAGTATATGTATGACCTATTGCAAGAAAAAAACGCAACACATATAAAGGTATTTGCTGGTGGTGGTGGTACAATTTTACCGGATGAAATAAAGGAATTAGAAGCCTACGGTATCACAAGAATATATCACCCGGATGATGGTAGAGCAATGGGTTTGCAAGGCATGATAAACGACCTTATTAAGCGTTCGGACTTTTTAGTTGGCGAGCATTTAGAAGGCGGAATTCCTGAGGTAAAAAATCAAAACATAAATGCGATTGCTCGTTTAATTTCAGCAGCAGAAAATTGCCCTGAAAAGCATAGCACTATTTTATCCGAAATAAAAGAAATTGCTGAAAAGTCAGCTACACCAGTACTTGGAGTTACAGGTACAGGTGGTGCAGGAAAATCATCATTAGTGGATGAGTTGGTAAGAAGGTTTATTGCCGACTTTCCTGACAAAAAAATTGCTATCGTATCGGTTGATCCATCTAAAAGAAAAACAGGAGGTGCTTTATTAGGCGATAGGATAAGGATGAATGCCATAAAATCGAATAATGTATATATGCGCTCTTTAGCCACAAGACAAGCTAATTTGGCTTTATCGGCACATGTAAATGATGCCCTTGATATTTTAAAGGTTGCTAATTACGATTTGATTATTTTGGAAACTTCCGGTATAGGACAATCGGACACTGAAATTATTGAACATTCGGATGTTTCTCTATATGTGATGACTCCAGAATATGGTGCAGCAACACAATTGGAAAAGATTGATATGCTGGACTTTGCTGACCTTATCTCAATAAATAAGTTTGATAAAAAAGGAGGTTTAGATGCCATCAGAGATGTAAAAAAACAATACCAAAGAAACAATACACTTTTTGATAAAGATGTAAAATCTATGCCAGTTTACGGCACAATTGCTTCACAGTTTAATGACCCAGGAGCCAATTCACTCTACAAAGCTATCATGGACAAATTTTCAGAAAAAGGATTAGTAAACTTTGATTCTTCTTTTGAAATTACTAACGAAATGAGTGAGAAGATTTTTGTTATTCCAACCAATAGAGTGCGTTATTTATCAGAAATATCAGAAAACAACAGAGCTTATGATAAATGGGCAATCGAACAAAAAAATATAGCACAAAACTTATATTCCCTTCAAAAATCATTAGACTTATTGGCTGATGCACCTAAAGAAGTGATTTCACAAATACAAAGTAAATACGAAACTCTTGTATTGGATTTACATCCTAAAAATAAAATCCTAATTGAAAGCTGGGATGAAGTACAGAAAAAATACCAAGAAAAGGTTTTTAAATTTAAAGTGCGAGATAGAGAGTTATCTATTGAAACACAAACCACTTCCCTATCAGGATCATCCATTCCTAAAATTGCTTTACCAAAATATGAAGCTTGGGGTGATTTATTAAAATGGCAATTACAAGAAAATCTACCCGGAGAATTCCCTTATACGGCAGGTTTGTTTCCTTTCAAAAGAGAAGGAGAAGATCCGACAAGAATGTTTGCTGGTGAAGGAGGTCCTGAAAGAACAAATAAACGGTTTCACCTAGTAAGTTTAGGCATGCCTGCAAAACGACTTTCTACTGCTTTTGATTCGGTAACCCTTTATGGAAACAACCCAGGAGAACGACCTGATATCTATGGTAAAATTGGGAATGCAGGAGTTTCCATCTGTTGTCTGGATGATTTGAAGAAACTCTATTCTGGTTTTGAATTGGCAAATGCTATGACATCCGTAAGTATGACCATAAACGGACCAGCACCAATGCTACTAGCCTACTTTATGAATGCCGCTATTGATCAGGAATGTGAAAAATATATTTCCGAAAACGGATTAGAAAAACAAATTCAACAAAAGATTGAAAGCATCTACAAAAATAAAGGAGTTGTACGACCAAAATATCAAGGGGAATTACCAGAAGGCAACAAAGGATTAGGACTCTTTTTATTAGGAGTTACTGGAGATGAAGTATTAGATAATACTATTTACCAAAAAATAAAAACAGAAACACTAACCAAAGTTAGAGGTACTGTACAAGCTGATATTTTAAAAGAAGACCAAGCACAAAACACATGCATTTTTTCAACTGAATTTGCATTAAGAATGATGGGTGATGTTCAGGAGTATTTTATTGACAATGGAATAAGAAACTTCTACTCAGTTTCTATTTCGGGTTATCATATTGCTGAGGCAGGTGCCAACCCAATTTCACAATTAGCATTTACATTGGCTAACGGATTTACTTATGTGGAGTACTACCTAAGTAGAGGAATGGATATTAATGAATTCGGACCTAATCTTTCCTTCTTTTTCAGTAATGGTGTAGATCCAGAATATGCAGTGATTGGGCGTGTTGCTCGTAGGTTGTGGGCAAAAGCCATGAAAAACAAATATGGGGCTAACAAAAGGGCTCAGATGTTGAAATACCACATACAAACATCAGGAAGGTCTCTGCATGCACAAGAAATTGATTTTAACGATATCCGAACTACCTTACAAGCATTGTATGCCATATACGATAACTGTAATTCCTTACACACTAACGCTTATGATGAAGCCATAACCACTCCTACTGAAGAGTCAGTAAGAAGAGCAATGGCTATTCAGCTTATCATAAATAAAGAGTTAGGATTGGCCAGAAATGAAAATCCTATTCAAGGTGCTTTTATTATTGAAGAATTAACCGATTTAGTTGAAGATGCAGTATTATTAGAATTCGACAGAATTACAGAAAGAGGTGGTGTATTAGGTGCAATGGAAACTATGTACCAAAGAAGTAAAATTCAAGAGGAAAGTTTGCATTATGAAACCTTAAAACACACTGGTGAATACCCAATTATAGGAGTAAATACTTTCTTAAACAAAAAAGGGTCTCCTACAGTAATTCCTGAGGAAGTAATTAGAGCTACTGAACAGGAAAAGAAATACCAAATTGCTATGCTTAAGGAGCTACATAAAGGCAACAAAGGTAAGGGGGAACAATTATTACAAAAAGTACAAGAAGCTACCGTTCAAAATGAAAATATTTTTGATTTATTAATGGAAGCCTCAAAAAAATGTTCCTTAGGAGAAATTACCAATGCTTTGTTTGAAGTTGGTGGGCAGTATAGAAGGAATATGTAAATTTAATTAATAAAAAACTAATGGAAACAATAACTGATTTTTTTAATTTTGAAATATTTAGTTTCAATGATAATTCACTGTCTATTTTTGACTTAACAAATGTAATTGTTATTGTTATTGTTACAAAACTAGTTTTATGGATAATTAATAAAGCATTATTTAATAAAAAAAAAATTCATACACTCGATAAAGGAAGTGCCTTTGCATTATTTCAAATTATAAAATATTTGATATGGATAATTGCAATTAGCCTTATGTTAGAAACATTAGGAATTAAAGTAACCATTCTATTGGCGGGTTCTGCTGCACTACTAGTTGGTGTTGGGCTAGGACTTCAGCAAACTTTTAATGATATTTTATCAGGTATAATATTACTTTTAGAACATTCGGTAAAGGTGGGTGATATTTTAGAAATTGATGGAGACAGAGTAATTATTCAAGAAATAGGTTTAAGAACATCAAAGGGAATGAATGTAAGACAAATAGTTGTGATTATTCCCAATTCTTTAATCACTACAAACAAAGTAATTAACTGGAGTCATCAAACACAAAAAACACTATTTAATATTGATATTGGAGTAGCTTATGGAAGTGATGTAGATTTAGTTATTAAAACACTTGAAGAAAGTGCTATTGTACATTTAGAGTTTTCAGAATGTGAATTTAAAGAAGTTCGCTTTGTAAATTTTGGTAATTCATCAATGGATTTTCAATTGTACTTTTATAGTAAAAATATTTTTACTATTGAAAAAGTAAAAAGTGATATAAGAAAAATTATTTACAGAAAATTTAATGAAAATAAAATTACGATTCCTTTTCCACAAATGGACTTGCATATAAAATAATATTACTCTGGAACTTCAAAAAGGTTAATTTCAGATTTACTGCTATGCATACTTTCACATTTTTGTTTTAAAGATAGTAATCCTGATTTTAACTCAGGAGAGATGAAAAGTTGCATAAAATGAACATAAAATGGCAATTCATCTTGAAAACTCCAAGTAACTCTTGTGCCCTTATCTATTTTTTGAAAAGTCCAGATACGATAAGATAGAGGCATTCCTTCAAAAAATAACTCATTTTTCAAATTTTTAGCAAAATTAGCTTCTACAATCTCTAAACTTCCACCACCATCTACTCCAGACCAACTCATTTTTGCTCCTAAGCCACTTTTCTGACCAGAATAAACGGTTGACATTGTTGAATCTTTTTTCCACCAAGGAGCCCAAGTTGGCCAAGTTTGTAAATCAGTAACTTTTTCATAAACAATAACTACAGGAGCTTCTATTTCAATTGAAACCTCAATTTTACCTGAAATAAAAAAATTAAAAGTAGTAAACGATAAAAGAAAAATTAATGTCCATTTTAAAATTTGTTTTAAAGGATTCATAAATATAATGCATTTAAATATTGGCCTGCAAATTACAAAATTACTGTAAATTTGAACATTAAAATTAAAACTACACACATGATTAAAAAAATAGGAATCCTACTTCTAATAGCAACAGGAGCAAATGCACAGGACAAAGGAAAATTTGAGAGCTATTCTAATCCTTTTTACGGAACTATTATAAGTGAATCAAATAAATATGAGAAAGAAGAAAAGGAAACCACCAAATCCTTTAAAATGAATTTTGATGGAAAACAAATTCCTAAAAGTTTAGCTGAATTTACTATTGTAGCTGCAGAAAATCCTATTTCACAAGGGAATACAGGAACTTGTTGGTGCTTTTCTACCACTTCATTTTATGAAAGTGAAATCCATAGATTAACAGGGAAAACAATTAACCTATCCGAATTATATCCTGTTTATTTTGAATACATTGAAAAAGCAAGAGGATACATAAACACTAGAGGTAAAACACATTTAGGAGAAGGGTCGGAAACCAATGCTGTACAAAGAATGATGGATTGGTACGGAATAGTTCCTGCTGAGGCTTATGAAGGAAAGCCAAGCGACCAACCCTACTACAATCATGAAAAAATGTTTGGCGAATTTGAAGCTTACTTAAAAAATTGTAAACAAATCAACTTTTGGGATGAAACAGCAATTCTTTCTAATGTCAAGTCTATTTTGAACCATTATATGG
>Ga0302138_10001431_pt1 | contig 11546 bp, 8 predicted proteins | sample CBN3_321_MG_FD_203110 | JGI IMG/M metagenome (GOLD analysis project Ga0302138, IMG submission 203110) | Marine microbial communities from Western Arctic Ocean, Canada - CBN3_surface | ecosystem: Environmental > Aquatic > Marine > Oceanic | place: Canada: Western Arctic Ocean | collected 2017-09-15 | reverse complement strand
CTGTAGCGCATGTCGGGCAATCCGCGAGGCAATCCGCGAGGCAATCCGCGAGGCAATCCGCCAGCATCATTACCGTTGGTGACCCTCTAAAAGAACAGCCACATCACAGCGCTTTGATCTTCAGTTAAACCAATCCTTGCTGTACTTGGCTGTACTTGGCTGTACTTGGCTGTACTTGGCTGTACTTGGCTGTACTTGGCTGTACTTGGCTGTTCTTGGCCGTTCTTTGAAAGATCTGGTTTACAATCCCTACCCTCAATAGAGCCAGACAAGGAAGAAGACACTATGGAATACAAAACGATTTTTATCACTGGCGCTGCCAGCGGCATTGGACGTGCCACGGCGGAACTTTTCCATAGCAAGGGCTGGTTTGTCGGCTGCTTCGACGTTGATCATGATGGCCTAAAGGATCTAAACAGGGCGCTAGGTGATCGCTGTTGGACAGCGTATCTAGACGTGCGTGACAAAGAGGCTTTTGACGCGGCGTTAGCGTTGTTTGGGGAACAAACAGGGGGTCGTTTAGACCTTATGTTCAATAATGCGGGCATCACCGTTGGGGGCTATTTTGATGAAATGCCGTTTGACAAGATCATGGACATTGTCAATATTAATTTGATCGGTGTCTTAAATGGCACCTACGCTGCGATTCCGCTACTAAAGCAGACAGAAAACTCACTTTGCTTTACCACATCTTCATCGGCAGCCATCTTTGGCACACCAGGAATGGCGGTTTACGGCGCCACAAAATACGCGGTCAAAGGTTTTACCCATGCGATGAGTGTTGAACTGGCACGATATGGTGTCAGAGCCGCAGATGTCATGCCTGGCATTATTGATACAGCACTGTGGGGCAGCAACAGATACGTTGACGGCAAAGCTGTGGCCACGTTTTCAAAAACACCCAAAAGAAACGCCGACAGAACGGACGCTAGCAGAACCATCGCACCATCTGAGGTTGCCCAGGTCGTGTGGCTTGCCTACCACGGGACGAAACTACATTGGTATGTTCCACCAGAGCTTGAGAAAAATGAGGCAGTAGACTTCGAAGCAAACCGTGACGAGCAGATAGCACGAAGCCGCAAATAGCTTTCAGCGGCACTCGCGCCTTGCTACTTTCCTGCTTGTCGTTGCTTGCCTCTACTTCATGACTCTGCTTCATGCGTCTGCTTCATGACTCTGCTTCATGACTCTGCTTCATGCCCTGCCTTTAAGCGTTTCGCACTGGCGCTACTTTCCCCACCGAAATAAGCGATTCCACACAGTCGCGAATCGAAACATCCAGCGGACGAAATTCCATATCAAGTGTTTCCCGAATGCGATCATTGCGAAGTTCACAGCCGCCCCATATGGCCCTGAATTCAGCCTCTTTCGCTTGTACCTTTTTTAGGGAGCGGGTCTACGAGTTCGGCACCAGCAAATCCTATCTCCGGAAGTAAGCGATCAATACTGGCGCAGACTTCTTCGACATTGCGGGTTTCGATTGACCAGGCAATAAAACGCTCACCCTTGCTCACGTTAACGCTTTCAAGCATCCTGATGTGGGCTTCCGCTAAATCCCGCACATCGACGGTATACCAAGCGCGATAGGCACCTACGACGTTTTGTGAGTACTTACCCAAAAGCATTGTCTCGATGTGGTGTTGCCACGGCCCAGAGTTCTTTTGGTGCGCTGACTGAATAGGACCCACGTTATCACCGGGACAACAGGTAATAGCATCCCAGCGCCCACTTTCATCGGCGGCATCAGCAAAAGCACGTTCCGCGAGCACCTTGCCCATTGAATAGCCCTGACCACGATTGGCGACACGTTTTGGGTTTTGTTCGTCAGGGTATCTGTCTTCATAAAGCACTGGCCGCCGAACCAGTTCTTGCAGATATTGGGGTCGGAGTAAAGTGCCGGGGTAAACGGTCACTAGCCAGCTTGTCACAGGTTACTTTTCGCGCGGGGCGTCGCTGCAGAATGATCAATCTTGATGCCATCTAATGCCAGCGGCTAGCCCCTATCAGAAAATGACTTTTTTACTTTTGCTTGTAACAAAGTCTCAATGCCGGTACCAAACCGAGCTCAATTTCTACCCCCTCAAAGCTCATACCATCAATAACAATTTTTTGTTGCAGGTCGGCGGCTTTTAATAAGGCTTTAAAAAGCGCGTAACCAATGGTGTTTCCTTTCAGGTCATTTAAAGACTGCTCTGTATGTTCGGCCAGTGTTTCGTCTACCGTAAAATGAGGTATTAATTTAGGCGGAACGCCGATCTCAATCTCAAGCTCACCCATGGTGTAGCCAGCTTTAGCAAGATGTGGCAGCGCATCATTAAGATTACCGACAACCTCTAAGATTGCGTCACCAACCTTTCCAGAGGGGTCTCCTACTTTACCCTTAACGTCAGCCGCGGTTTGTCTAGCTTTATCAATAAAGTTGCCAAAAGCCATCGTGTTTCCTTTTTCATCGTAGGATTGTGACGTCGATTAAAACATCGAAAAGCAGTTTCGATTAATGAATTATGATGACTAACGAAAATAACTGAGCCTGGGAAGTGTTAGCGTGCTGATAACTCACTTCTCAACTGCACTACATTAGCGCATCTTACTCACAGCGCCACCTTAGGCAAACATCCCCAATAATTGGCAAGAACGACGGTCGGTCTGGTGACGACCAGTTTTCCCCCCGTGCTACACTTCGATATAATCGTTTACTCTGAACTGTCACCATTGGTCACGAAATACCAAAATGCCGCACAGAATTGCGGCCCTTTGAATTTACGTAGATAGGGCCACAGCCATGTTCGAACACCCAATCAACCAAAACCCAATCAAACTTTGGCTGCTCAGCATATTCACACTCATGTTGCTGATCCTTGCATGGACAAATGCCGTAGATACCGCTGCTATTGAATATGTTAACAACTCATTGGTCGACGCAGGGCTCATTTTTGCTACGGCCCGCGGAATCAATGCCGTTATCTCTGTGCTTCAGGGTACGGAAATAGATGCCCTTTTTATTACCATCACCGTCGGTGAACTACTGGACCCAATCAACGACCTGATAGAAAGATTCTCCGCCATCATGCTCGCCGCACTAGGTGTGTTGGTCGTACTGAAGTTAATGCTAGAGATAGTTGGCCATGACGCTTTTAACATTTTGCTGACTGTGGTGGCTGTGATCGCAATTAGCGCCTTGGCGCTCAACAGACGGGATCTGTATCAACTTGGCGCCAAGCTGCTCATTATCACGATAGTTCTTCGGTTCGGTCTATCGTTTGTGGCCTTTGCAACCGAAATTGTTGATGAAACCTTTTTACTCGACCGAGAAAAGAAACAGCAGCAATCTATGGAAATTTTCCTCGATGAACTCGAGGAATTGGAAACGGCCGTTGGCGCTAACCCGAGGTTCGAAAAACAGATTGAGACGCTCGACGATGAGGTATATTTCCTGAACGAAAGCAGGCTTGAGAGAAGAAAAGCCTCTGATGAGTTGGAGAAAGAACTGCAGAGCGAAGAGGCAGAATTAAAAACGTTGTGCTTCCCCCTCCCTATCCTTGCCTGCAACGAGACCTTCCTGGCTGATGAAAAAGGAACGCGGTTTAAAGGCTTAACATTAAAAATCGAAACCCTGAAGAACTCGATCGAATCGACCCAACACGGGATTGACGAAACCAACGCGAAACTGAAGGTACTTGAGGGCAAACGTGAGTGTCTTCAAAAGAAAACCATCGGCGAAACTTGTGGCATTTGGAATAAGATAAAAGAAGCTTCAACAATAGATATTCGCAGTAAACTGAATCAGCTAGAGGAATACACGGGTACCTTTGTCGATAGTACGATAAATCTTTTGGCTTCTCTGGTCTTTAAATCAATTCTACTGCCTATCGGTTTTCTGTTTCTTGTCGTCGCCTTGTGCAGGCGGGTGTTGCGCCTTAGCCTTTAAGAAATCACAAACAATAATAAAACTGCGAAGTTAGCCCAACGACTGTTCCGCACCGATAATAGCATTGCCCCAAGTGGCTTGACTGCCAGGCAAGACTACTTATGCACGGCCAACGATGCCTGCCGTTTAAAATTGGCGCAGATTAGCCGCTGTCAGATAATCCATCGCTGACGTGATCTGTGGGCCCGATCCACTCAACTTCCGTTGCGGGTCTGACCTACGCCACGCCGTGCGGTTTTTTTCATCACTGACTAAGCTACGATAAAAAGTTATGGCGTAAGCCATTAGCGTCTGCCGCTAAGCGATTCAACATGCCGTCAATGCACTGCAGACAACCCCACCCCCGCAACCGCCAGTCTCTAAAACGCTTCGCCTATTCAACGCTAGCCTTAGTCAATTACATCACTGGGAATCCGAAGTGCTTTGATTATTGAGTTTATTGAACTTGGACTCCATCGTGGGGTTGCGCTGGGTCAGCTTTTTGATGGTTACATCCTGCGCCTTGTTGTTTGCAAGACGAAGGTTCCGGTCCGTACCAAGTAATGCGTCCTTCGTTTTCTGCAGATGGTCGATAGACTTATCAATCTCATCGATCGCTGTTTGAAATTTCCTGGATGCAAGGTCGTAGTTCTTCGCGAATGCAGTCTTGAAACTATCAAGGTCGTTTTCGAAATTTGTTATGTCGACATTTTGTGCTTTAACAAGCGCAAGTTCTGTCTTGTATTCAAGCGACTTCATCGCCGCATTACGCAGCAGCGTAATAATTGGTAGAAAGAACTGCGGACGCACGACATACATCTTCGGGTAGCGATGAAACACGTCCACGATCCCTGTATTGTAGAGTTCACTCTCGGGTTCGAGCAGGGACACCAGCACAGCGTACTCGCAACCCTTTTGTGTGCGATCCTTATCGAGTTCCTTTAAAAAGTCCTCGTTCTTCTTCCTGGTTGCCGTGGTGTCGCTTTCGTTTTTCATCTCGAACATGATCGAAACAATCTCGGTGCCAGCTTCGTCCGAGTCGCGAAAAACATAGTCGCCCTTGCTACCAGTACTTGCGTCGTTGTCCTTTTCGAAATAGGCCCTTGGAAATGCTGTTGATCTAATGCGGTTGAACTCTGTCTCGCAGTGCTGTTCAAGGGTTTCACCAACCATCTTTGTTGATAGTCGCGCCTTCATATCGCGTAGCCGCTCAATTGAGTCGTCGCGATCCTTAATCTGCGTCTCGTACTTGTCCTTAAGCGACTTCTCTTCGAGTTGTTTTTCAAGCTCTACCTGCTTAAGGCTGCTCTTAAAATCGTCGCGCTCTTTTTCAACCGCACTCACTGCCTGGGTAACTGCAAGCTTTTGCTTAACTTCGTTCGCGTCAAGCTTTGCGTTTAGCGCCTGAATCTCAGCATCCTTCATTGCGGCCGTGTCTTGTACATCCCTGGAAAGTTTTAGCGCAGCTAGCGTTGAGGCTGCATCGCTATCTTGCTTCGCCTTTTCCAGGGCGTTTGTTAACACGTCTCGTTCTTTTTCAACGGCAGCAAGCGCTTCGGTAACGGCAAGCTTTTGTGCCACCACACCCGCATCAAGCTTCGCCTGCAGCCCCAGAATTTCAGCATTCTTAGCTGCTGCAGCCTTCTCCATTTCGCTACCCGCTTCACTCTTGGCAAGCTCAACTGCATTTCGCTTTTCTTTCTCGGCCAGTTCAAGGCGGTCGCGCAGTTGTTGTTCAAACTCGCTGTCGCGAACCTGCTTTAAAATGTCTGCATAGCCCGCTTCGTCGATCTTGAATGCCTTATCGCAGTGCGGACAGTTGATGTCATGCATTGGTTTTCCCCTTTTGACGAAAGTTCATTTGCGCATGCCCTGTACTATAAACGGTGCCTTACAAGATGGTGTACGGAATTTCATCCGCGTCGTGTTAAATAGCAGAACGTAATCAATCTGTTGACAAAAAAATCGAAAAATATCACATAAGCTAACGGCTGGTTAAGAATAGGCGGGTGTTTATCCCAAGGGTTAATCGCAACATCTATTAAAGTTAAAATATTCGCTTTTCACAGTCACTGTGCCCAGCAGGCTACCTGAAAAACAAAGCGCCTGGATAACAAAGCACCTCGATAACAAAGCACTTGGAAAACAAAACGCCTGGATATCGCCGATACGCGGCTCGTATAAATGGACATTTAACGCCCTTCGTCCCCTTTAGAGTCCGCTTCAGAGCACCCTTTTGAGGGTCTCCTGCAGGCGGTGGGAAAACGCAGGGCCAAGTATTCAGCGCATAGAGCGTTATGGCCTTAAGGCCTAGCGAAGTCGATGCTTTGCGTAGCTGGGTTACTTGCCAAGGATGGCATCTTTGCGGGTTTTCAAGGTTTCTTTTTCGGCAATCTTGCCGAGTTTGGAGGTTGACGCCATACCGTCGCCTTCCGAAGGCGCCTCGGGCTTGTGGGGCGTTGCCATTCAGACGGTTTAACCTGCCAGAGAAAAAAGAACAAAGCGCTGAAGACGACAACGGTTTTTACCACCAAGGCCACTAATGCACACGTGGGGGAGCGCTCTGCCAGGTAACCGGCCACGTCAACGTAAAGCCAATCCGTGACCAGCGCTACGGCGATCGCGGTCAACATGTAAAATATCTTTAACCGATATTTCCGGGCGACAGCCAAAAGCGCGCTAGTGCGTGCGAATCGATACAGCGACATCAGAAGAAGCTAACCCCCGATAGCGCCAGCACGCCCAACAACGAAGTCTGCTCGATTTCATTCCAGACAGATGACGCGGCATCCGCCAAAAGGTATTCCAGATCTTCCTAAGAGATGTCCTCCTCAGTTTTGCCGTCAAGAATCATGTCCTTGCGAACTCGCTTCACGGCCTGCTCTCGCACTTTTTGTTTGATGAAGGGGCTGGTCAGATACCTTTGCAATCTTGGGTTAAACCTGACGCTCTTTGTTTTCTGGATCGTGTTTTTTTCTTCTCTTTTCCACTCTTTCTCTCTCTTTTCCTCTCTTTTCCTCGCTTTTCCTCGCTTTTCCTCGCTTTTCCTCGCTTTTCTTCGCTTTTCTTCGCTTTTCTTCGCTTTTCTTCGTGATTAGCACTCAATCTATTTCTTCAAGATGCGGAGTAGCATCAATGCCAGATCTACAATCTCCGTTTGCTGACTTTGGCACGGCGGTTATGGCGTTTTGTGAGATTCTGGCTCACAGACTTTTAGATAAACGTTACTCTTGCCCTACTCTCTACTCCCTACTCCCTACTCTCTACTATCTACTCTCTACTCTCTACGATCTAAAAAAGCGATGGTCTTGGTAAATATAATCAATTGTACAAATGGAAAACAAGCGCCCACACTTCCGGCTCTTTATCTTAGATGCGAAAATTGTAATGAAAAATTCCTTAAAATTTTCAATGAAGATCTTCACTGCTGGTTTATTTGCCCTTGCCATTATCCCTCAGGTCGCCAATAGCGACCAGACAATGACCGGCAAACCAAAAGGTTACGAGGCCGTTGGCCTGACCGTCAATGAACAGCCGCGCACCAATCAGTTCTGGTGGCCGGACCAACTTAATTTGTCACAGCTAAGAGACCATGATGGTCGCTCCAATCCGCTTGGTGAAGCATTCAATTACAAAGAGGCCTTTGATGCGCTTGATTTTGCAGCAGTAAAGGCAGATGTGAATGCGCTGCTCACGGATTCACAGGACTGGTGGCCGGCTGATTTTGACAACTATGGACCGTTTTTTATCCGACTAGCCTGGCACAGTGCCGGCACCTACCGAACCCTGGATGGTCGCGGCGGCGGTGACGGTGGCCAAATGCGTTTCAACCCCCTTAATAGCTGGCCGGACAACGGTAACTTGGACAAGGCGAAAAGATTACTGTGGCCAATCAAACAAAAGTACGGCAACAGCCTGTCCTGGGCTGATCTAATGATCCTGGCAGGTACTGTGGGCCTGGAAAATATGGGCTTTGAAACTTATGGCTTTGCTGGCGGCCGTGCCGATGACTGGGAACCCGATCTTGTTTATTGGGGACCCGAACTTGAGATGCTAGCCAGTGATCGCGAGGACAAAGACGGTAAATTACAGCGGCCCCTGGGGGCTGCCCATATGGGCCTGATTTATGTTAATCCGGAAGGACCCAAGGGCAAACCTGACCCAATAGGTTCCGCGCGCAATATCCGTGTAACGTTTGGTCGGATGGCGATGAATGACGAAGAAACTGTCGCCTTGATTGCTGGCGGTCATACCTTCGGCAAGATGCATGGCGCTCACAAGGCAGGGGACTGCGTAGGTGTCGAACCCGGTGCAGCGGGAATCGAACAGCAGGGACTTGGCTGGAAAAATAAATGTGGCAAAGGTCACTCTGAAGATACTGTCACCAGTGGGCTGGAAGGTGCATGGACCCAGGCACCGACCCAGTGGACAACCTTATACCTGCAAAACCTGCTCAACCTGGAGTGGGAGCAGACTAGAAGTCCGGCGGGCGCTATTCAATGGGTGCCTGCGGATAAATCGCTGCACAGCTCAACTCCTGATGCCCATATTGCAGGGAAGTTCAACGCACCGGTAATGACCACCGCTGATCTTGCGCTAAAGTTCGACCCTGCTTATCGACAAGTCGCCGAACGGTTCCTGGCGAATCCAGGGGATTACCAGTTGGCATTTGCGAAGGCATGGTACAAGTTGACGCATCGGGATATGGGCCCCCGTTCACGGCTGCTCGGAGACGATGTGCCAGAAGAAGAAATGATCTGGCAGGATCCGGTCCCCGCTGTCGACTACAAGGTAGTCAACGACAGAAGCATCAGCAAGCTCAAGGAAACGATTATTGATTCCGGCCTGTCGGTTCCCGATCTAGTCCGCACGGCTTGGGCATCCGCATCAACGTTCCGTTCTTCTGACATGCGTGGTGGTGCCAATGGTGCACGCATTGCGCTTTGGCCGCAGAATAGCTGGTCTGTCAATAGCCCGGCGAAACTGGCGGAGGTGCTGGGTGAGCTTGAAAAAATTCAAACTGTTTTTAATAGTAAGGCGCGCGGCGGGATGCAGGTATCGCTGGCCGATGTCATTGTGCTGGCTGGCGCCGCCGCAATCGAAAAGGCTGCAGAAGACGCTGGCGTGACAGTGCAGGTGCCGTTTGTACCTGGCCGTTCTGATGCAAGCCAGGTTCAAACGGATGTGAAATCTTTTGCGCTGCTGGAACCTTCTGCCGATGCATTTCGTAATTTCTTTGATGCAGAGAAAAGTTACCGCTCGCCAGCGGAAATGCTTGTAGATAAAGCTGACCAGTTGCACCTCACTGTGCCTGAAATGACCGCCCTGATTGGCGGTATGCGGGTACTGGACGCAAATACCGGCGGCGCAAAGCACGGTGTCTTTACGGATGCACCTGGCACGCTCAGCAATGACTTTTTTGTGAACCTGCTCGATATGTCTACGGTTTGGCGAAAGGCAGACGAGGAAGGTGTTTACGAAGGTCTTGATCGTGAGACAGGCGCACTGAAGTACACCGGGACCACCGTAGATCTGATCTTTGGTTCAAACTCGGAACTGCGTGCCGTTGCCGAGGTATATGCCTTTAATGGTTCGCAGGAGAAATTCGTCAAGGATTTCGTCGCCGCCTGGAACAAGGTAATGGAACTTGATCGCTTTGACCTAAAGTTCGAGATCTAGATTCTCAAGGTTGCGCGTTGCGGCAAAGTATTGCCGTAACGCACGACGTTGACGAATCGCCATTTGAGCGGTTTGATCCAGCACATTACACAGTCAATAATCGGGACATCACCCGCCCATGAATGACTGGGTTGGGTTAGCCGTGGTCATCGAGGCTGATCACCTTTCAACGCCTGCTGGCGACCGGCAGGCTAGCTGACCTTTTGTGACGATGCAGTGTACTTACTACGTAATTACATTGGTTCATAACTGCACGCTAATGGTCTCTGCACGCATCAGTACGCCATCACCAAGGTGCGCTCTTCTTGCGGCCTTGAACGCTTCGAAATCGCCGGTAATCGTCTGCCAGCCGAAAAAGAACGCCTGACCGTCGATCATCTGGGGGATTGCGCTAACGCCGTTTGGAATGACAGCAAAGTCTTCCGGGCTACGAGAGAACAGGTGCTTGTCGATAAAATCGAGATAGGTGTCAAATTTGTCAGCTGCCACCAGATCTACAAAAGCCACTGCGGTTTCCTGTTGGGCTCCAGCCATTTTAATGATTTCTGTCGGGAACAGTCCGGCGGTCCAGCGGGCGTTTATTTCAATGACCACGACATCGTCACCATCGATAAAGTAATCGATTCCGCAGTTAATACCCTCGGGTAGCACAAAGCCATGGGCACGTGCGTATTCGCCCACCTTCATCAGCACTTCTTCCTGGGCTTTCGTCAGAATCACATCGGGTCCCAGGAGATTCCCGACCCACAGACCTTCAGAAAACATGATCTTGCGCACGTTGGCGATGGAGATGTCATCCGGCGTGATCCTCAGGTCAACGGTCATCTCTGTAAATCGGTCCAGGTCGAGCCGTTCCTGCAGGATGACGTCCAGGTCAGCGGGGAATTCCTCAACATAGTCCAGGCAATCCTGCTGGCTATTTACCACGGTGACGTTCCTTGCCCCTGAAAGTCCCAGGATCTTCAGCATGATCTGGTTGCCGTGCTTGCTCAGGAAATCAGCAACCTGACTGCCCCCGAGCTCTCCCTTCGTGGTCACCAACGTTTCGGGCACGGGTATACCGAAATCTGGCGCATGCCGGGCGAAAAACACTTTGGAGTTCATGTCCTGGCTGATCCGCAGCCTGTCTGGATCAGCGTGAATGACCTTGTTAGATCCTGAGGTGAGGTACAGCGTAAACGTTTCAGTATCCGGGATATCTTTGGCCACTGACTCGTAGAAACCCTGCTTGGGATGATAGTGCCAGTGCTGCGCGGGAATAGTCTGTATCCCCATACTTTCGAAGAAGCCCGAAAGACGTTTCAGGCGCTTTGGCCAAGGTGGCTGGCTGAAAGCGTCGTACAGCATAAGGTGATCGCTAGGCTTTCCGATACCTATCAGCGCCACCTGCAGGAAGCCCATCAGGTCCTTCAGGGATTCGAACTCTTCGGTCTGTTTGGGCGTGAGGTTGTCAGCGTCGAAGTGCAACTCGATATCGTCCGCGGACATGGCATAGGTCGTGCTCTGAGGGATTCCTGGGCTGAAGTTCGCGACGCGCATACTTTTCTCCTGGATGATTTAAGTCTGATATTCTCGAAGTCGGTGGGCCACGTCAACTCAGCGTCAGCATTTAGTATTGAAGGGAAATTTTTGGAAAGCGACCCCTATGGCGTGTCGGGTCTAAAGCAGGCCATATGGTGTTCTTGAGAAAGTTTGCAGAACAACAAGAAAGCCCTAAACCCAAGTCTTGCTCGATAACGCAGGCGCAACGGTTCAAGGGCGTGTTCGCCACTGATATCCAGAAATGTCTTTGCTAATTGCGGGGCACGCTTTCGGATTGCTCAGCGCGCCTTACGTGGAGAAAAGAGTGTGGCGAAAGGAATGTGGCGAAAACGAAGGTGGCGAAAACGATGTGGCGAAAAGACCATCGCCTAAAGGACTATTACAGCAATATTTTGTCGACGAGCTAATTTTGCAGCAG
>Ga0302138_10001428_pt1 | contig 11555 bp, 9 predicted proteins | sample CBN3_321_MG_FD_203110 | JGI IMG/M metagenome (GOLD analysis project Ga0302138, IMG submission 203110) | Marine microbial communities from Western Arctic Ocean, Canada - CBN3_surface | ecosystem: Environmental > Aquatic > Marine > Oceanic | place: Canada: Western Arctic Ocean | collected 2017-09-15 | reverse complement strand
GGGGGCGGGTCTTTATGGCTGTCCGACAACCGTAAACAATGTGGAATCTATTGCCGTTGTGCCCACCATACTACGGCGTGGTGGCGATTGGTTCTCGGGCTTCGGTCGCCCAAACAATGCTGGCACTAAATTATTTGCAATTTCTGGTCATGTGAACAGTCCTTGTGTGGTTGAGGAGGAGATGTCGATCACCTTTGATGAGCTGATTGACAAACATTGCGGTGGCATTCGTGGTGGCTGGGATAATTTGAAAGCTGTGATACCAGGCGGATCTTCTGTGCCAATGTTGCCCGGCTCTGTAATGCGCAAAGATGCAATTATGGATTTTGACTGGTTGCGCGCACAGCGCTCGGGGCTTGGCACTGCGGCTGTGATTGTTATGGACCAATCCACTGATGTGGTGAAAGCCATTTGGCGTTTGGCAAAGTTTTACAAGCATGAAAGCTGTGGCCAGTGTACGCCTTGCCGTGAGGGCACGGGCTGGATGATGAGGGTTATGGAACGTTTAGTGACAGGCGATGCGGAGCCGGAAGAAATTGATATGCTGTTGGATGTGACCAAGCAGGTTGAAGGGCACACCATCTGCGCGCTTGGGGATGCGGCTGCTTGGCCTATCCAAGGATTGATCCGGCATTTTAGGGACGACATTGAAGAGCGGATTGCCCATAAACGCAAATCGGGTCGTGGATTTGCGGCGGAGTAAGATATGATTTTGACCAACCCATATTGCACGCGGACTTTTGCACCTATTAAAGCCTTACTTATGGTAGCCTTCATGATGCCGTCGCAGGGCATGGCTAAACAGGGCTTAGATAAAGAAGTTGAGATCAACAACGGGCTCATCACGATCAGCATGGCCGATACAATCCGAAACGCTTGTCCTGATATCTCAGCTCGTTTTGTTGAGGCCTTTATCTTTCTGAAGTCATTGGAAAGCCAAGCGCTCACACTGGGTTATGATAGCTCTGAAATTAAAGAGTTTATAAACGACGCAGAGGAAAAAGATCGGGTTTTGGACCTTGCCCAAACTCGTTTGACTAACATTGGGGTTTTGCTCGACCAACCCGCGACCTATTGTAACGTGGGGTTTGCTGAAATTCAGGCAGGCTCCGCAATCGGAAAATTGCTGAAAGCGAAGTAAATATGTCTGACCTGCGTAAAATAATCATCGACGATCAAGAGATCGAAGTAGACGGCGCAATGACGCTGATCCAGGCCTGTGAACAGGTCGGGGTAGAGGTGCCACGGTTTTGTTACCACGAACGTCTGACCATCGCGGGCAATTGCCGGATGTGTTTGGTCGAAGTGGTTGGTGGCCCGTCTAAGCCTGCAGCTTCCTGTGCGATGCAGGTGCGTGATTTGCGTCTGGGACCCGAGGGCCAACTGCCGGTTGTTAAAACCAATTCTCCAATGGTCAAAAAAGCCCGTGAGGGTGTAATGGAATTTTTACTCATCAACCACCCGCTTGATTGCCCAATATGTGATCAGGGCGGTGAATGTGATTTGCAAGATCAAGCCATGGCTTACGGCGTCGATTTCAGCCGGTTTAGGGAGCCAAAGCGAGCAAATGAGGATTTGGATCTAGGCCCATTGGTCGAAACCCATATGACGCGTTGCATCTCTTGCACCCGCTGCGTGCGGTTTACCTCGGAAGTGGCTGGTCTTACGCAGATGGGCCAGACAGGTCGCGGAGAAGACTCTGAAATTACAAGCTATTTGGGTCAAACCCTTGATAGTAATCTGCAAGGCAATATCATCGACCTTTGTCCTGTGGGTGCTTTGGTGTCAAAGCCTTACGCCTTTACAGCCCGCCCTTGGGAGCTAAGCAAGACCGATTCAATTGACGTGATGGACGCGCTTGGGTCCAATATCCGAGTCGACACCAAAGGTCGTGAAGTGATGCGGTTTTTGCCCCGTAATCATGATGGTGTGAATGAAGAATGGCTTGCTGATAAATCCCGCTTTGTCTGGGATGGTCTGCGCCGCCAACGGTTGGATCAGCCCTATATCCGCGAAGCAGGCAAGCTGCGCCCAGCCACATGGCCAGAAGCGCTTGAAAAAGCTGCATCGGCCATGACTGGCAAAAAGATAGCGGGCTTGATAGGTGATTTGGTCTCAGTTGAACCCGCTTTTGCGCTGAAGCAATTGGTGTTGGGACTGGGCGGTACATTGGAGTGCCGCACGGATGGCGCAAAGCTGCCTGCGGGCAATCGTAGCGGTTATGTTGGCACGGCTACGGTGGAAGACATCGACAATGCTAAAATGATTCAGCTGATTGGCACCAACCCCAAAGTGGAAGCGCCGGTTTTGAATGCGCGCATTCGCAAAGCTTGGAGCCGGGGTGCCAATATTGGCCTGATCGGTGAGGCTGTTGATCTAACTTATGAATACACGCACATGGGCAATGGCCGCGCAGATTTGCAGTCTTTGTTGAAGCAAAAATTCACTGATATGCTGACCTTGCCCTCGTTGATGATCGTGGGGCAGGCGGCGCTACAGGGGGAAGATGGTGCTTCTGTTTTGGGCGCTGTCATGGAGCTGTGCACTAAAACAGAAAGCAAGCTTTTAGTTTTGCACTCTGCAGCCTCTCGCGTGGGACTCATGGATCTGGGTTGTACGACCGAAGGTGGGGTTGATGCTGCTGTTACGGGTGCAGATGTGGTCTATAATCTTGGTGTTGATGAAATGGACATCGCACCTGGTGCATTTGTGATCTACCAAGGTAGCCATGGAGATCGCGGCGCGCATCGCGCTGATGTAATTTTGCCAGGGGCTACCTACACGGAAGAAAACGGTTTATTTGTGAACACCGAAGGTAGGCCTCAATTGGCGCAACGTGCGGGCTTTGCACCAGGCCAGGCCAAAGAGAATTGGGCTATCCTGCGAGCATTGTCTGCCGAATTGGGGGCTACATTGCCTTACGACTCATTGGCGCAATTGCGTCAGGCTTTGGTGACTGACGTTCCGCATTTTGCGCAGATTGACCAAGTTCCCAGCAATGAATGGGTTGCTGTAACCGCTGGAAAACTTGGCAAGGGTGACTTTGGCGTCGCAATTTCTGATTACTACCTGAGCAATCCAATTGCGCGGGCCAGTACGCTGATGGCGGAGCTATCGGCCAATGCCAAAGCGCGCGCTACCACGCCGATGGCGGCTGAATAAGACGATGGATCGAGAATGTTCACATGCGGGAGAAATAGCGTGTAATTCGTTTATAAACTTGAGCGTTGAGGCTAGTATTTGCTGCACCGATGCGTTTTACACCAAATTGAAAAGTGGGCCACTTTGGCAGTCAATAATTGAAGTGCAAGTCATTGTGGCTGGCCGCAAGGAACGGGGGATACCTAAGGTATGAACGAATTCTTTTCCACAAACCTTGGGATTGCTGTGATCCTTCTAGCTCAAACCCTCGCTGTTGTTGGTTTCGTAATGATCAGCCTGCTGTTTTTGGTCTATGGCGACCGTAAAATCTGGGCTGCGGTTCAGATGCGGCGGGGTCCGAATGTGGTGGGCCTGTTTGGCATGTTGCAAACTGTGGCTGATGCGCTGAAATATGTCTTCAAAGAGATTATTATCCCTGCGGGGGCCGATCGTCCGGTGTTCATTCTTGCGCCGCTGGTCTCCTTTGTTTTGGCCATGCTGGCCTGGGCGGTGATCCCGTTCAACAGCACTTGGGTTTTAGCGGATATAAATGTGGCGTTGTTGTTTGTTTTTGCGGTGTCATCACTTGAAGTCTATGGCGTGATTATGGGGGGCTGGGCCTCCAACTCAAAATATCCATTTTTGGGATCGCTGCGGTCTGCGGCTCAAATGATTTCCTACGAAGTATCGATGGGGTTAATCATAATCGGGGTGATTATATCCACAGGTTCAATGAACTTCGGTGATATAGTTGCAGCACAAAATGGCGATCTTGGCTTTTTTAACTGGTATTTTATCCCTCATTTTCCAATGGTGTTTTTGTTTTTTATCAGCGCGTTGGCGGAAACAAATCGCCCACCCTTTGATTTGCCAGAAGCGGAATCAGAGTTGGTAGCGGGATATCAGGTTGAATATTCATCCACGCCATTTTTGTTGTTCATGGCGGGCGAATACATTGCCATCTTTTTGATGTGCGCCTTGATTACCTTGTTATTTTTTGGAGGCTGGACATCTCCTTTGCCCTTTATCGCCGATGGGCCAGTCTGGATGGTTGGCAAAATGGCCATCTTCTTTTTCCTCATTGCAATGGTGAAGGCTATTGTGCCGCGCTATCGTTATGACCAGTTGATGCGCTTGGGCTGGAAGGTATTTTTGCCTTTCTCCTTGGGTTGGGTGGTTTTTGTAGCCTTTGCAGCGAAATTCGGTTGGTTCTGGGGGCTGTTCGCTCGCTGGACTGTGGGAGGCTAAACAAATGGCAAATATCGATTACACACGCGCCGTGAAATATTTCTTACTACAGGATTTCTGGGCCGCGTTTAAATTGGGCATGAAATATTTTTTCCGCCCTAAGGCGACGTTGAACTACCCTCATGAAAAAGGCCCCTTGAGCCCTAGATTTCGAGGTGAACATGCACTGCGGCGTTACCCAAATGGAGAAGAGCGTTGTATTGCTTGTAAGCTTTGTGAGGCTATTTGCCCCGCACAGGCCATCACAATTGACGCAGAGCCACGCGATGATGGCAGCCGGCGTACCACCCGTTATGACATCGATATGACTAAATGCATCTATTGCGGTTTCTGCGAAGAGGCCTGCCCAGTAGATGCTATCGTTGAAGGGCCCAATTTTGAGTTTTCAACTGAGACACGTGAAGAACTATTTTACGACAAATCTAAATTGCTAGAAAATGGTGACCGTTGGGAGGCTGAGATTGCACGCAATCTCGAACTCGACGCGCCATATCGCTAAGCGGCATAGGGGAAGGAAACACAATGGGTATCGCGGAGCTCGCGTTTTACACATTTTCAATGTCCACTTTGATAGGTGGCATTTTCACGGTTGTTTCACGCAACCCGGTCCATTCGGTCCTATGGCTGATCTTAGCTTTTTTATCGGCCGCGGGTTTGTTCGTGCTCTTGGGTGCTGAATTTGTAGCCATGCTGCTGATCATCGTCTATGTTGGCGCCGTTGCGGTGTTATTTTTGTTTGTGGTGATGATGCTGGATGTGGATTTTGCTGAACTCAAGGCTGAGATGGCAAAATATTTACCTCTTGGCCTGTTGATAGGCGTGGTCGTTTTGATGCAGCTGATGTTCGCCTTAGGGGTTTGGGATTATTCCTCAGGCTATGAAGATAGGGTCGCGGCTGCAATTGGAAGCGGCACTAATACTGCTGAGCTGGGCGCTATAATCTATGACGAATATATTTTGATATTTCAACTGTCTGGGTTGATTTTGTTGGTGGCGATGATTGGGGCCATTGTTCTGACTCTACGCCATCGTACAGATGTCAAACGCCAAGATGTGGTTGCGCAGATGATGCGTGATCCCGCCAAGGCGATGGAGTTGAAAAACGTTAAACCGGGGCAGGGACTATGATCGGACTTGAACATTATCTGGCCGTCGCGGCGGCACTGTTTGTTATAGGCATCTTTGGGCTGTTTCTAAATCGCAAAAACATCATCATTTTGCTGATGAGCATTGAATTGATGCTACTCAGCGTAAATATCAACTTCGTAGCCTTCTCTGCCTATCTGAACGATTATGTGGGCCAAATATTCACCCTTTTTGTTCTGACCGTAGCCGCTGCAGAAGCTGCGATTGGTCTGGCAATTTTGGTATGTTTCTTCCGTAATAAAGGCTCGATTGACGTTGAAGATGTCAACGTAATGAAAGGGTAAGGCGTTATGGAAACGATACTTCTATTCGCCCCTTTGGTGGGGGCTGTGATTGCAGGTTTTGGCCATGGTGTGATTGGTGATAAAGCTGCGCAGATCTCAACCACTGGATTGCTGTTTCTTTCTGCCCTTTTGTCTTGGGTGCTATTTTTAAGCTTCGACGGGCAAACAGAAAGCATTCAAATTCTGCGTTGGATTGAAAGCGGCACCCTTGCTACGGATTGGGCTATTCGCATTGACCGCCTGACCACGATCATGTTGATCGTGATTACCACTGTATCGGCTTTGGTGCATCTCTATTCCATAGGTTACATGGCCGATGACGGGCATTTCCAAGAGGGTGAAAGCTATCGCCCACGCTTCTTTGCTTATCTGTCCTTCTTCACATTCGCCATGCTGATGCTGGTAACCTCAGACAACCTGCTGCAGCTGTTTTTTGGCTGGGAAGGGGTTGGCGTGGCCTCCTATTTGCTAATTGGCTTTTACATTCGCAAACAAAGCGCCGGTGCCGCGGCGATTAAGGCTTTTGTGGTCAACCGTGTGGGTGACTTTGGTTTTCTGCTGGGGATTTTTGCGCTCTATCTGGTGGCAGATAGTATCAAATTTGAGGACATCTTTCTGATTGGTCCGGAACTGGCGGTGATGGAGTTGCATTTTCTTTGGCGTGATTGGAATGCGGCCAATTTAATTGCATTTTTGCTCTTCGTAGGCGCCATGGGTAAATCGGCGCAACTGATCCTGCACACTTGGTTACCAGATGCGATGGAGGGACCAACGCCTGTCTCAGCTTTGATCCATGCGGCCACAATGGTTACTGCTGGGGTCTTTTTGATCTGTCGAATGTCACCAATCATGGAATTTGCCCCTGATACGATGAGCTTTATTGTGTTTTTGGGCGCCTCTACGGCGTTCTTTGCGGCCACCGTTGGGTTGGTTCAAAACGACATCAAACGGGTCATTGCCTATTCCACCTGTTCGCAGCTGGGTTATATGTTTGTGGCGGCTGGTCTGGGTGTCTACTCGGTTGCGATGTTCCACCTTTTAACCCATGCTTTCTTTAAAGCGATGTTGTTTTTGGGTGCTGGCTCTGTGATCCATGGCATGCATCATGAGCAAGATATGCGCAACTATGGTGGGTTGCGTAAAAAAATGCCCTATACATTCTGGGCGATGATGATCGGTACTTTGGCAATCACTGGGGTGGGAATCCCATTGACCCATTACGGCTTCGCGGGATTTTTGTCTAAGGATGCTGTGATTGAGAGCGCTTACGCTGGTACAATGGGCGGTTACGCCTTTTGGATGCTGGTGATTGCCGCGCTGTTCACCAGCTTTTATAGCTGGCGTTTGATGTTCCTCACCTTCTTTGGAACTTCACGAGGTGACAAACACACCCACGATCATAGCCATGAAAGTCCAGCTGTGATGCTGGTTCCGCTTGCGGTCTTGGCTGTGGGCGCGATTTTCTCTGGCATGGTGTTTTACAAGCCCTTCTTTGGTGATCACCACAAAGTGGAAGTGTTTTTTGGCATTGTTGAAGACAGCAAGACTCATGATGCAGATCATGCCAGCACGAGCTTCTCTTTTATAGCTCCGGCCTATGCGTCAGGAACGACTGAGCCTGAGGCACACGCACCGGTGTGGGAAAGCGAAAAAATAAAAGTAGTTGGCGATAAATTGGGCAAGGGCGCAATTTACATGGCGCCAACCAATACGGTTCTGGATGACGCGCATCATGTACATTGGCTGGTGAAAATAGCACCTTTCATTGCTATGACCTTGGGCTTTATCGCCGCTTGGTTGTTTTACATGACCAAACTGGACCTGCCGCGCCGCGTGGCTGAGAGCAATCCTGTGCTTTACCGTTTTCTACTCAATAAGTGGTATTTCGATGAAATTTACGATGTGATTTTTGTGGGCCCTGCGCAATGGTTGGGTCGCACCCTCTGGAAATTTGGCGACGGTAAGATCATCGACGGTGGCATCAACGGATTGGCAATGAAGATTATCCCATTCTTTACAAAATGGGCAGGCCGTATGCAATCTGGCTACATCTTCACCTATGTCTTTGGAATGGTTATAGGTATCGCAGTTTTGGTTACGTGGATGACCATTGCGGGGGGTAAGTAATGAGTAACCTTCTTAGCTTAATCACCTTCATCCCCCTTGTCGCAGCGGTCATTCTGGCGCTGCTTGCGCGTGGAGATAGTCAACCTGCACAGCAGAATGTAAAATATCTGGCACTTGCGGCAACTGTGTTCACATTTATAGCCTCGCTCATGTTGTTATTTGGTTTTGATGCAAGTGACACTGGCTTTCAGTTTGTGGAAGAGCACAGCTGGTTACTTGGCATGCAATATAAAATGGGTGTCGATGGCATCAGCATTTTGTTTGTTATGCTGACCACCTTCACCATGCCTTTGGTGATTGCAGCCTCTTGGAATGTGAACCACCGTCTGAAAGAGTACATGATCGCCTTTTTGGTGCTGGAAACTTTGATGATTGGCGTGTTCTGCGCTCTGGATTTGGTGCTGTTTTACATGTTCTTTGAGGCCGGCTTGATCCCTATGTTCCTGATTATCGGGATCTGGGGTGGCAAGGCACGGATTTACGCCTCGTTTAAGTTCTTCCTCTATACCTTCCTGGGTTCTGTCTTGATGCTGGTGGCAATGGTGGCGATGTTTGCGGATGCGGGCACCACTGACATGGTTGTGCTTCTTACCCATAACTTTGGCTCTGAAACGCTTGGGGTCTTTGGCTTTCAAATTCTTGGCGGGGCACAGACCCTGATGTGGATCGCTTTCTTTGCCTCTTTTGCAGTAAAAATGCCAATGTGGCCAGTTCACACATGGTTGCCCGATGCTCACGTACAAGCGCCCACGGCGGGCTCTGTGGTGCTTGCGGCGATCCTATTAAAAATGGGTGGCTACGGTTTCCTGCGATTCTCGTTGCCGATGTTTCCTGTGGCATCTGACCTGCTGGCGCCTTTGGTGTTTTGGATGTCTGCGATTGCGATTGTTTACACTTCCCTGGTGGCTTTGGCACAACAGGACATGAAAAAGCTTATTGCCTATTCTTCGGTGGCGCATATGGGATATGTGACAATGGGCATTTTTGCGGCCAACCAACAAGGTGTGGATGGTGCTATCTTCCAAATGATTAGCCATGGCTTTATCTCGGGTGCGTTGTTTCTCTGTGTTGGCGTCATTTATGACCGTATTCACACCCGCGACATCGACGCATATGGTGGCTTGGTTAATAGGATGCCTAGCTATGCATTGATCTTCTTGTTTTTTACGATGGCCAATGTGGGTTTGCCAGGTACCTCGGGGTTTGTGGGCGAGTTCCTAACCCTGATGGGGATTTTCCAAGTTAATACTTGGGTGGCACTGTTTGCAGCGTCCGGGGTGATATTGTCAGCCGCCTATGCGCTTTGGCTTTACCGCCGGGTGGTATTGGGCGACCTGATTAAAGAAAGTTTGAAATCTATTACAGATATGGGACGGCGTGAGAAGATAATTTTTGCACCGCTCGTTGTGATGACCCTGCTCTTGGGGGTATATCCTGCACTTATTCTTGATATTATTGGGCCGTCTGTGGCTGCCTTGGTTGAAACCTATCACAGCAATGTGGCCGCTCATGGGATAATGAGTGCGGCTGCATCAACTGCGTCCCACTAAAGGGGAATTAGGAATATGATCGCGTCTGATTTTTGGACTGTTCTACCTGAGGTTCTTTTATCGCTCTATGCGATGCTGGCTTTGGTCGTTTTTGTCTACTCGGGTAAGGATAAACACGCGGCTCTTTCCATCTGGTTGACCAGTGGGGTATTCCTGCTGTTGGCCGCAATCATTGGGCTGAGTAACGCGCCTGAAACGGTCTCTTTTAATGGAATGTTTGTGGAAGATAACTTTGCCCGCTTTGCCAAGGTTGTAATTTTGCTGTCTGCGGCCATTGTGCTAGTAATGGGTCAAGACTACGCCTCCAAACGTGATATGTTAAAGTTTGAGTATCCTTTGTTGGTCGCTTTGTCGGTGGTTGGCATGATGGTTATGGTTTCAGCGGGCAGTCTTTTAACCCTCTATATGGGTCTTGAATTGCAATCTTTGGCGCTCTACGTGATTGCGGCTTTCCGTCGTGACAGTGCCAGATCCACTGAGGCGGGCCTGAAGTATTTCGTGCTAGGGGCATTGTCCTCTGGTCTGCTGCTTTATGGCTCATCATTGGTGTATGGCTTTGCAGGCACCGTGGAATTTGCGGGCATTATGCAGGCTACCCAGGGCGATGGCCTGTCCATCGGGCTGCTTCTAGGGCTTGTATTTGTTATCTCTGGTATGGCATTTAAGGTATCGGCTGCACCGTTTCACATGTGGGCGCCTGACGTTTATGAAGGAGCGCCAACTTCTGTGACCGCTTTTTTCGCAACCGCGCCGAAGATGGCGGCCATGGGCCTATTTGCCCGAGTGGTGCACGATGCATTTGGCGGTGTGATTGGCGACTGGCAGCAGGTTATAGCTGTTTTGTCGGTGATTTCAATGTTTTTGGGCGCTGTGGCGGCGATTGGCCAACGCGACATCAAACGATTGATGGCATACTCTTCGATTGCGCATATGGGTTTTGCCCTTATGGGCTTGGCATCAGGCACCACTTTTGGTGTGCAGGCGATGCTTATCTATATGGCAATCTATGTTACCATGAATATTGGTATGTTTGCCTTCATCCTCTCCATGGAACGTGAAGGCCAACCTGTCAGCGATATAGCAGCACTGAACATGTATTCTAAGCAAGAGCCGCTAAAGGCGCTATGTGTTGGCGCTTTAATGTTCTCAATGGCGGGTGTCCCGCCGTTTGTAGGGTTTTTTGGGAAATTTTACGTGCTACGTGCTGCTTATGACGCTAATATGGCTTGGCTTGCTGTTGCGGGCGTTGTGGCTTCGGTTATTGGAGCGTTTTACTATATTCGCATCGTGTACTTTATGTACTTCGGTGAGGCGAGTGAGCCTCTGGACGCCAACCTTCCGCGCAGATTGCACATTATCTTGGTTGTTTCGGCCGCTTTGATGATTGCAGGCACTTTCTTCAGCTTGTTTGGTATTGAGACATTGGCGCAAATTGCTGCGGCATCTCTTGCAAATTAATCTGCCAAATTCCGTGACCGCCACTATTGTTGATCAGGTTAATTCCACAATGGACTTGGCCCGTTCTTATGATGGCGCCAAAGGTTATCCTCACTGGATTATGGCACGTTCTCAAACCCAGGCACGAGGCCGTCACGGTCGATCGTGGCTCAGCTCCGAAGGAGCCTTTGCAGCCAGTTTGGTGATGCAACCTAATTGTTCGTTTGCCATCGCGGCACAACGTTCATTTGTGGCTTCCTGTGCGCTTCGCCGCGCACTTTCAACCTATGTAGATGCAAGCTCTTTGGCGCAGAAATGGCCAAATGATGTATTGCTCAATGGAGGCAAAGTAGCTGGTATTTTGTTAGAATCCTCTGGCTCGGGTTTCAGTGTCGACAGGCTGACGATCGGGATTGGTGTTAATCTGGGCCATGCGCCCGCGGATGTGCCAGATGCCAGCTTTGCCCCTGTGGGCTTGGCTGATGCTATTCACCAAACTGTCCCCGCTGAAGCGTTCCTTGAGGTTTTAGCCGCAGAGTTTGCAGACGTGGAGCATAAGCTTTCTACGGCTGGGTTTGGGGGGATTCGCGCAGAATGGACAGACCATGCAGCTCGCTTGGGT
>Ga0302138_10001426_pt1 | contig 11559 bp, 11 predicted proteins | sample CBN3_321_MG_FD_203110 | JGI IMG/M metagenome (GOLD analysis project Ga0302138, IMG submission 203110) | Marine microbial communities from Western Arctic Ocean, Canada - CBN3_surface | ecosystem: Environmental > Aquatic > Marine > Oceanic | place: Canada: Western Arctic Ocean | collected 2017-09-15 | reverse complement strand
AAGCGCGCGGATGGGAACCCTAATACCCATGCCTTTGTGGCATCACCAGAGCTTACAGCGGCCATTGCTTTTGCTGGACGTCTAGATTTTAACCCATTGACAGACACCCTTACAAATGATAAAGGAGAGCAAGTAAAATTCTCTGAACCTACAGGGTGGGAATTACCTCCAAAAGGATTTGAAGTTGAAGAGAATGGCTACGAGGCTCCATTACCTGACGGATCTGCAGTAGTGGTAAGTGTGAGCGAAACTAGTGAACGCTTACAATTACTTACTCCATTTACACCAATTAAGGACAGCGATCTATCTAATGCAAAGCTTTTAATCAAAGCCTTTGGTAAGTGTACCACAGATCATATCTCTATGGCGGGGCCTTGGCTGCGATACAGAGGGCATTTAGATAATATTTCTAACAACTGTTTGATTGGAGCTGTAAATGCTTTTGGCAAGAAAACAAACTTTGTAAAAAACCAATTGGATGGTGAGTACGGCGGTGTTCCAGACACGGCAAGAGCCTACAAGGCAGCCGGTGTGATGACTGTGGTAATTGGAGATCATAATTATGGAGAGGGATCTTCAAGAGAGCATGCAGCAATGGAGCCAAGACATCTTGGAGTAGCGGCTGTGATTGTGAAATCTTTTGCGCGTATTCATGAAACAAACCTAAAAAAACAAGGGATGTTGGGTCTAACATTTGCCAATGAGGCAGATTACGATCTTATCCAAGAGGATGACACCTTTAACTTTACAGATATTGCAGATTTTAGCCCAGGCAGACCATTAACTATTGTCTTACGCCATGTAGATGGTAGTGAAGATGCCATTGTGGTTAATCATACCTATAACGATGCTCAAATAGAGTGGTACCGTAAAGGATCTGCGCTTAATTTAATCAAAGAGCAAAACGGTTAATATTTTAATGAGTTATTAAAAAAGCTTCCATGAAAATGGAAGCGCCATATACTAGACGTTGTAGGTAATTGAATACTAACTTAAAATATAAGTAATCCCAATCAAATAAATTCAAAAATGAAAAATATACTGATTATAAGTGCTATAATATGGGCTGTTGTAATTCTATTAGCTTCATATCTCTACAGTGATACAGAAAATTACAAATATCTATTTGGTATATTACTAGTTGCAGCAGGATTACAAAATGCACTTATTTATAATGCGCGGAAAAAACAATAGTCGGTGAAATAAGCCCTTTAGGTCTTACATGTTGATACAATAAAGAATAATACGAAATCCGGAATATCAAAACTACCTACAACAATATATATAGCGCATTAAAACGCGCCATATAATCAACGTTGTCTTTAATGCCGAAATATTTCTAGGTCAGTAAATTTTAAACTTATAAATAAATTTGTTTTCAATCAAAAAAACTCAATATTACTTATAGTAAAACTGAACTATTTCTCAAATACAAAATAGAATCGATATAGAATTTAGTATGTGGCATATTACTGTCATGTCTGTATCGTTGGTTTGTCATATCACTTACAATATAAAGGAGAAGTTAATGTGTAGATTTGTAAAAAAATTAAAACACTGAGAATATGAATTCAAACACAACTAACCTAAGAGATATTAAAAAAATTAGATTAGAGCGTCATTGGTCGCAGGAACAACTGGCAGAAATGAGCGGGTTAAGCATAAGAACGATTCAAAGAATAGAAAATGGAGAAAATGCTGGTTTAGAATCATTGAAATCTTTAGCAGCTGTTTTTGATACTAATATCGCTGATTCTGATAAGAAAGAAGAAGCAGAACAAATTAGAAAAGAAGAAGAATATGTTCAAAATGTAAAAGGATTTTATAAACTTCTTATTTTCGCAATAGTTAACCTTATTATATTCCTTTGGATAGCGATTAATGATTCAGATTCGGAAGGTTGGTTTCTCTTTCTTTATATGTTAATTTTTTGGATATTTGGTCTAGGAGCTTACTCTCTTAATAATCTTGATTTTTTTGGAGAAGAATGGAAAAGAAAGATAATTGATAAAAAATTTAAAAAGAAATAAGACTTTTAATTACATAACTTGTCAAAAGCACTAAAGACAACAACGTGTATAATTAATTGCTTGGTTCTTACCTACGTGGAAATTCCTGCGGAATTTCCACTGGTTCGTTCCCTTTTTGCTAACTCAGTTGCTTAACCACGCAACAAACCATACACAAACCGTTGTAAAACATTCAAAATGAAAAAAAACTTAATAATTTCACTTCTATTTACCTCTTTTTTAGGTTTTATATCTTGTGATAGACCTAACTGTGAAAATAGCAATCCAACATTTGAAAACAACTCGCCAAATTCAAAAGTATACAAAGATGAATTAATCAAACAATTAAATAATATTGATAAAACAAAACTGACTTATTGGCTTCAAAAGTATGATGAACAAAATGGAAAAGAATCCTTATACTTTAATATCCAAGATGATGGATTATGTGCTATCCTACATTTAACTATTAATGATTGGAATAAATTGGAAGATGTTAGAGAAAGAAAAGGAATTGGTAGTCGAGGAGCAGAATTTACGAATTTAAAATTTGAAATCATTAAGGATTCTGTTTCAACTGAATTTATCTATAAAACATTTGACAGAATAATTGATTAAAAAACGTGTTACAACAACGTGTATAATTAATTGCTAGTTTTAGCCTACTTACGAAAATCCTCGCGGATTTTCTAGTTGGTTTTGTATTTACTAAATTAGATGTTTAAAAAACGCAACAAATCATATACAAACACGTTATGCACAATAACAAAAAGAAATAGGCGTTAAAAAAAATTAAAGAAACTGTATAATGAAAAAAGCAATTTTACTATTTACTATTTTATTGCTAATTCTAAACAGTTGTAATAAAGATGATAATAAAAATCCAGAGGAATGTTACTCAAATACTAATGCACAGACTATAGTTCATGACGGTCTCAACAGAGAATATGTGTTGTATATACCAAACTCTTATGACGGAACATCTTCTGTTCCACTAATGCTGAATTTTCATGGGTTTGGTGGTAATGCTAGTGATTATATGCAAGAAGCAGATATGCGCTCATTGGCAGAAGCTGACAATTTTATTTTAATCTATCCTCAAGGTAGTTGTTTAGATGGTTTATCTCATTGGAATGCTTGTCCATTAGGACCAGACAATAAAAGTAATGCTGATGATTTTGGATTTATTGAATCCATGATAACTGAAATCTCATCTCAGTATAATGTAAATATGGAGAGAATTTATGCTGCTGGATACTCAAACGGAGGCATGATGGCGTATGGACTTGCGAACTATAAAAGTGATTTAATTGCTGCGCTAGCATCTGTTTCGGGAGTTATGTTAGATTGTACTGGACCTACCAGTCATCCTATGCCGGTAATACATCTTCATGGAACTTCTGATGGCGTTCTCCCCTACAATGGGAGTAGTGACTATAACTCTGCCCAAAGTACGTTGGACCATTGGATTAATTTTAATAATACAGTTTTTACCCCAACCGAAACAAGTGACAATAATATTGAACATTATGTTTATGATCAGGGAGATAGCTCAGTTTCTGTTGAGCATTACAAATATATTGGTGGAGACCATGTTTGGTTTAGCGCAACTTTTCAAGGTCAGAACACATCTGAATTGGTTTGGAATTTTGTGTCACGATATGAAATAAATGGATTGAGATAAAGAATAAAAGTGCATAACAATGTATATAAAAAAATAGGCGAAATATTAGTAAATTCAAGGCTATTGGCTCGTATCAAACTAATTGCTTAACCAAAAGTTTCTTGCTTCGTAATCGCCTACTTTTCATATACTAACCGTTAGCCTTCATTATAATGAACCAACAAACTAGGATTAAATTCTTTCGAATAATGTTGATTGAAAATAAATTCAGTATATATGAATCTGAATAAATTTTAATGAATATGCAATCAATTTTGAGGTATTTTATACATCTTGATGTTTTGAGAATTACCATTGTGGTATAGTTCGGCAATGTAGATACCCTCCGATAATCCAATTTCACCTATATAAAATTGTTTCGCTGTTCCCATGTATTGAGTTAGTATTTGCCTACCTTGAATGTCATACAATACCAATTTTACTGGACCCATAACGGAGCCGCCCACATAAATGTTATTGTTAAACGGATTTGGATAAAGTACCAAGTCCATATCTGCTACTTGGTCATCATTGCCAAGATTAACGGTATTACCATACAATAAAACAACATCCTCCGACTCATCAATCATAGAAATGTCCATGGCTCCGTCATTATTTCGATCGTGGATTGTGGCGCATGCAGCCATCCCTTGAGGCACAGTAGGATAAATTCTTGGATTCACAAAAAACCCTGAGCCGTCATTTTCCATTAGCACATAATTGGATTCACTTACATTACTAGAAATAAAGTCCAGATCACCATCTCCGTCAATATCACCCAGATCGATGGCTACTGGGAAATCACCAACAATATATTGTGCGTCAAATTGCAGTCCACCCGAACCATCCGTCCTGACTATTGAAATGTCGTCGGTAAACCTGTTTGCAATCGCAATATCCACAAAACCATCACCATTTACATCTCCAATTGCCATCTTCCAAGGACCAGTACCCACAGAGGCCGAATCGAATACCGTAAAGTTTCCTGTTCCATCGTTCAATAAACTCACCACATTATTATTATAATAAGTTGCAACGAGCAGATCCACATAGCCATCACCATTGAGATCTGTTGCAGCTATGGAAGTTTCACCAGCAAACCCCGAATCGATATTTATCGCCGGCTCAAAAAGTCCTGTTCCATCATTCATGAGAATAGATATCGTACTAGCGTAACGGTTGGCTGTAGCGATATCCTCCCAGCCATCCCCATTGAAGTCAGCAACAGTTAGCCCCCGAACCCCTTCACCGGTTTGATAGTTGAATTCACTTCCAAAAATAGTTGTGGAATCTCCAAACAGTACGTTCACTTGATCTCCATATGTACTACCTATGGCTATATCAATCAAACCATCATGATTAAAATCAGCTCCTGCATTCGTACTGGGTCCTTGACCTGGGGGTAATTCAAAAATTATAAATGGTTCATAATTATTAGAACCATCACTGAGTAATACGCGTATGTCGTCTGAATCTTCGGTAATGACTACCAGGTCAGAAAATTCATCATCATTGACATCACCGGCATAGGCCCCATAGCATGTTATATGACCTTCCCCTGGCTCTCTCATATCGATCTGCCCTACGAGCTCTAGATCGAGTGAAGCTGGTAATGATTTTGTCCAATAGCTGAAGCCATATCCATTTGTAAGTGGCATACCTGCCACATTCTGAACACCGCTTGATAATCCTACTCTAATCAATTCACCATAGAAAAAGTCTCTAATAGGTGTGAATTTGACTACAGTTGAGTTAGCTGTAAAACTATAAATGCCATCCATGGGACCCGACCATCGCCCGTAAACCTGAAACGTATTAGGCGTAATCGTTGCCTCATTGAGAGGTTGATCGAAGGTGATAAGGATTGGATCGCTCGGAGCCATTATCAAAGATTGAGAAACGGGACTTGTCTCAATTACTTGGGGTGACTGCGAAAAAACATTAGCAACGATTAAAACAAAACAAGCAAAGGATCGTGTATAATTCATAATAAGTAAATTATTAGTTAATTTAGAATAAATATAAAAAAAGTAATAGTTTGAGGCCGCCAAATTCTAAAGCCAATCATTCATTAAATTCGCTATAACTATTTGTTTTAAAGATAGTTAAATTAAAATAATAGAATAAACGCCAATTTTTTAAATCCTCTATTGAATATTTATCAACAGTAACAATAAATAACGAAAGGCTAACAACGTATATAATTAATGTCTTATGACAGTGAATAAGAAGACGATCTCGATAAAATTCTTAACTTAGTGTTTCGGATAGTTCCGAACAAGCGGCTTTGCCGATACGTCCGACGTTCACAGCCGACAAGCACGCCGTAGACGTCACTAATCATATACTAAACGTTAACAGGAAGCTTAACAAAACAACACCGCGTTTTGAATAAAAAGACTTACATAAAAAAAATTAACAGTTCCTAAACATAATTTGCTATATTGATAATTAAATGGAGACTTGACTCCATTTAAAAAAAGGGGTGAAACCGAAAAGCCTTATTTTTAATACAATTTAAAAAAATCAAAAAATGGAGGTACAAAAAGTCGACATGTTTATAATGTCAAACGGAAAATTCTTTGAAAGTCACCAAATCAATATTATCAGAGACAGACTTATCGCACTTGATGACTCAAAATGGCCAATGTTGTCAACTGCCCAATTTAATGACCCGACAACTACATTAATTGTTTCAATACTAGCAGGCGCCCTAGGTATTGACCGCTTTATGATTGGAGATACAGGTCTTGGGGTTGCTAAACTTTTAACTTGTGGCGGTTTTGGAATTTGGACAATTATTGACTGGTTCATGATTCAGAAAGCTACTAGAGAAAAAAATATGCAAAAAATTCAGCAATTTATGTAGTAATGATACTCGACAGGAACAAGCTGTATTCAATATTATTTATAGCATGTATAGCAGGGTATATTTGGCTATATTTTAGTGTCACAAATGAAATCACTGAAATCAAATCAGTTGAAGTTTGTTTAATAAAGTATGCAACAAATATACCCTGCCCGTCTTGTGGTACTACTCGTTCGATGATTTCATTGATAAAGGGTAATTTTATTGAAGCATTGAATTTAAACCCAATAGGTTACTTAGTTACTCTCATTATGCTTGTTGTTCCCATATGGATTATAGCAGATATAATTAAAAGTACCAGGACATTATTTAATTTTTATCTAAAAACAGAAACCTTTCTAAAAAAATCAAAAATTGCGATTCCTTTGATAATACTCGTAATTATCAACTGGATTTGGAATATTTCAAAAGGACTATGATACAAATAAAACAATTTAATTACGAGCCAAGTGAACATGAAGCAGAGACTGCCTCAAGTAGTTATTTGATGTCATTAATTGCTATTATTGTTGGACTTCCATTGCCAATAGTAAATTTGTTTGCTACGCTTATTTTTTATTTAGGGAATAGAAAGGCCACCTATTTTGTTCGCTGGCACTGCACACAAGCATTATTATCTCAGCTATCCATGCTTTTCGTAAATAGCTATGCATTTTGGTGGACTGTATCAATAATTTTTAAAGATGAAACAATTACTAATAATTACATTGCTTACATCATAGTAGCACTAATATTTAACTTGGTTGAATTCATAACAACAATATATACAGCTATTAAGACAAGAAAAGGTATTCATGTTGAGTGGTGGTTTTATGGAACATTAACAAACAATATTTGCAAAGTATAATTATGAAAAAAATTATTATTCAAGGAACAATAATTATTCTTCTTTTTTTAGCAAGCTATTTTGTTCTCTCGCAAATAGATTTGGTAAATGTTTTTAAAGTTCAAAAGGTAGCTAACAAGACAGAACAGAAATTAGGTGAACTTTTCTGGAAAACAATTAAAGAGACAGCAAATGAAAACAATAACCTTCATATATTAGAATCAGTAGATAAAATTGTAAATCAGATTTGTAAATCAAATAATATAGATAGAGAAACAATTAAAATTCATGTACTGAACAAAAATGAAATTAACGCCTTTGCATTACCAAACGGGCATTTAATAGTTTATAGTGGATTACTATTAAATTCAGAGAATCAAGATGTGTTGATTGGAGTCATCTCTCACGAAATAGCTCATATTAAACTAAATCATATAATGAAAAAGTTAGTCAAAGAAATTGGACTCTCAGTCCTAATCTCGATGACAACTGGTAGCGGTGGGCCAGAAATTATAAAAGAAACGGCCAAAATGCTTTCTTCATCTGCATTTGACAGATCTTTAGAAAAACAAGCCGATATAAAAGCAGTTGATTATTTGATAAGTGCAAAGGTAAATCCAGAACCATTTGCTAATTTTCTCTACAACCTTTCAGACAAGGAGTATGCCACTCCCCAATATTTGAATTGGATTAGTACTCATCCTGACTCGAGAGAAAGAGCAGAATACATTATTGAGTATAGCAAAAATAAATCGATAGATTATGAACCAATTCTATCCCATGAAACTTGGGAAAAATTGAAAATAGAATTAAATAATTTACAGGAAAACTAGTTGCCAATACAGTATATAATTTATTGCTAGTTCTAGCCTACTTGCTAAAATCCTCGTGAATTTTCTATTTACTAAATTACGTCCTTAAACCACGCAATTAATATTATGCATCAACGCTAGTAACTTGCGTTTTCAAAATCTCATTTGTTTCCCTTAAAACGTTATCATAAGGTTATTGGTAAGGAACTAAAAATTGCAGATTACCGATTCAATCCATAATAGTATCCACTATGAGATTGTAACCATTGTTATGGTTTTATTTGTCTTTTTTACTATATGAAGTTTTAGCATAAGCAAATGCAACACCGAACAATATGGAAACTATTCCTGTAAAATATGGTATAAATTCAATCATTTTTGTTTGTTTATAAGATGTAAGTATATCCCAAAACATATTAATGAGGGAACCCAAATACCAATAAAAATCGCCTCTTGTTGGTTGCCATTAAAAAATAATATTTCAGAATAAATAAGCGAAAGTATTGCCGCGATAAAAATCAATTTGTCAGTTATACTAAATTTTTTAAACATGTTTTTACTTATAATAATTCCCTAATCTTATGGCTTTTCGGTTTGGCCCCGTTTTTTAAGTGATTTCTAGTCTTCACTATCTTGTATTTAAAGATACATGTTTTTGGTCTATAGATTATTGGACAGCCCATTTTTTAACATTAAATAAGTTAAAATCATCCAGGTGTTGTATATGCTAACATGGCAATTGGTGATGACAGTTAAATTTTTGATGTAAATATCATGAATTTATATAATCCCTATTGAATTGATAATTCTGTTGTTCGATTTTCCTTGTTTAGGTGTGTTTTTGCCTAGCGCCATTGCGGTATATAAGCAATAGTCGGTATCGGATATTTTTTATAACAATTATACTTATCCAAATTTAGTATATTTACACATTTTAGCGCTAAAACCCTGATATTGCCTATATACAAGACCGTTTTAGCACATTAAAAAATTACATATGAAACAGATTCTACTATTTTCAATTTTAATATACTTCGTTTGTGCTTGCTCTAATCAATCTAGTAAATTACTAGAAAATCAAATCCTATATTATGGAGGAGATATTCTTACAATGAGCGGTGATAAACCTAATTACGTTGAATCAATAGTCACAAATAGTGATACTATAGTGTTTGTTGGACGTCTTTTAGAGGCTAAACAGCTGTTCCCTAATGCAGCCCAAACCAACCTCAACGGAAAAACATTACTCCCTGGCTTTATTGATGCACATGCCCATTTTGCTGGTTTCCCAAGTCAATCTATCGGAGCTCAAATACTACCTCCTCCGGATGCTGGGGCAAATAATATTGATGCGCTAATTCAAATACTGAAAGATTGGTCAACTCCTGAAAACATTGAATTAACAGGATGGATTTTCGGAATGGGTTTCGATGATTCTGTTCTAGAAGATAAACGGTTTCCTACCAAAGAGGATTTGGACAAAGTATCAACAGAGTATCCTGTTATGATTGTCCATATCTCTGGTCATTTTTGCGTTGTTAATAGCAAAGGTTTAGAAATACTAAAGCTTACTGCTGAATCTCCAGACCCTGAAGGTGGTATAATTAGAAGAATACCCGGAACAAAAGAACCAAATGGGGTATTAGAAGAATTAGCGGCAATTCCGTTTATGCCTATGGTACTAGGCCCCAAGAGTGAAGAGGCTATAAAAGTATTTCTTACAGCTGGTCAAAATATGGCTTTATCCTATGGTTATACTACAGTACAAGAAGGAAGAGCAATGCCCAGTTCTCATCTTTTTTTAGAGTATGCAGCTAAAACTAATTTCTTAAAGCTAGACGTTGTAAGCTACATTGATTATTCTGTTGCCGATTCCTTGCTTAAAACAGATTGGTATAGTTCAACCTATAAAAATCATTATAGAATAGGAGGAATAAAACTTACATTAGATGGATCGCCCCAAGGTAGAACAGCCTGGAGAACTAAACCCTACCTAATTCCTCCAGACGGAGCAGAAGAAGGATATTTAGGTTACCCAGCTATTCCATTGGATGAAGATGTTGAAAACATTTATGAAAGTGCTTTTCAAAATAATTGGCAAATTCATACTCACGCCAACGGAGATGCTGCTATGGATCAAATGATTCGAAGTTTAAAAAAAGTTACCGCTAAATACGGGAATCAAAACAGACGAGATGTACTTATACATGGACAGTATGTTAGGGAAGATCAGTTGGATGCATTCAAGGATTTAAATATTATAGCTTCTTTATTTCCATTGCACACTTTTTATTGGGGAGATTGGCATAAGGAATTAATTGGAGACAGTTTAGGTAATAAAATAAGCCCGACTCGCACTGCGTTAAATAAGGGATTAAAAATCACCATTCATACAGATGCACCTGTGGCTTTACCAAATTTAATGAGGGTGATATGGACAGCTACAAACAGGGTGTCCAGGTCAGGCAGTATTATAGGAGAGAATGAAAGACTGACACCATACGAAGCATTAAAGTGCATTACTCAGTGGTCAGCATATCAGCATTTTGAAGAAGAAAGTAAAGGAACTTTAGCGTTAGGTAAACTGGCAGACTTAGTCATTCTTGATTTAAACCCTTTAAAAGTGGATAAAGAAAAAATCAAAGACATAATTGTATTAGAAACTATCAAAGAAGGTTTCTCTGTTTATAGAAGATCATTTTAAAAACTTAAAACAATACTAAAATATAAAGCTTTAATAACCATGAACAAATTATCTGTAGTATTCGTATTATTATTTAGTCTCAATTTTATTTTAGCCCAAGAACCAAACAATGCTCACTTATTACAGGTTACAGTAACTAATTTTGAGAATTTAAAAGGCTCATTAATAGTATGCCTAACAGATAAAAAGGAAGATTTTTTAAAACAGTGTGAATACCAGAAAGTAGTTGCCGTAACAAATGCTACTATTTCTTTAGATATAGCAAACATAAAAAATGGTACTTACTCAATTTCTTTGTTCCATGACCAAAACAATAACGGTGTTTTAGACACGAAAGGTTTTTTTGGAATCCCCTCCGAACCTTATGCTTTTTCTAATAATCCAAGTACAACATTCGGTCCTCCTAGTTTTGAGAAGTGTACATTTCTAATAAATGAGGATACACAAATCTCTATTGAATTATAATAATGAAAAATCAATTGCTGCAAATTGCCATAATCTAAAAAAACAACAATACCAAACCAATAAGTTTTAGTGTTTTTTATCTAGTTTTTTGGCCTCAAAATGTTCCAGCAATACAAATACTGTAAGCAACATGCCAAGGGCATATATAGTGTCCTCAATAGGTATGGTAAACATCCTGATGTTTAGGTTTTCTGTATTGTTATACCACACA
>Ga0302138_10001425_pt1 | contig 11569 bp, 18 predicted proteins | sample CBN3_321_MG_FD_203110 | JGI IMG/M metagenome (GOLD analysis project Ga0302138, IMG submission 203110) | Marine microbial communities from Western Arctic Ocean, Canada - CBN3_surface | ecosystem: Environmental > Aquatic > Marine > Oceanic | place: Canada: Western Arctic Ocean | collected 2017-09-15 | reverse complement strand
AAAGTAATATCGTGAATACCGATACCGCAGGTAATTCGATATCGACGCTACCACTCATAATACCTTTCGCAGTATTGTAAATCTCTTCGTACCGAGACATATCTTGAAGTATCCTGATATTTTATTTGATTTACATTAGGTCATCATAAAGGTTTTCACCACCTGGTACTATATACTTCCCGTCTTCCCATCGATTATCTTGTTTCTCTACGGATTTGATGTGCCAAATCGCCAATTCTGGTAGAGGGTTAAGTGCAACCCTCTTTTCATAACCGGTGATGCTTTCATGAAGACTATTTGCGAAACATATTTTAGTTGGGTCATTTTTAAAAATTCGACAATTATAATCTGGCCAGTTTATCCACCCCATTTCGTTTGTTGTGAATTGATTTTTTGTGAGCCATTCTTTTGTAGAACCAGGGTGAATGTTTATTCGTGGGACCATGATGACATCACCCTTTGTTTCATTTATTATTTCTTTTACTCGTTTGAGTAAATTTTCTTGTGGCATTTCATCTGCATCAATTAGAAATATATAGTCACCAGAACATTTGAAATTATGAAAGTTCCTATGTTTGGAAAAATCACCATCAAAGTCTCTTTCATTGACAACTATAGCATCTTTGTGAAACTCTAAAACATTTCTTACATTAGTTGTAACATGTAATGAATCCACAAGAATATTAATTTCATCTTCAGAGTCTTTCATTTTTTTTAAGAATGAAATAAGTGAATACAACTCCTTAGATTCATTACATACGGTTATGGCATATGAAAGTTTCATTGACTATAACTATGGTAAAATCTTTAACTTAAAGTTTATACTTTACTCTTTTATACATGATACCAAAAGTAATTCATAAAGTTATTATTGTAGATGATGGGAAGATTCCTACATTTCCAGATGGTATGAAAGATGCTCTCGAAACATTCTATCGAATGAACCCTGGCTATAAAGTCAAACTCTATTCGGGTGATGATTGTATTGCGTATATCAAACAGTATTATGATGAAGAGACACTCGAGTTATATAACAGTGTCAGACCTTATTCATATAAATGTGATTTGATGCGGCACTTGATACTATATAATGAAGGTGGGTGGTATTCTGATATACGACAAATATGTATTAATCCACTCGAAAGGTTGGATTCTCTCAACAGGGAATATTATACAAGTGTGGATTGTCCACCTAACCAAATGTGTATGTATACAGCTTTCATAGGGTCTATACCAAAACACGACATCTCGAAGAAAATGATCGATCTCGTATTGTGGAATATTAGACATAAGCATTACGGTATAGATTGTTTATACCCAACTGGACCGGGTGCTTACATGAATGCATCTATAGATTATATCCGAGCACACCCAGATAAATGTATAATTGGGCAACACACTTCAGATGAACATATTGTGTTTGCACAACAGAGGTTCATAAAATGTAAATATAATAACGCAAGGGGTGCTGATAATTCTGATATAAAGAGTGGTAATGATTATGGTGAAATGTGGAGAAATAATGACGTGTATCTATCCTAAGACAAAGAGACTCCCATCATTAGGGACGATCGTTTGTAGTTGCGACTTAAATATCACGAGTAATCCTCTCCAACATTGTTCATCCTTGGTAGAACATTTATCAAAGTGCATATGAGAAATTCCATATTGCTTACACTTAATCAAGATCTGTTCCAAATTAGGAAATCTAAAAGCATCTTCTGGGCAATGACTCTTGATTGAAACGTCATGGTAAATCAATATACCACCTGGTTTTAGGATGGAAGAAAACACATGTTCGAACCATTTTTGTGTATTCCAGTGATCTGCGTCTGAAAATATAAAATCATACATCGTCTTATTTTTCTCGAAAACAAACGAAAGTTCATCACTTTCGACTAATTGTACTTTATCTTCGATTTTTGAAACATGTTCAGGTTTTTCACCTTTCCAGTCAACCCAGTTGTCAACCAATGTGAGTTTTTGTAAATTTTCATTCTTTTCGAGGGCTCTAGATAGATAAGCAGTAGTTCTACCACTACCAACTCCTATCTCGAGTACATTCTCTGGTTTATGTGTCCTCACAAGTCCATACACTAAGTCTAAATGACATTCGTCAATTGCGGCACCCTTGTAGGGGTTAGTATCTGAAAGAATATCTTCAAATGAATCACTCATGTATGTATATATACTTTTACATCTTTAACCAATTATTGAAATCTTCTTCTCCAAATTCACCCGGATAATCCCAAATCTTGTGGATACCTACGGGTGACTTTGGTGGCTCAGCGTCACGGAGTTTTGTTTCGACTGCAAACTCGTAAGCAATCTCTTTGGTTGGAATATGTAAAGTAGTATCGAAAGAAAAGAAAACATCATCAAGTTTCTTAGACTTGTTCATATTTTCGATACAGTACTGATAACAGGATAAAACTTTTCTTAATGAAAAGCCACCATTACCTACACGAGCATGTGGGGTATCACCAATGTCTTCTGGCTTTTTCCATGAAGATTCGTTATCAACAATAGCCTCTCTCCATGGTGCTCCTATATAATCATATTCAAATAAATGTTCATCGAGGGGTCTAAATATATAAGAGTCCCATTGCATCAATAATAAGTGTGTCGAAGTGAAACGAGTATACATTTCTGGAGAACATGAGAATGTATTGTACTCGTCAAGAGATTGAAGAGCATTCCAAGTAATTGTCACATTGGTCCAATCCTTGGTCCACTCTTTCATATCATTTAAGTTCCTTGGTGAACATATGATATGGAGTCCAACATCTGTTCCACCATAGACATGAGCGATGTTCCACAAGTTAAACTTCGTCAATGGTTTACGATCACCTTCAATGAATAATACAGTTAGTTTTTCGGGATGTTGACACCATACTTTCTGTTTAGGCAAAGGTTCCTCGAGTGTTTCGAGGTGTTTATAGAACCACATATATCGGGTTAGGCCTTCAACACTTTAAGCACTTCACTCACGGCTGGGTGGCGGACAATGTCACATTCCCCCATTTCAACGAGTGTCATATAGTCAAGGTCAAGGCATCGCATATTATATACGAGTTCTGTGAGACCATTATCGTGTCCAAGATCAGACTGATCGAGATCACCAGTGACAACGATCTTCGTACCCTGCCCAATTCGGGTGAGAAGCATTTTCAGTTGGTTAGGTGTGGCGTTTTGCATTTCATCGGCGATGATCAAAGTGTTCTCGAATGTCCGTCCTCGCATATACCCAAGTGGTTCGATCGCGATGAACCGCTCCATCTGACCACGCGTACACGTCTTTTCAAAGATGTCGAACATTGGTTTAATCCATGGTTCCATCTTCTGTTCCATGTCACCTGGGAGATACCCCATATCCTCATCAACCGCGACGATCGGACGAGTCATCACAATCTTTGGTCTGTTATACTGGTTCATATGTTCAAGAGCAATCTGACACGCTAATATTGTTTTACCTGACCCAGCTGGACCTATACATACTACAATAGGTTTGGGTGACCTAAGAGCGAGCATATATTTACACTGACCAGGGGTTTTTGGAAAGTTCATCTATATTAATTAAAGTTTTTTTTCCTTATATACTTTATATGGAGTTCCATTTTATAAAATTAAATGTAAATGGAACCTACCTGAGTCTTGTGGATCCCTCATACAAACCCAGATTCATATGTTTTCAAGATATGTTACTCGCCAATAAATGTATAGACTATGTATCAGTGTTCAGATCTAAACACGGTGTATGGCCATCATTTGATATGTCAAGGAAAAAACGAAAGCTTACAAGTGTCAGTGTAAAAATAAGAACACCCGAACAGGTAAAACGATATATAGAACTAGAAACATATGATTTCAATACCATCGATATTATCGCAACTCGGTCGAATGTATCCTTTTATAATGTGTTACGATTCGACACTATGGAGTTTGGTAATGTCGAGTCGATAGACATGTCGGGGCAGGAGATGGATGCAGTTGTCGATGACTTTCTTTACAGGGACCTGCTTGAATTCAACTTAAAAGTAAACTGATACGTCTATTCATGTGTGGTATTATTGCATTATTTGGCGAAGATGTTGATGTTTCGTCATATCTCCTATCTCACCGTGGACCAGATGATTATGACACCAAGACGATGGGGAAATGTCGAATGGACTTTTACCGTCTCGCAATAAATGATCTTACACCAGCTGGTATGCAACCATTTATACAGAATAACGCAATGCTCGTGTGTAATGGCGAAATCTACAACCATCGTTCCTTTAGAACTGGTATGGAGAAGGGAACGAGTGATTGTGAAATAATACTCCCTCTGATAAAGGATGTCGGTATCGTAAATACCCTTAATATGCTTAATGGTGACTTTGCGTTTGTGTACACGACTGGTTCACGTGTCATAGCTGCCAGGGATCCAATTGGTGTGAGACCTCTATTCTACTCTAAGTATTGTGATGGATCTATCGCATTTGCGAGTGAGGCGAAAGCTCTTTTGTTTCTGAATACCGAGATTAACGTTTTCCCACCAGGGCATTTCTTTGATTCAAACGTGAATGATTTCATCTGTTATCATAATGGATATTGGGGTGTTAATAAATACGTCAAAATGGATTCGAAAGGTCTTTTACGGCATAGACTGGAATCCGCGGTCCAACAGAGAATTGAAAACACCGAACGTGATGTCGGATTTCTACTATCTGGTGGTTTAGATAGTAGTCTTATTGCATCGATCGCAACACGACTCCGTGGAAAGATTAAAACATTTTCCATTGGTTTACCGAATAGTCCTGATTTAGTGGCTGCACGGAAAGTAGCTACATATCTTGATACGGATCACACAGAGGTGACATTCACACCAGAGGAAGGTATCTCACATCTAAATGATGTCATTCATTCACTCGAATCATATGATACGACGACTGTACGTGCGAGTACACCCATGTGGCTTCTTTGTAAATACATCAAGCAGCATACATCGTGTAGGTATATCTTTTCGGGTGAAGGGAGTGACGAAATTCTGGGTGGCTACCTTTATTTTCACAATGCCCCTAACGTTGAAGAGTTTGTGGGTGAAAACATGCGACGCCTTCGCTTGATTCATCAATTCGATGGACTACGTGCAGATCGTTGTGCTGGAGCACATGGGCTTGATCTTGTGGTTCCTTTTCTCGACAAAGAATTCATTAATGCGTGTATGACTATCAATCAAAACGAAAAGATAGATCCCATCGAAAAGCGTGTGCTACGAGAAGCGTTTGAAGGGTATTTACCACACGATATTCTATGGAGACAGAAAGATGGTATGAGTGATGCGGTCGGGACGAATTGGGTCGATACTGTAAAAAAATACGCAGAAGCTGAAATAGATTCGAAAATGTTTAATGAAATCGTATCCAAGTCATATGGGTATAATATACCACTAACAAAAGAGGAGGCGTTATATCGCTCCCTTTTCTGGAGAATGTATGGAAGGGATAATGATCATCTCATCTCAGAGATTTGGAGACCTCGATGGACGACCATAACGGACCCGAGTGCGAGACTACTTATAGAGAAGGATCGTACATAATATAAATGGCTCATTTTGTAAAAAATTTCGATTGTAACGATGAGAAAACTGTTATGTGGTTGAGGGATGTTGGCCTTGCAATGACTAAAGTTACGAACAATGAAAAAGTTGACATTATTTCAATCGTCAATACGAACCCGATTAAGGGAAAACCCACTATGACCAATGTTGCTGATTGGGCGTTTATTCATTTCCAGCTTACTATGAAATACGCGAACGCGGTATTGAATTGTGATGCGTTTATACCGAAGAAATGAATCCATTATATTCACGGAGTGTAAAATCTTGTGGTTCGGAATTTTCATCCATCCGCACCAGTAAAATTGGACCGAGAACATCTTCCACATCGAATGGTTTAGGTAACTTGTTTTCGTTATGTATTGTGCCTATTTCACTTTTCATAACGACAACGTCAATCTCTGACCACTGCCCTATAAATGTTGGGTGTCGCATGAGTAGTAGATGTGCCTCGTTAACGTGTGGTGCTAGATCTAATTCAATTTCTTCTATATGTCCAAACTTTTCATGAAGTAACACAACCTTTGTTTTCATTCTTGCTATTCCCACAGACAAAAATATTGTGTATTATCAAGATGTATCGCCTCGCTATACTCCTTATTGTCATTCTTATAGTAGTACGTGTGATGTACAACGAAAAATACACTCGTGCCCTGCATGATTCATATGTCCCCACTAGGAACTCTAAGCGTGTGGCTGGAGTTTTCAGCCGGTGTTCTCCAGGATCGTGTGCGTGTGATAAAACAGTATACCCAGTCGACGGATTGCCATTGGCGTAAACCTAAGTGAAACAATTTTGTGTCTGATAGTAAATGGAATCCTACGTCACACATGAATTTTCTAAACTTCTTGACCTTCCCGTAGATAATACAGTATGTATAAACCTGGAGCGGTGTCTATTTAACTGGAGTGTACGCCGATCAAAGCAATACGATGATGTACCTACCTGGGAAAATAAACGATTTCGTAGTCGGTATAAGCATAAGTTTGTAGAACTCAAACAAAACCTCATCAGATGTCCTGAGAATCGCGATAACTTGAAAAATGGTACAGTGAAGACTTTTCAATTTATCGAATATAGTCCCAAGGAACTTTTCCCGACTGGGCCGTATGCAAGAACACAAGAAAGGTTGATCTACAGAGATATTCGTAAACAGTTCTTGTCTAAGGAATCTAAAAACCAAGAAGGTTTCTTTGTGTGTGGGCGATGTAAATCAAACAAAACGACATATTTCCAGATGCAAACGAGGTCCGCAGATGAACCAATGACGGTCTTCGTGAGTTGTCACAACTGTGAAAGGAATTGGAAGTGTTAAACCCTTAGACCATATAGGGATTCTGTCAAGTCTGTTGGCATATCACCGACTGATAATATAAAGTTATACCCAATGGTGCGTTTCATTTCACCTTTTCGCGTGGCTGGAGAAAAGCCCAATATGTCATAGGGAATACCATGTTTCATGAGTTGCTTGGTCGTATATTGTACAACCTGTGATAAATGTGGGCGTGCCGTGATGATGGCAATCTTATAGCCCAGGGACTTAGCATAGTGTAATAAATTGACGACAGGTTTATTTAATTTTCCATTTGTGAATATCAACGTGTCATCGATGTCGAACATCACTGCATCATTTTCTTTTATAGCACGATTCTTCAGAAGGTCCATACTTAAATTAGTTTAAGAAAATAATAAGTACTCTTGATAGATGAAAAATCAATTAGTTGACGTCGTATTATCCGAAGATGTTATATCACTTGCTCGTGTTATCGAGGACCTGGGTTCCTCTATAAAGGTACAAATCTTAAATAAAAATCATGGCGGTATTTACATCTTCGACGAAGACGAGGAAGAGGTCCCCAAGGAAGCAATTTGTGGGTATTACGATACTGAAGATCTTGAGAAGACTGGTCTCTTCGTCCGAACACGATTCGGATACGAACAGGTTTCAGAAAGTGATTCTGATTATGAACCGGTAGAGGATGATGCTGTTTCGGATAGTTGCGATTCTCTTTCCCTAAGTGAAGAAGATTTTATCGGTGAATAGTAGATATGGCGGAATTTGAACAGAAGAAGCGAGTGACGAAGAATGACAAAAAACATAAGAAGAGTGTGTATACCTCAAAACATTTAAGGATTACGGAACAGTTATATGAAAAGCGACGCGACCATGAAGCTCTTGATCGTATCAGCAGATCCAAGACTGACACTGGGGTACTCAAAGGTCATTCAAAAAATAGCTAACTATATGGCATCGAAAGATGTTGAAATTGTAATGTATACACTCAATTACGAAAAAGAGAGGATGTTACCTAGCGTATTTATAGATCCCCGTATTAAAATAGCACCCGTAAAGGATCCGCGTAGTTTTGGATTTGATACATTTAGGAAATTTGTTGATAAGGAGAAACCTGACTCTATTTTAATATACGCAAACACAGTGACAGTATATAATTATGTCACATGTTTGGACACTTCATCTAAAATTTTCGTGTATCTCGACATCTGTCAGCGATGGTCGGATACATTAGTTCTACAAAAACTAAAGGATCGAGTACATCATTGGTTTACATTCTTGAACTGTTGGACTAGACACCTTGTAGATGATATGAAGTTTGACGAATCTAAAGTATCCATGGTTGAACATGGTATTAATTTTGACGAATTGAAACAGATTGATATCGTAAAAGAAAAAACAGAGTTCATTGTTTTGAATATGAACCGTAACAGTATTCGAAAAAACTGGGCTGCTACGATAAGTGGGTTTGTAGAATTTTTATCGAGACATGATTATGACCCGTCTATCCGAATATACGTGTCATGTGGGACGAACGATTGTGATCAGCACTGTAATATCGAAGAACATGTATACATGGAATTTTTTAAACGAGGTCTCGATTATATCAAGTATACAAACCATTTCATATTAAATACTAAACCATTACAATTATCAAAGGATGAAATAAATAAACTATATAGTGAATGTGATGTTGGTATTAATACATGTATGTCTGAGGGATTTGGACTATCATCGATCGAGCATGCATACTTTAATAAACCACAAATTCTGACAGACATCCCAACGTTTCGTGATACAATGGGTGATGACGCGATCCTTGTGAAACCAAGTCTCACGTACATGTACACGGGAAAGAATGAACTCAATGGCGAACGTACAATGGTCGATGCCAGTGATGTTGCGGATGCATTGGACATATGTTATAGTAAAAAACATTCAACCAATACCCGTGAAACAGTCTTTAAGAGGTTCAGTTGGATAAACATATATAAACAATTGGACCATATGATTACTATATTGAATAATGGCCCCCTATAATCCTCCCGTGTCTCATTACACAGAACTCGATGTCTCCGAATATGACGAAGCTTTCATGTTTTCCTTTGTCGGTAAAGGTGGTAAACGTCATTACTGGATGACCCGAATGCTTTGCGTCGACTATTTATGGTACGACCCCAAGAGAAAGGTCATTGAAATTTGGGGACCATTCAACGTACTTCAGACTCGCCAGGCTCAAGAACTTCTTAAATCTGAGCTAGAAATTTTCAAACCTAAGTTAGGTGAACCATCTCCGCCCCCATCTCAAAATGTCGATACTCAAGCGACCCCTGTTGAGGTCTAATTCGGAATGTGTATCATGTCGACTCGTACCTGGTGATCCATTATACGACAGAATACACCCGGTAAAGTCTGACGACTGTACGGTACCTGTACGCCTGGACGATCGTGATACATTCATACGTCCGGTGTATCGCCAAGAAGACTATGTCAGACTACTTGAAAGAAATTATAAATTTTATGGGTTACCAATGAAGGAATTACATTTACCACCAATGACTGTATATGTAAAACCCATTGTGCATGAGGAACCTAATATACAATTCTATGATCGAGTTTACTTGATGTTACATATCCAAAAAAATGGGAAAGTTAAGACACAATTGAATACTGGAATGGTTGACCTTTATGAAAAGTATTATAAATATAACCAACACCCACCAGAAAAACAGGTCATCAAGGTGTACAGGTCTCTAGGATTTTCTGAAAAAATAATTAAAAAAATTGAAAGATCCTACAAAAGAATCCCATCAAGACTTATTGCCTTCCAAACATGTATTGATAAAATATTTAACAAGCCTAGTGTTTCTAAACCAAAAAAGAAAAAGGTCGAACTACCACCACCAGTGGATGATGATGAGCCAGGTGAATTGATCAAGGATGAAGTCGTAGAAGAAGATGTTGAAGACGATGATGATCCAGGTGAAGATGGTGAAATGGATGTTGAAGAGGAGGCGGAGGAAGAGGTTGAAGAAGAATTTATCGATAATGATTAGATACCTAAGTTGTATTACACATATACTTTACTATAAATGTACATCATCAATGCAACCCTCGGACCTCATATCCTCAAACGTGTCATTGTTGATACATTCGTCGAGGCTAAACACCTTGCGAAAACACTCACACAGGAAAAGATTTGGAAAATAGAAAACGATACTGTATTCTTCGGTGACGCACTCATAAAAGTATATAACATCGACACCAAAAAATCTTCAAACTACATTGATAGACCTATCTGTTCTTTCGCTGATGTACCTGGTTCTAGATCCCCTGTTTAGAATTGTTTTAATCTAGTATTTTTATTACTCGTGAATTTAACAAATAATTCATTCGTTCCACCCCTGTTTGGATGTAATGACAGTACACCTTTCTTGTATACTTTCATCACACTCGATCTATTCGTAGCCCTATTTATTTGACCCTTCAGATTAGTATACACTGCCCGAATATTCTTCTTATTTTCCGCATCTTTGGCTCTCTTAAAAAAGGCATTAATTTTGATTGATTTGTTGAAGCTTTATACTATTTGAACGCATCATTACCGCTGTATCAACAGTTGCCTTTTTACCCAAAAACACACGGATTATGGTCAACATATGAACTAATACACTTTCCATTATGCGTATCAGAGTACCTGAAAATGCACGAGTATTCAGTTTTTGACCGGGTAATCTTACCAGTTTATTTAATGTTTTCATTGTTTTTAAAGCTAAATCAGGATTATTCACGATGGATTTCGCATCTCTGGTGAATTTTTCATACGCATTTGTACCAACAGATTTCAATATCGGACTCATTGATGAAACATTTCTCATCATCTGTGATGCAGTATAACCCGCAGCGGCTGCGGCAACACTCGGTCCGACATTCCCCATGTTAGGAACTAAACCCCTTGTAATGGTGTTACGGACACCGGCATAATTACCTTTCAGCATTTGTTCACCTAGTTTCTTAACACGCCTACCTACGTATGGTGTCGCACCTGCTATAATCGCAGCCACTTCCGGAACGCTCATGACACGTCCAATAAAGCTGACAGTGAGAGGTAAAAAATAGGTTATAAATTGTAAAGCTTTAACCTGTTTCGATTCATTTAAAATCACATCTTTCATTTTCGATTCACCCATATAAGAAAGGATTATCAGGGTTGTATAAAATAATAACATTGTAAGTTTCACCATATTGTGGGTACCTGTAGGAAATACAATCCCGAAATATTTAGCATCATTAGTTAATCTATCAATCTGACTCTTGTTACTGAAAACTTGGACTGACCCAATCGTATTTTTGGGTGAGTTCATTTACTATCATCTAACAAAAAAATATCAGGTGATAATAGATATGAGTGCTCGCCCTCAAAGAGAGACAAAACAACCAAATAGATTAAGTACCGCTCAAGGTAAAAATGCGGCGGATGCGGCTGCGAGAGCTGCGGCTAGACCAAAGACTGCGAGACCAAAGACTGCGGTTAGACCAAAAGGGAATAATATACAACCACAACCAAAACGTAAATTGGAGGCTAAAAATGCACAATCTCGTGTTTTGACTATTCTAGATGAATTGTCTAAAGGTAAAAATCCTAAAGTGTATAACATGCTTTACTCTATATATA
>Ga0302138_10001418_pt1 | contig 11599 bp, 9 predicted proteins | sample CBN3_321_MG_FD_203110 | JGI IMG/M metagenome (GOLD analysis project Ga0302138, IMG submission 203110) | Marine microbial communities from Western Arctic Ocean, Canada - CBN3_surface | ecosystem: Environmental > Aquatic > Marine > Oceanic | place: Canada: Western Arctic Ocean | collected 2017-09-15 | reverse complement strand
TATGCCTTGGAGATGGGACGCAACGGCGGCATCTCCCTATCCCCAAAAGAGACCGAGAATCTCAGAGAATATTTACTGCGCGGAGGCTTCTTATTGGTCGACGACTTCTGGGGAGAGCAACAATGGGATGCCTTCTATCAGGACTTCTCCAAGTTATTTCCAGACCGCGAAATAATCCAACTAGACTCCAGCCATGAGATCTATCACACCTTCTACGACATCGATGGTGCGCAGATGATTCCCGGACGTGGTGGCAGAAGAGGCTTCGGGCAAGCCGGAATGGACAGCGCTAGCAATCACGCCATCCTAGATGACGACGGTCGCGTCATGGTGCTTATCAATTGGAACTCAGACATGGGCGATGGCTGGGAGCACACCTTCGATCAATGGTATCCCACACAGTATGCGAATTCGGCATATCAGCTAGGTATTAACTATCTAATTTATTCGCTGACTCATTAGTCTACAAGCCCAACTATCGCATCGACAACTTTGAAGGAAACGCCAATCCCGGACGATCGGCATACAGATGAGGTTTATGACGCCATTACCGGAATGGCCGATGCAAAGTACGGCAAACCCAAAAACCAAATCTAGTTGAGAAACAGGTTCAAATTCAGCAAAACATTCGTAACAACAAAAAATAAGCAGCTTAAAGATTAAAAGGCAGAATTATATGAACAAGCTATACAAGCACCTATATTTGATAACTAAGAATGTGATATCTAAAATATTTTTACCGTTGGCAGCCCTGCTCTTCTATGAGCCTGCCTAGATATTACGGAGCCGCTGCTTAGCCAACCCCTTTTTCAGTCCGGCTAAGATTCTTGAAAACTACTAAATTTTTACTCTGCCCCTTATTTCTTTTGGTCAAACTCAAACCTTGTTACTTGCAAAATTGATGCGAACATCTACCTGCTACCGATATACTAAAAATAAGTTTTACCCTTTTCCACACCCGTTCTATTTAGCGACATCTTTATCTGCTAAGTCGTCAGAATTCGAAACTGAAAATTAACCTGTATTGATTTCAAGCAGAATTTTTCGAAAATCGAAAGATATATCTGTTTATTCCAAAATATTTTGATAACGTAAAAATTGAATCCGCAATTTAGCGAACCATGGGATCCAACTTGTCACCGACGATGCCCAGTTCCTTCATCTGCTTTTTCAATGCTGCTTTGTCTATCTTGCCATCGCGATAAAGACCAACCATAGCGGCATGGATGATATGGCGGTGACAGATTTCAAAATGATCGCGCAAATCAGGTCGCGACTCAGACAGTCCAAAACCGTCGGTACCTAGGCAGGTAAAATTCTTTGGCATCCAGCGGGCGATGCTATTGGGTAAGGCTTTCATGTAGTCGGACACTGCAATTACGGGGCCGCTTTCAGTAGAAAACAGGGCACGCAGGTAAGGTTCTTGTTCAGCGTCCAATGGCTGTAGCCGATTGTGCCGTTCACAGGCCTCGGCTTCTCGGCACAGTTCGGTATAACTGGTTACACTCCAAATGTGAACAGCGTAGCCGAGTTCTTGCAACTTTTCGGAAGCTGCAAGAGCTTGTTGCATTATGGAACCACTAGCCATGAGGTGAACCGGCTCGCCGCCACAGTCACTGCGGCGCCAGCAATAGGCGCCCTTTAATATGCCATCAGCGCAAGCCGCGTCATCTGGCATGGAGGGCATCAGGTAATTCTCGTTGTAGAGAGTCAAGTAGTAAAAAATATTTTCCTGTTGCTCATACATACGGTAAATACCTTCTCGAATTATTATCGCAAGTTCATAAGCGAAGGCTGGGTCGTAACTTTTTAAATTCGGTACCGTTGATGCGAGCACGTGGGAGTGGCCGTCTTCATGTTGCAAGCCTTCTCCATTGAGGGTGGTGCGACCCGCCGTACCGCCCAATAAGAACCCGCGACACATCATATCGGCACACGACCAGATCATATCGCCGACGCGCTGAAAACCGAACATGGAATAGAATATATAAAACGGGATTGTTGGCACACCATGCACGGCATAGGCCGTTCCCGCTGCTTGAAAAGAGGCTATGGCACCGGATTCACAAATGCCTTCCTGCAATATCTGACCGTCGCTGGCTTCGCGATAGGACATCAAGCTATCAGAATCCACAGGGGTGTAATTCTGACCTTCTGGGGAATAGATTCCTGCTACTTCGAACAAGCCATCCATACCGAAGGTACGTGCCTCATCCGGCACAATTGGCACCACATATTTGCCAATTTCGCCATTTTTCATTAATAGGCTGAGCATACGCACCATCGCCATCGTAGTAGAGACTTGTCTTTTACCAGTACTCTCAAGAAATGTTTTGAATGCTGACAGCTCAGGCGTTTTCAAATTAGCACAGGAGACTTTGCGCTCAGGCATGAAACCACCTAATTGCTGTCGATGAGATTGCAAATATTGCATCTCATCACTGTCTGCATTCGGGCGGTAAAATTCCGCGCGTTTTATGGCTTCTTCATCCAGTGGAATGCCGTAGTCTCTGGCCAGCTGCAAACGCTCCTGCGCATTCAGTTTTTTCTTCTGATGAGCCGTATTGCGGCCCTGAGCCGACGCGCCCATGGCATCGCCTTTAACCGTTTTAATTAGAATGACGGTGGGTTTATCTGTCGTCTCCAGTGCGCGCTCATAGGCTGCAAATATTTTTTTCGGGTCTTGCCCTCCCCGCTTGATCTCACGTAGCTCTTCGTTGCTAAGTGAGTTCATCATTTGCTCAAGTTGCGGATTGCTTTTTACCCAATGTTCGCGCTGAGCGTCACCGGGTAAAATCGAGTAACGTTGATAATCGCCATCGACGCAGTCTTCCATGCGCTGACGTAAGATTCCTTGATCATCCTGCGCCAGCAGGCCGTCCCATCCACTGCCCCAGATCACTTTAATTACGTTCCAGTCGGCACCGCGGAAACTGCGCTCCAATTCCTGAATGATCTTTCCATTACCCCGCACCGGGCCATCCAGACGCTGCAAATTGCAGTTAATCACCAATACCAGGTTGTCCAGTTTTTCCCTGGCAGCGATATTAATGGTGCCAAGCACTTCTGGTTCATCCGATTCACCATCGCCAATGTAGCACCAGATTCTGCCACCGTTTTTTTGCTTGAGACCCCGGTTCTCCAGATACTTTGCAAAGCGAGCCTGATAGATTGCGGCGGGCGTGGAGAGGCCCATAGAGGCATTGGGCATCTGCCAGAAGTCGGGCATTGAGCGCGGATGTGGATACGAGCATAGACCACCCTCAGGCTTTAGTTCACGACGAAAATTCTTAAGTTGGGTTTCACTCAGTCGGCCCTCCACAAACGCGCGGGCATAAATTCCCGGCGCTGCATGGGGTTGAGGCAAGAGCATATCGCCGCCATAGGACTCTGTACGATTGCGGAAGAAATGTTGAAAACCCACTTCCATCATGGTCGCCGCCGAGGCATAAGTTGCGATATGCCCACCGACCCCGGATCCCGCATCCGCTGCCTGCAATACCATCGCCATAGCATTCCAGCGAATGATGTTCTCAATACGTTTCTCCAGTGCGATATCTCCCGGGTAGGCGGACTGCTCAGAGAGCGGTATGGTATTCACATAAGCTGTGTTCAGTGTAGCTTCGCTGAGCGCAATGCCGCGATTCAGCACATGGTTTTGCTGAACCCTGAGAATATCGCGCACTCCCGCTTCGCCATGTTCCCGATAAATGTTGTCCAGCGCCTCGATCCACTCTTGGCGGTCTTCCGCTAACTCTTCACTGAAGCTGTGCAGACTTTTTACTGGCATGATTTCGGTTTCCAAATGCAAATATCAAGGCGATAGTATACGGAGCCAGCAAAATTATTTATTGCAAATAGTGCGCAGAAGCTGGTTTAATGAGCAATATTAATAAAATTTAATTAAATATATTGGAATAATATTGCGTTATGGAGTTAGATCGCACCGATTACAGGATTCTGCATCACATCCAGAATAATGCTCGCATGAGCAATGTCGACCTAGCAGACGCGATCGGTCTGTCACCCGCTCCCTGCCTGAGAAGGGTTAAGGCACTGGAACAAGCTGGGGTGATTAAACGTTATGCGGGAATCGTTGATGCCGGCGCAGTTGGCCTGCCTATATCCATCTTTATTAACATTTCACTGGAGCGCCAAGAGCGCAGCCACCTGGAGGATTTCGAAGCCAGCATACGTAGCAATCCCGAGGTGATGGAGTGCTACCTAATGAGCGGTAGCAGCGACTACCTGGTGCGCATAGTCGTGCCCGATCTACAATCTTTCGAGCGCTTCCTGGCAGACAAGCTCACACGCATACCCGGGGTCGCCAATATCCAGTCGAGTTTTGCCGTTAAGCAGGTGGTCTACAATACAGAACTACCGCTGCCGGAACGCATCTAGCGAGGAACCCAGCTCGCTATTGAATCCGGACCAGACGATCGATCAAACCTCTTACATCATCAGCACTAGGAATTTAATGCGCAGACCGCATTTTTCGATATCGAAAAATGCGGTCTGTCCCCTATTCTCCCCCTTAGCACACTTCTTAGCACACTCTGATTTCGCGCTTTTAACTCATAGATTCAGTTAACGAATCGGTCGCACTGTCTACTGAAAATCCTCGTGTCGTTGGTTCGAGGCCAGCTCCCTTTTCTTATGTGCACTGAACTAACGTGCTGGACAAACTTATCGGTCGAAAAGCATCTCTAGCTGAATCCAAATAAGAAAATTTGATCAGCAATTGAGGCCTTCCAACTACTGCTCCCTTGAGCACCGACTCTTTTCCATCCCATCCCAAACTACTGTATTTTTACTCTGACCCCTTTCATTTACCCCTTGCATTTCAATTTGCTAAGTGTCGGGCGCTGCCGAGAGTCGGCTTTTTACGGATTCATCCTGAGCAAGAGGTGTGCCTAAAGGACCTTTGCCGCCCTCATCACACTTTCAGCCTTCTCCTTGATTTCGGTTGCAACAGAGAAAGGATCGCCGTTGACGATTTCACTCCTGTACAGCTCTACCGACAGGGCGCCGGTGTCTTGCCATAGCATTAGAGGAATCCAGTTCTCGAACTTTAGAGGGTCCACCCTCATGCCACGCTGACATTTCAATTCGCCGTGTTGATAAATTGCCATATTCCATAAGTTTGATAATTTGAATCTATCCACCCCTGGCATTCGCAGACAGAAATGCCAATAATCTTTGCTCGATGTTTTCAGAGGCTCCAGGTACTAGAGCGACGGTACCCACTGTTAAGACACTTACCGCCAGACACAAAAGCAGATATTTTTTAAACTCCATGTTCAACTCCCTTTTGGTGCCAACTCGAATATCCAGGTATGACCGCCTTCGATCGATTTTTCAGTGGTAGGCGAGTTATATTTTGAAGTCATCTTCGCCACCACGCCTCCTAATTCCGGTCCTTCTGTAATTCGCACAAGCTGTCTCTCGTAACGGAGTCCATCCAGACGTATAACTACGGCACCGTCTCCCTCTTCGGCCTGCACGGCCCATTTTTTCCACAGTCTCCCCAGGAAGGTGCTCATGTAACTTGAAGCGACGTAAATCTTTCCTCCATTCTCCATGATATACATCAAGCGTGAGCTGAGCGGGTCAATCAACTGTAATTCAACCAGGGGAATTTCATCCGTAAAACTCCAGTCCGGCTCCGGACCCATGTAAAGCTCTCCCGCTAGCAGCTCCCCGCCGGGAAACAGCCTACTCGGGCCATCAGCGCTACGGTTCTCAAAGCGAGCTGTAGCTATGGCTAACGCCGGAATCAGCAACAAGATACCGATTGTTTGTAAAGCGTACTTTAAGATTTTTATTGTTCTGTCTCTCTATCTGATCTAGCTGTTGGCTTAAATGCCAACAAAACATTGCCTGCAGTCCCGGTGCGACCGTATCCGGAGTTCACGAACAAGAAACCAGCACCGGCGGCAATACCATGGGCATCTATCGATCCACCCAAACCTGGCACTGAATTCGCAGTCGCAAAGTCTCGTACCGTGTCGTACTCGAACAGAACTTCACCGGAATCACCTGCTAGAATCATCAGTCGACCATCAAGAGTTGCCGTAATTAAGGCACCATCTACCAACAGCGGCGTCACTGAGTGGCCGTAGCGCGATTCACACCCGCGTAACCGTTCTGAGCGATTTTCACAATCCGCTTTTTCTTCTCTATACCAACTTGCCTCGCCGGTATCAACAAAGAAACTATACACACCCGGTCTAGGCACATAAGTTCCACGGGCGCTGCCTGGATCATTGATAGGTAAGTAGACCCTATTCCCATCGCTGGCAATTCCCCAGTGATTGCCACCCAAAGTGGTACCAGTGCCGATACGCTGATTCCAAATGAGCGCACCGGTATCGGGATTAAGCGCCCAAACATCGCCTGTTTTCTGACCTGCCAGAAGCATGTCGCCCTCTTCTCTTTCGATTAGAATTGCTGACCCGCCAAAGTCCTTATCTGCCAAAGTGCTTGGCTGCTGGTTAGGGCAGTTTGGACCTGCAATACGCCCACAAGCTATGTTCCAGACATCATTCCACAATCCTTGAAATACCCAGCGTTGTTCGCCCGATTCCAAATCGAGTGCTATTACTGCATCGCTGGTGACAGTAGCTGGATGAGAAGTATTTTCTCCGCTGGTCGTATAGAGCAACCCACGTTTCTCATCGATTGTCGGTGTGGACCAGATTGGCGCACCAGACGGTCCACGCAAAGCCACACCCAATGAATTGCGTTCGCCAGTATATTCAGCTTCCGGCATGGTGTGATATACCCACTCGATCGAACCTGTGGCGGCATCCAATGCAACAATTTCACCATGCCCTACACAGCACTCAAAGCTCGGTGTCACAGCTTGCGCTGCACCAGACGCAGAAACCGGCACATACACTCGATCTTCATGTAACACCATACCGCCAGTCAGCCGAATCCCTCGCCCATGACTGCGAACGTCCTGTGACCAAAGCAATTGCCCTGATTGGGCATTGAGTGCATAGACGAATCCTTCTCCATCTCCATACACAATCGCAAAAAGCCCGGAATCACCTAGCTCGCCATAGGTCAGTGATGAACGTAAGCGAGTGGGAGATTCAAAAACCCATTTTGTACAACCACTAGCAGTATCCAGAGCCAGAACTTTTCTTGAACCCGTTGCAGAATAGAAAATAGTGTTACCCACAATCACCGGAGACGCACGCAAGCCACTTACATTTGGAAAAGCTAAGGCCCACGCCAGCTCAAGATTTGCAAAATCAGATTTTGCAAGACCGGCTTGTTCTGCCGTCATGTTTCGGGTGCTTGAATAATCTACACCGAGGCGAGCCATAGCTACATCGCCTGTAAGATCTACAGTATTTACTCCCTCAGCACAGAGCGTGGCCTCTAACCAGCTGTCATCTGTTGCTGCTGCCAAGTAATCAACTATTTGAGATTTTTCCCTATTACTCAATACAGAAGCCTGGACGTACATGACGCCTTCATTGACGGCAAATTCAATGTTCGCGGCGGTAAGTGTTTGAAGACTTTCCAGAGAGGGAGCAATTTCACTGTCGCCAATATTAGCTGCCGACTGGTGACAAGCACTGCAGTTTTCAGCAAACACTTGTGCACCTGGGTGCTCCTGCTCTTGACTCCAACTAACACCGGGAATTGAAAACAACAGAGTCAATGAAGCGACAAAGAACAGATTGTTTTTGGTTGAGCTACGCATAGTCGATCTCCTCATCATTTTATAAGCCAGAATCTTTAAGATTTATTACCTACCGCTCGTAAGGTAACTGACGCAGCGAGCAGGCAAAGAAATAACTACTCCCTCGCTAAAGAATTTCTCTACCCAAAGTGCCATGCGGCACTCTATGACCCACATCCAGAACACTGGACGAGCCAATGTCAGCGATGGCGGGAGTGCCACTTCCTGTCATAGTAATTATCAATTCACGATTCAACATATCCAGAACCCGTTCTACACCCGCCTGACCAAAGGCACCCAAGCCCCAGACATAAGGGCGGCCTATTCCTACCGCAGATGCTCCCAATGCCAGCGCTTTAAACACATCGGTCCCGCGACGAATACCCCCATCGACGATGACCGGAATCTGCCCATTCACTGCAGCGATAACCTCTGGCAAGCATTCGATAGAGCCTCGTCCAGTGTCTGTCGCACGGCCGCCATGATTGGATACGATGATGCCATCAGCGCCATGTTGGACAGCTAGTGTTGCATCAGAGTCTACTTCGAGACCCTTAATAAGGACCTTCATGTTGGTTACTTCTTTTATCTTGCCAATCACATCCCACGTCATAGCAGGATTGAAGGTACCCATTTTGCTAAAATTGAGACCTTGCAGGGCTGGCTTCCTCGGCATCACTGAGTGGCAAACTTCACAGTCCCTTTCATCTTCCCGTGTCATGATCGTTTGGGTTTCTGTGTTGCGCGCGATTGCAGGTAGATCAATTGTTAGGGCTACTGCCGTGCAACCTGCGGCTTCTGCTCTTCTCAGCATTATTTCACTATTTTCCCAAGTACCAATGGCATCCATGGCATACAGTTGAAACCATAGTGGGTTGTCACGAGCTTCTGCTACCGCCTCGATAGATGTAGTAGCCATGGTCGACAAAATCATCTGCTGACCTTTGGCCTTTGCCGCCCTGGCAACTGCCAATTCTGCATCGCCATGAAAAGCCCCTTGACCGCCAACGGGACAGAGAAAAATCGGCGAGTCGGCTTCGGCGCCAAGTACATTGACCGATAGGTCGATGTTACTCACATCCACTAACCGTTTGGGCCGAATCTGAAACCGCGTATACCCTTCACGATTTGCCCTTAAAGTGCCATCACTGTCCGTGCCCGTAGACAGAAACCCCATATGCGCAGGTGGCACTTTAGAGCGGGCTACTGCTTCCATCTCCCAGACATTGATCACCTCCGACGGATCGGTGAGACGCTCCCCAAGTGTTTCTTCTACTTCCTGCGCAAACGCAGAATAATTGGTAATTAAGGGACTGGCAGCCAGGAATTTGAGAAATTTACGGCGCTGTAACATGAAATCCTCCGTTGATAACTCTGGGGTTATTGGGCTTGTACAACTTCGTTTCTTAATATACCCACGTCTGATAATTCGACTTCGTAAACGTCACCCGGAACCATTGCCTGGGTGGCGCCCATGGTGCCGGACCAGATCATATCGCCGGGTTCCAGCGTGAAATATTGAGATATATAACTGACCATTTCTTCCATGTCGAAGATCAGATCAGAAGAGTTCCCCCCCTGCACGACCTCGCCATTTAGGCGGCCGGTGATTTGGACGTTCTTGTAGTCGACTCCTTTAACTAGTACCGGTCCTACTGCATTGAATCCGCGTGATCCTTTTGCACGCACAACTTGAAAGTCGCCAGCCTGCCAGGCGCGTTCGCTGACATCGTTACCAGCGGTTACCCCAAAAATGTAATCGCCAGCTTCTTCCACTGTCACATTCTCGGCGCGCTTACCTATCACGATTGCCATTTCTGCTTCGTAGTGCAAGTTCCCAGATCCTATGGGTCGTACGATTGGATCTTCAGGACCAACTATTGAATTTGCGGGAACGGTGAAAAGGGCAGGAATTTCAGCCGGGTCTCCGCTGATGTGGCTGAGGAAGTTGAACCCTGTCATGAACACCAGAGACGGCTCGACCGGTGCCTCAAGTTTGACCTCACTACGATTGAATTTAACCCCAGTGTGATCCATCGTGTTATAAGGCGCACCCGCCAATTCATAGATTTCGTCGCCGTGTACCATACCCCAGGAAATCTCACCTGCGTTCTGCGAATAACGCACGAAAGTTTCCAGTTCCTGCGCACTGGTGAAAATACTGACCACTGCAAAAAATGTAGCTGCTGTTAAAGTAAATAAACGTTTCATGCCAAATTTCCTATTAAGGTCTTGTTTGATTTTGAGCTTTCTTTGCTCAATCATTACCGAACATTTGATGCCTGAAATTCTGTGAGTTGCCAGCGCCCACCGCGTTTTACGTAAACATCTATTGTCCGAATGTGCATATCGATAGGCTCAGCCCTTCCACCCACAGTGATCTTCTGTTTTACCTCGCCAGCGATGATACCTACATCACCATAGATGCGAGCTTCCATGCCGATGGGATTAACTTCCAGCCAGCCGATTCCTCCTGTCCTTACCGTTTCCAGATAAGAGGCCTTGGTATCAACTGCACCTGTGGTGTGGCAGTAACGCACTTCCTCGGCCACCATCTGCTCGAGTTTGGAGATGTCCTTGAAAATCGCTGCTTCGAATCGTTCTTGCTGCACCGCTAATAATTCCGCTTCTGCCGTAGATGATTGCGCGATTGCACTGCCCGTCGTCGCGACGAACAGTCCCGCCATAAAGAACAGAAACTTTATCTGGCCAGCTTTTTTAAATAGGGCGTCAAATAGAGTGTTAAATAGTAACAGTGATGTCATAGCTCCATCCTTTCTTGTTCCGAATAGGGGTGTCATAAGCAACAGCAGCAGACCCGAATCAGTTCGTCAGCGGCATAAGCTGATGACGAACTGATACTCAAAGCGCTGCGTGGTTTTCCTAAATATGGCGCATGCTTAAAACGTGGCGTGAGCATTAAACGGGCTGGCAGTGCCGCCTTTTATGGGGTTAATCTGAATCGAAGTCATGAATTCCCACCGGCCCAGACGCTCGGCAACTTCGGCGACCTCTTGCATATAACCGTTGTCAACAATGGGTAAACCCAGATTTACTTGGGTGAGCTGATGAACGGGCCTTCCAATACCTGCTACACCGGATGGTTGGACATCATTCGCTGCATCACTTATCAGTATGGCGATGTCACGTTCCTTCAACCAGGGCAATACCGATGCATGCAGACCGGCACCGCCTTGCCCATAGGCCCATGGGCCTTTGGCGTCGCGCAGAGCCCAACGGCCACCGCGAATAAACAGGGCATCGCCACTGCCGATTTTAACGCCGGCAAATTCTTCCCAGGCTTCCAGGTCTTCCACATAAATAGGAGTACTGGGCTCCAACCAGTCCACCCCTCGCATCAATGGCATATCTACCAAAATTCCACGGGTAACATAGGAGGTTCCCATGCGGTCGATTGCCAGGTCTTCACATCCCGAAGAAGTCAGGTTTTGTGGATAGCCATTGAAGATGACATATTCACCATCTACTTCAGTGCGGTAGTGGCATAGCGCATCGACGTGGGACATCATGCCGTCGTGCAGTTCAAACTGCACTCCATCCATGGCGAAGTTGGGCTCTTCCCCATCTTTAACTCGCACCGGTGTAACTTTCCCGTCAATCAGTTCGAGATTGGTCATCCAGTGCTCGTAGTCACCATATGCCTGACTATCAATAGTCTTCTCTTCGAGGATGAAATGCTGCAAGGTGACTGTCTCGCCAGTCAGTACCAAATCAGCAGCCTGGCGCGTTTTTTCCGGAGTAATCAGGTTCATTGTGCCACGCTGATCATCAGGCCCCCAACGTCCCCAGTTGGATAATTCACTCTCCCACTGCTTCAAGATATCCAGTGTAACTAATCTTGATGGCAGCTGAGTTGAAGGGTGTGCCTGAAATTCCTGA
>Ga0302138_10001415_pt1 | contig 11602 bp, 26 predicted proteins | sample CBN3_321_MG_FD_203110 | JGI IMG/M metagenome (GOLD analysis project Ga0302138, IMG submission 203110) | Marine microbial communities from Western Arctic Ocean, Canada - CBN3_surface | ecosystem: Environmental > Aquatic > Marine > Oceanic | place: Canada: Western Arctic Ocean | collected 2017-09-15 | reverse complement strand
GCCTTGTGTTACTGCAGTACTAAAGGATTGTGTTTGACCACTACCTTTTCTTTGTCCTGTTAAATCATTAAACTTATACACTGCAACGACAGGCATATTAGTCGCTGGCGGTAAATTCAATAAATCTATAAACGATGGGAGCTTTACGACCTCGGCCGGCTCCACACAAATATATTTACGTGACATTACTTTGTTTATGCCAGTTAATAAATCTTTACTTAATCCTTCTTCATACTTACAGTCTTTAGGATTCTCAGACCACTGTGGTATTGACGCACATCCTGTTAATAGACCTACAGTCAATATCGAAGCAATAATAAGTTTCAAGTTGTTCACCCGTTACCATCTGGATCCGAACCGAAGTACCCAGATCCAACAGGAATTTCTATTACCGTCGTAGAACCTTCTGAGTCTGTAATAGACATCTTAATATACTCAGAACCGTCTTCGTTTGTAATAACCTCGTATGTAACTACCGAGCCTTCCAATGTAAATGACCCGTATCTCGCAGCTGTGTCATTAGAGAACATACTCTCAACTAGTTGCTTCGACATCTGCGCATAAATCCTGCTCTCTAAGTTTCGTATGAACTTTGCTAACGTTGTATTGTTAGCTTCACGTTCAGCTGATGCAGCCGCCGAGGCCAAAGCCTCTTCAATAGATTTCTTACGTGAGTGTTCTTGATTCTCAATCGTAAGATAGTGCGCACCAGTTCCAATACCGCTGAAACTAGGATTCTTAAATTTATGTGTTATATCTGCGTAAGCTGGCAATGCTATGAACATAACCGCTAAAGCTAATATAATGTTAATCTTGTTTTTCATTCTTATCTCGGTTTTCATCAATGCGGCGATATTCTAAGACTACGTTAACTTTTTGTTGTAAACGTATAAGGTCTTGATCTAACATTCGCATTCTATCAATAAGTTTAATAAGTTGCATATGCTGCTTATCAATTTCTGGTTGAATCCTATCATTAATAAAGGTCCAGACAAAGAATACGAAATACCCAAGTCCAACCAACATGACAACTGGGAATCCGTATTCATTAATAAGATTTGCTATATCCATCTTAGATGTCAAGTCCTGTTTGATTTTCATCTTCAACATTACTTTGTCTAACAGAGCTATATGCTACGTCTTCTTTTAGAAACATAACACTGCCATCAGTTCCTTCTGTTACAATATACTTATCGCCTTTACTAATGCCTAGCTTCTCCATGGTTAATTCTTTATCCATGATGATCGCCCCACCCCCAGGTGGTACCATAAATTTATAATCTACAAATAACATATCCGTCTCCTCAATTCAAATTTTCTAATCTCTTCTAACGTCTATCTTTCCATCTTCAACAAAATTCTCTGCTCGAGCGATTCTATCAATGTCAGGCGTAAGACCCAGTGCTGAACTAACTAATAGGTCTATCTTAATCATTTCGTTTGACATCATAGAAGCTCTATTTTCCAAGCTACTACAAAACATCGTAAGAGTCTTGATATTATCAATCACTCCTTCGAATATTTGTCTTATTATAATAAAGATGAATACGCCCATTACGATAGCACCTGCAATAGGTAACCCAACATCAGATATTAGCTGAAATACATCTTCCATCTGTTTAGTCCTAAAAGTTTTAGAGTACAACTACTCACGTATTATTTATAAGATATCTAATGCCCACCTTTTCAGAATATTCTCTACAGTACATATCGTTATAACAACTACGATCTATATAACGAAAAGTTCTAAATTAAATGCATTATGAGTAAGAAAGTTGTTGACATTAGTTATGATACCGTTTATAATGGTACTATAAATTGATAAAAGGAATACCGAACATGAAAGCACAAATACAACACATACCAAACATTAATACCTTCGAAGGAATGATTCCATCAGGCTTTGATCTTGTTGAATACGTTAGTGGTACTGATCCTGTTGAAGAAGGTATGGTTCTATACGGTTTCGACGAAATTGGTATGTTCGGTCTTCCTAATGTTAAACATGCATTCGTCAAATTGGTTTAATATGAAATTAAATGCAATTTTGTGAAAATAACCATTGACATTCTTTATGAAACCATATATAATGGTACTATAAATTGATAAAACAAATTAAAACTTAAAGGAAATATATTATGAAATTATCTATTACTGAAATGACTAAACTAGAAACTTTAATCAACAAAGCTGAAGGTACTGATATTAACGTTATCATTGAGCTGATTAAATGCAAGCAACGTGGAAACGCTTTCCAAGCTGCAGCAAAGTTCAGAGTTGGTCAAATGGTTACCTTTAACAAAAAATCTGGTGGAAAGGTTGTTGGAAAGGTTCTAAAAGTTAACACTAAGAATCTTAAAGTTGAAGGCAATGATGATTGTACTTGGACTGTTACTGCTTCACTTTGTAAGGCTGCTTAATTATGAATTTGACTAACATGGAAACTTTTAAGATGAACAGAGAAAACTTAGATATTATGAATATAGCTTTTGAAGAAGCTATGGCTGAAGATCTCAATGATATCTTTAGTGATTATAATAACTACATCATGGATAACGCTGACCCATCTGAAGTCACTATCTGTAATGGAGACACTCTGTTACAAGCTGCTGAGAATGAATACCTTCTTGAGGAATTCAAGGCAGAATGGATTCAGAAGTTAATGTTACAAAAATAATGGTTGACATTCTTAGTCAAGTTTGATATAATAGTTCTATAGTTTACGGATTGCTCGATACGTCTCCTCGGAGAGTACCATACTGAGCAATCCACCCCTTTTGCAGATTGGAGTAACGCCCTAATGACAATGCCAAATGAACGACGGTGGGCTGTAAACAACACTCGCCAGTTCTTAGTCGATTTAATGGATCCTAAGAAGACTCCACGAGTTCCTAAAGAAATCCGTAAAGAAGCATATCGTTGCCTCAAGCATTACCCAGGTGATTACTACATGGATAAAGCTGCTGTCGAATCTCCTGAAGTATTTGGAGATTGGGATTCCGAGCATGCTAAACCGGTTGATTCTGTTCCATACGAACATAACCGTGGAAGAAGTTAATGAGTAGATACTTCTGTGGCAATAAAGTTATCACCATATTACAATACCTGGCAGTGTTCATGCTGGGTTATGGTGTAGGATGGTTGCTATGACTAAACCACCTTGTCCGTCAGATCGTGCGATACTAGCAGTGATGCAATTTTACAGAATGACTGAGGCTGATGTTCGCGAACTTTATATGGATGAAGTTTACGCAATGCAGAAGTTACATAACGCAGGTATTGATCTAGGTAACCCAAAGAAGATTGATAAAGGAAAAGATAAATGAGTACAATAATACGTAATGCCCTTCGTACACCAGACGGTACAGAAATCAGAAGTCGTTATAGACATGATTATGTTACTCATACTGATGCAAACGGTAAAGAGTATATGGTTGATGGCGGAAACGATTATATTCGTCGTAGTGCAAACGGTGATGAAGAAGATATGGTTGTTACAACTGAAGATTCTTTTGAAGTAGTTAGGCAGGCATGTGATTGGGGAACGTACGGCATTAACGGAGATCAGCCGCTCAGATATGTAACCGTTGCTGAAATGGAAACGGCTCACATTGAATCAATACTACTAAATGTAAAATTTATTAACCCAGCCATTAAAACAACAATGGAACATGAATTAGAGTATCGTAAATGAGTCAAGATTATCGCCCAGACAATTGGGTAGTGCTAAAAGTTAAAGAGGGTAAAGGCACGTTCCCTTTTTACAAAGTATTAGGCGGTTGGAGTGGTGGCTACTTAGATGGTGACTCATGGAGAATGAATAGTGGTGTTACAGAAGTTGAGATCTATGGAGAACACTATATATTCCGTGGTAACTCAGGTTCTGAATATTGGTGTCATATGGAGACATACGGGCTCAGAATGAATAATGCAGGCATCTATAAGGATTTGTGTTTACAGCAGGAGTTTAAAGGTCAGATCATATTGATGCCAGAAGATACTAAGTGGACTAATATTAAATATGATTAGTTATAGTACAAATTGGATGGGACCTATTGCTACTCGTTGGTATGAGGAAAGAGATATACCTTTCGAGATCAGAGAGACTTCTGGTAAGATACTCCCAAAAACAGAGTCCAAACACTTTCTTGAATCTTATTCCTGTGGTCGTATTGATATATATGGATTAGACCAACAAGAATACTATGCAGGTAAAAAGGAGTATGGACTTGCACCTATGCTTACTGAAGATTGGAATGCCTTGGGCGATTGGTTAGATAATATAGAAGATGAATATATTGTTATGACATACAAAGAACTGATACATCAATTTGAAAATCACTATGGCAAACCTATAAGATGGTACGATGAATAGATTAAACTTTTTAAGAGTCTTATTAATTATATGGTTAGCTTGGTTAGTAGAAAAAGATGATGATCTATACGGTACATTAATGAGTATTCGTAGAATGCAAGAATGCAAGAAACTAACAAAAGGATAATGTTTTGAGTCGTCGTGAAAAGACATTAGCAATAAAAGCGAATCAACAGATATCTATATGCTGTCAATCACTATGTGATAAGTATGTAGTTGAAGAATATATTAATACGCTTGAACGTGAGCTCTATGATTTACGAAAGTACGTTTTAGAACTTGAAGAAGAAATGAAATAACCATTGACATTTGGCAAATAATGTTGTATAATATAAAATCTAAATTAAGGAAAGAAGTATGAGTAATATAATTGAGTTCCCAATGGACCGAGTACGTTTAACTGCAGATGCTATTGTACAGCAGTCAATTGACTTAGAGGAAGAGACCGAACGAATGCTTGCTCAAGCAAAGGCTATCGAGGAACAATCACAACGCGTTCTTAACTACCTATCAAATTTAGAAAACTAATATATGAATATTTTTATTTTAGACAACGACCCAGTCAAAGCAGCTCAAGACCAATGCGACAAGCATGTCGTAAAGATGATTATTGAATCAGCACAAATGCTATCAACTGTTCATCGTATGGTCGATGGCGTTATGGAACGTCGACCATCTAAGTCAGGCTCAATGATACAATACTTCAAACTAAATGATATTAGAGAAACTACATTATACAAAGCATGTCATTTTAACCACCCATCTACTGTATGGACTAGAGAATGTTCAAAGAACTATGAATGGCACTATGACCATTTTGTTGCTCTTTGTGATGAATACACATTCAGATACGGTAAGATACATATGACAGACACCAAACTTCGTAAAGCACTGCGCACAGCGCCGTCTAAGATTAAACATACAGAAACTATGACACCATTCAAATTAGCTATGGGTTCCAACCCAGAGTGTATTTTTGAAGACGCGGTAAAATCGTATAGAGCATTTTACCATACCAAACAAGACCGCTTCAAGATGGTATGGTCAAAAAGAATTGCACCTTCTTGGTGGAATAGTAGTGAGAGTTTAGTTTAATTATAAATTATTGTATATAACGGAGAAGTGTATGTTAAAGATAGCAAAGCAATTAATGGAAGACGCCGAAAGCGGTTCTGATTTTACTAAAGAAGAATTGCTTAGTGCCTGTTTAAATGTTATGACTGAAGATCAGATCTATCGGATGGCAATATCTGAAAGTTTTGTTGAGACTGAATATAATCAAATTGATTATGACAAGTCGGCTCCTGAGCGAATCATAGACGCAGTGTTAGCAAGGCATGGCGAATGATAATGGAAAATTGGATGTTCTTAATAACCGCAGTAGTCTTCACAGGCTTTGGGTTTTATGCTGGTAGAGAATCTTCTATTTACTATGACGTTAAACTGATTACACAAAACGTAATTGACCAATTAGAAGATCATGGCTTTATACATAAAATCATCAACGATGATGGAGAAGAGGAACTTGTATTACACCCGGGAGCCGTTGATGATCGAGAAGATTAGCGCTGCTGATACACTCTTTATTCCACTCGAAAAACAGACACTCACGAATAGCGGTATTGTAACGAAAGAAGTTGTTCGCATCGCAGACGATACATTATCAACTGCAGTGTACACTTACGATAAGAGTGGTAATTTATTAGAAACTGTTATACGTAAGCGAGTGTTGCTATTCGCATGATATCAGACTTCACATTATTCAATGTAGCAATGATTAATCCAATAACGATGGAGCGAATCGAGCAAGGCGACATGCGTGCACGAGATGCAAAGGCGTTTGTTGAAAAGATGGACGCTCGAGGCATACCAACAATGGTTACTTCATATAGTGAATCCGATACATTATCTTTTACTGAATATATGATAGCATCTAAATTAACATCACCAATAGTACCATCATCTGAGAATACATAATGAAAGTAAAGGCTGGAGTTCGTGGAAGCAAGTTGGCATTAGCTTATTGTAACAAAGCGTTAGATCAATTAAACTTTGAGGACTGCAGCACAGTTGTTATTGAATCGCTTGCAGATCTAAATCCAACAACATCTATTGAAGAAATGGGTGGTAAAGGAGTATTCTGTAAGGAGATAGAAGACTACTTAATGGAACGTAGAATTGATATAGCAGTACATGCCTTTAAAGATGTTACTCGAGATAACGACGCGTTCTTAGATATTCCTTGCGTAATAAAAAGAAACAACTACCATGATTGTCTTATAGGTAATCATATAGATCCGAAGACAATAGGTACTAGTAGTCCTAGAAGAATGGCACAGTTAAAAGACCTCTATCCTCTTTCTAAGATCATTCCAATAAGAGGTAATATAGATACTCGAATTGCTAAACAAGAGTCCGGACAGTATGACGCGATTGTATTAGCAGTGGCAGGAGTTCAGGAGTTAGGTTATACAGATAAGATAACTCGAATGTTTGAAACAAACGAGATGATGCCTGCCCCTGGTCAAGGTGTGATTGCTGTTCAAACTGTTAGACCAATAACCGTAAGAGAACATAACATTGTAGATGAAATAAGATCTAAGAATCATTTAGATACTTGGTATTGCGCAATGGCTGAAAGGTATATGTTAGAACGAATAGATGGAGATTGCCAAACACCAATTGGTAGTATATCTAATATTAATGGTGGTGCTCTAACGATTGAAGCACGGAATTGGGAAACAGGAAAGCGAGGTTTTGTTAGAGGACCAAAAGAAAACTATGAGGAACTTGGATACGAACTTGGTTTGAGACTAATATGAAAAAAGAAACATTACAAATACACAAAGAAGTAGCAACTCAGGTTAGCACAGGTCTAGTCATCAACTACCCCCTTAATCTGACGTTACTTTATATACTGATTGAACTATATGGAGTTACAAACCCCCTTTATATAGGCACTACAATCACTCTAATCATGACGGTTATTGCTTATACGCGTATCTTTATTCTAAGATCATACTTCAGTAAAAAATATAAAAGAACTAATACCCACCAGACTTAAACCAACCTTTACCTTTTAATTGAAACCCACCACTTGCTACTATAATTTTCTTTAGTTCGTCCTTATTACATTTAGGACAGGTTGTTAATGGATCTGCGGTTATTCTCTGGAATACTTCTAGTTGTTCTGCGCACTTTTTACATTCATAGTTATAAGTTGGCATTCAGGTTATTTCTCATAGTATTGTTTATTGTATTTCTATTTATCATTTTCTTAAGACAAAAAAAGGGACCCTTGCGGATCCCTCAAAAGATGTCTAATTAAAATTAGATTCTTATTAGTATTGCTTAATCAGCAATCTCTAGCTTAGAACAAGTTTGAGATGCGGACTTTACGGTAGTACTTGTTAGTGTCTTGAGTCAATGCTCCAACACCTTGAGTATCACCTTGTGCAAACGGATTAGCAACCATTCCATAACGGGTTTTGAAACCAATTTTTGGTTGGAAGCTGTTCTCGCCAACTGCACGAACCATTTGTAATGGTACGTATGGGCAATAGAACAATCCTGCGTCGAATGCAGAAGTTCCTTTGTAGCCAACTACTAAGTAGTTTCCACCAGCAAACGGATCAACATAAACACGGAATCTTCCGTTAAGAACACCAGCAAAAGTATTGCCACTGTCATCAACTTCTAGAGTGTTGCTGTTTAGTGCAGGAGTATAATCCAAAACACCAGCCATTTGTAGAGCAGAAGCAACGTCAGAAGAACAGATAACAAGGTTACCTTTACCACGACGTGTTCCTTTAGCAATTGCATTAGCTTCTTGTTCGATTTGGAACATTAGGCCTTTGAACTTCTCAACTGACCAACGACCGTTAGCATCAACATCTAAGTCGAATACGCCGGCAGCAGCAGTGTTAGAAGCACCAACTTCAGAAGTCTTATAAATTGTACGAACAACTTCTCTATTGATTTCCGTTAGGATCTCAGTTTGAAGAATGTTAGCCAATTCAGTTTCTGCGTCAAGTCCGTGTACAGCTTTAAGATCCTGAGCAAGCTCAGTAGTGTATTCAGCTTTCAGTGCGCGAGTCTTAGCAGCAACAGTTACTTTCTCAATTGAGAAGGCCATTTCTGCATAGTTAGTTCCGTCACCGTCGCCCAATGCTTCAGCAAGACCAGTGCCCATACCAGTACCTGTAGTAATCAAGGTAGTGTTTGCATTAGGTAATGTGTTAGCGTGAGTACCAGCTCCAGAAAGATCAGTATCAGCTTCGCCATAAAACGCTTCGGCACCAGCTTGAGATACGCTACGTGAACGCATTGCGAAGATCAGACCAGTAGGTCCAGTCATCGGCTGTACGCCACAGATATCGTATGCAATCATGTTAGGAACAGCACGTCTTACAAGACTGATTAAGATTGGATCGTAACCAGCAGTTGGACCAGCAGCAGTAGAACCACCACTAAATCCGCCAGTACCGGCATCGTTAGTAGGTGCTTCAGAAAGCAAGCTTGTCATGTTAGCAGAAAGGTCACCAGTTTCCATAAGTGCTTTTTCTGTGTTCTCAAGAATAGTGGCTGTAACAGCCTTCTTGTGTGAATCAGTGATCGGTGAAAAAGATGCGTGCTCTAGGATAGGGCCCCATTTTTCCACAAGTCTTTGATAGTTATTCATATCTATCTCCTTTGATAAAATATTAATTAATTTAATGTTTAAAACCAGAAATTAATTATTCTTATTTTCTTGTGTCGAAAGCCTCTACAAGAGCATTAATAGAAGTGTAATCAGAAGTTGGTTTAATTACTTCCTGTTCTTCTAGAATAATTTCGTCAGTCTCAGCTTGTACATCATGTTTCTCAACAAGAGGCTTGTCGCTGAAGAACGACTCCTTGATAACTTGAAGATTGTCGGAATAAACCGCTACATCTTCAACGTCAAGTTTTTCAGACAATACTCTCAAACGTTCTACCTGATTTTCAGATAAACCTTCTGAGATTTCGTCAAACTTTTGTACTGCTTTGAAAGATGCAATTTCTTTTTGCAAGTCAATGTTCTCATTTACGAGGTCATTAGCTTTTCCTTCCAACTCAGATACTTGTCCTTCTAGTGATTCCACAACATCAACTGTTTCTTCCGAAACTGCAACGTTATGTTCCACAAATAAGTTCTTAAGACCTGACAGTAATGATTCAGCCATCTCAACCTTAATACCGGCTTCAATTGCGATTTCATTCTCAGTCATCCATTCAGAAACGACATAGTCAAGATACTTATCAACATTTTCAGAAATAGTATCTAACTTCTCAGTTACTGCTTCTTCTAAAGTTGCATCAAGTGACTTAGTCAATTCTTCACGAATTGTCTCTTCTCTTTTACTTACTTCTTCGTTTAGTGCGGCTTCAAAAACCATTGAGATCTTGGATTTGAACTCTTCTGATAAATCTTCGCCTTCGATGATTGACTCAATAGAAGATTCGATAACTACTTCTTCAATAGTTTCTACTTCTTCTTCAACTGCTACTTCTTCAGTTGCTGGTGTCTTAACTGCTTCTCCAGCGCCTTTAGGCTCATCAGTTTTGGTCTTCTTCAACTTGTCCTTTTTACCTTCTCCACCTTCAGGTGTAACTGGTGCTGGAACTGCTGAAACGCCATCGTCGGAAACGAATGCTTTTTCGTCTGCCATAATTTTTCTCCTTTTAATTTGTAAAAATACAAATATTGCTTTTTATATTTACTTAACTGTTTTATTTATAAAAAATTAGTTTCTCAAAGTACGGATGAATGATTCAAACATTCTAGCTGCCGTTACTTCATCAATAGTTCTTGTTACACGATTATACTTTTTCTCAGCTATCTTAGCAATTTCCTCAACCATTTGAGTGGCTTGCCAACTGCCTGAAGCTATATCGTAATAATACTCTACGTTTTCCATGATACCATTTACAAACGCATTTGGTGCAGAAGGATCAGTAACAATATCAACAGTAGAGAGGTGGAAATCAGATTGAACTTCCATAACACCGCCTTTACCTGTCTTGACTGAACCAAGACCACGAGTCGAAACTCCGATCTTGACGCCTTCATCTAATAGGCTTTTAACAATTTCTCCCATAGGGGTACCAAGGATTTTAGCCTTGCCATAGAAATCATTACCATCACGTCTCATTTCAGTAATAAGATGAGAAACACGATCGCCGTTAATCTGTGGACCATCGGGATGGCCTAATTCGCCAAGAGCACGTTTAGTTTCAATGAATTCCTTATTATAGCGATTCATTTCTGATTCTAAAGTAGCACTTGGATAAATTCTTCCGTTGCGATTTTTTAGATCGCCTTGCATGAAGATACCTTCTATAAAGTAACTCTTTTTACCGTCTTCTTTTGCTTCGGTAATTACTTCTACATCTTCAATATGTTCTGTTATTAAATTCATAATTGTTTCCTTGTAAATGTATTTATACAATTAGGTATAATGCGCAACACCAACCATTAATACTGCACTAGCAGCGGTTAAGGTATCTGTAGGATCTTTCTTGCAAAATGATTGCCCAGGACCTGCAGTAAATGTACCAATAGTGTCTGAACCTTTCTTATGAGTAATAAGTATACCTGCTGCGGACGCGTTATATAATCTAACAAGAGTTGCTGTACCAATATTGTCAGCAGTTGTTATAGAAGCTTCAGTACCTTTAACTTTAATTACACTAGGCATTATACGTTCTCCTTCGCGAATGATAGTATTTCATTATAACCAGCTTCATCAGCGATTAGTACACTATACATTTCCGTTGAGTTCGTTTCGTTCAGATGTTCAAATACTGTATTTAGTATTGACGCATCTTCTTCAGAAACCTGAACTGATTCTTTATTTGTTAATTCAAACGAACCTGCTTCGATTTCCTCAAAAGCCATACCAGCTTTAGCAAATTTCTTCACTACCGACATTGGTTTTGCGTTAACCATTTGATCGCCTTTAGCATAAGCATATAATGATTTAACATTTGAGAATACTTCAGCTAACTTGTTCTGCCACCACTCTTCAGGATCTTGACCTTCTGTTTTCAGATAGTCTCCAATCTCTTCAGCAGCATAACAAACAAAATGCAGTTGCTTCATCATCATTGGGATTTCTTGTTGAGGACTCTCAAGCAATTCATCTTCTGTAGAAACTTTATCTAACATTTCTTTGAACGTTAACGATATTGTTTTACCATTTGAAT
>Ga0302138_10001414_pt1 | contig 11603 bp, 11 predicted proteins | sample CBN3_321_MG_FD_203110 | JGI IMG/M metagenome (GOLD analysis project Ga0302138, IMG submission 203110) | Marine microbial communities from Western Arctic Ocean, Canada - CBN3_surface | ecosystem: Environmental > Aquatic > Marine > Oceanic | place: Canada: Western Arctic Ocean | collected 2017-09-15 | reverse complement strand
GATATAAAGTATTGACAAAATTATTGATAAATTGTGTAACCTGTTCTGGTAAAGAATTAGGATATTCATTAGTTAAATCCGTTTGAATTGTGTATATTTTAGTAACTAAATCTGCAAAATACTCGGCCGTAAATATTTCTATAATTCTATCAATCTCATTTTCTTTAACTAATGATAAAAATTCATTTATTGGTATAATACACTCGTCGTATAATCTATTATAATATTCTATTAAATTTTTATTTATTTTGGATTCTGTTGATACAGCTAGCAACTCTGGTGAATATTTTGTTGATTGATAACCACTACTCGCAAGGGAACCATCTACTGATACTATCGAACTTTGTACTGATGTATTTATTGATACAGCAAAAGAACTTATACTATAACTACTACGACTAACAGGACGAGCATTCAACGCTACCATATTCTTTTATAACTTATTAATAAAATAAATTAGTATATAAATTATATTATTTAATATATAATTTATATAAATGGAAATAGATCTAGATATTAATTCATATTCTTTTAATGATTTAAAACAATTATTGAATATTAAAACTAATGATATTAATAAATCAGAATTAGAAAATAATTATATAAATAAAAAAAAAGAATTAGAAAAAATTAATGATCAAGATAATTATAAAAATATTAATCAATTTATTGACAATGTATATCAACATTTAAAACTACATATAAAAGAACCAAAAATACAAAATAATATAGAAAAAACAAATGAAATTCTAAAAATAGACAATAAATTAGATTATCTAATTAATTTTAATTTTGAAAATAGCAAAAAATTAGAAAATATTCATTCAGTCAATCCCATTAATCAATCTAATATTCCTCTAAACCCTAGAACTTATAATACTATCAAAAAACAAATTGCAATAAATTCTAATTTTAGAAAAAAAGCATTAACTAGTTTAGAAGATAGATTATTATTAGAAAAATTACATAGAACTTGTGGAGGTCACGCTATTCCTGGAATAGTTGAAGATATTTATAAACCCAATAATAAAGAATCTTCTACTAATTTTACGATTGAATTATCTGAACCTATAGATAATGTTATCGCCCTAGAATTAGTAAGTACAGAAATTCCACAAATGATTTATACATTTTCAAGGATTCAAAGAAATTATAGATTTAAAATAACTTTTTATGATGATAATGATCCACTTACAAACGCTGAATATTTTCAGTCTAATGAAATCGACTATACTATTATTATTCCTGACGGTATATGGCCGGCAACCATACTAGAAGCATTTATAGGTTCAAATTATTTAGATTTTAATGTTATGAATCTTGACGGCACGCGAGAAGATGCAATTGAAGTAGCTGCTCTCGCTTCCACTATTACTTCTGATCTTGATGCAACAATAAAAAATCATTATTTAAGATATTTAACAGTTCGCCCAAATAGCACAACTTTCAGAATGGAAATACGATTTAAAACAATTTCAGAATTAACTCTATTTAATGATACTATATCAAATCCTAATAATCAACCAAAAGTAGCAATTTCTTTAGAATATCTTAATAATCTTTCTTATTCTTTAGAAAATATTGATGATACTATAGGTTGTGATAATAGAGTTCAACACGTTCAAGGATTTATAGATAACAATTCATCAAAAGATGAACAAGATTTTAGATTTACAACATTAGGAACAATAGGATTTTTAGAAGGTCAAGTTTATAATATAGGAAATACAATAAGTAATCAAAGTCAACTTACACCAATAATAATAAAACATTCTGACCAATTATATAAATATAAAATAGGATTTTTAGAATTTAGAGGTTATTTATTAGGCGAAAATATTTATGGAGGCGATTTAACTTCCGCTGTTTATGTTAGAGTAAACGATTTTGTTGGTAATAGAGGTGAGCAAATAATTTTAACTGGGAGAGATCAAACTCAGATAACTAATAATGTTTTATCAAGAATAGCATTTAAAAGCGATGGACTTGGAGAAACTAATATATTTAATTCATTACAAGATTATAATATTAAACGAAATTATTTTGGTGGTGTGAAAATATCTAAATTACAAATTCAAATAATTGATAAATATGGCAGAATTCTTAATTTAAACAATAATCCAACTAATTTTGTATTTGAATTTACAATCGAATATAGTTCAGAAAGATTAGCTAATTTTAGAAATGAAATGTTAAATTCGAATAATTAATAATTAATTAATAATAATAATTTATTAGTAATTAATAATTTTTTAATTCGGTGTATCTTGCAAATCAGAGTATGTCAATTGTCTTTTATAATACTGTTCAGCAGTTTGTGCTTTTTCAACTAAATCTTTTGCTGCGTCTACTTTTTGTTTTAATTCGTCGCGTTTAACTTCAACTTTTAATAATTTAGCCTTTTCTGTTTCTAATTTTTTTTCTTTTCTTAAAACATCTTTTTCTGCCTTTGAAATGTTTCTCAGTTTTATTTTTGCTGTTTTTGAACGGGTTGATATTTTGATCCGTCCTCCGCCGTTAACTGCTTTTCCGCCGTTAACTGCCTTTCCGCATTTAACAGTTTTTCCGCCGTTAACAGTTTTTCCGCCTTTAACAAGTTTTCTCATATATATATAAAACTATAAATTAATTTTTTTTATACTATATTAATATAATGAGCGCGGAAAATCTAAATTCTGGTGAAGCCGAGGCTTTAGCCACCGCTAGATTAGGAGATCTTCGTAAAAAAGTTAATGCTGCTTCGTGGTCTGATAATATGGAAAGTTTAATGAAACAATGGGGTGAGAAAGCAGCAGGTTTAAGATTTATGCATGCGCATTCTGGCGGACAATGGAAAGGCTTTGCGAATAAACTTGCAATAACTGGTATTGTTGTTACCGGCGTTGCCTCAACCCTATCCCTTGTTGCAACCAGCATTGACGACCCCGACGTAAAAGATGGAATTTTATTTGGCGTTGGTGGTATTGGTCTTGCTTCTACTTTAGTTCAATCATTCAAAAAATTCTATAATGCCGAAGAAAAAGCCGCAGATCATGGTTCTGTATCAAAACAATTTGGATCTTTTTATAGATACATGACACTTCAGCTTGGAATGTCTAGAGAAGATCGTGATCCTGCTGATATTCTTACTACATGGGCTTTAAAAGAATATGAGCGTCTTCAACAAGAATCTCCAAATTTAGGCGGTGACTCTATAACTTTATTCAAAAAGACATTTAAAAATGAAGCTCAGGCAATTCCTGATGTCGCAGAAGATGAATTTATAATTAAAATTTATAATCCAACCGGGGTAAATGAAATTCCTACTATTAATATAAAAGTTCATGAAAAGGATATTTCGGTTGTCTCCAATACTTTTGATAATTTATAAATAATTTTATTTTATTAATCTTTATAAAATAAAATCAATCTTGTTCATTTAAATAAGAATTATTGCATAATTTTTTAATAACCTTTTCTTCTCTCTTATTTTCTTTTAAATCATCTGTTGAATTTTTTATTAACTTCATATATTCTTTCTGTAATTTTGTATCATTTTCCCAATTTGGATTTTTATCTGTCCACTTTTTTATATTTTGTTGTTGAACTTTGCTTACCTTCTGTAATGCCTCTTTTAATCTTTTTTGCTTTTTATCTATCTTCCAACTAGAATTATTACCATCTTCATCCGATTTTATATAAACAATCTCTCTTTTTACATCCGTACAGTGCATCGGTCGTTCATGTATTGAAAGTTTATTCATATTCTCTATAAATATATCTGATACACCCTCACTTATACCTTTATCTCTCGTTGTTAAAAGATTTCCTAATGATACTTCTATCTTCTTTATAAATTCATTCATTGTTATCGCATCTTTACACTCTTCGTTCAAAAATATATTTACATTAAATTTCTGTTTTATTGTATTATTATTGTTATTTCCTACTTTCGGAATTAAATCTGTCACTTGTGTCATTAATTCATTATTCTGTTTCATCATTTTTAAAAACATATCTTTATAATCTATATTTTCTGTTTTTTCTATTTTTGTTTCGTCTGTTTTTGTTTCGTCTGTTTTTATTTTTGTACATTTTAACTGGTGTTTATGCAGTCCTTGTCTATATTTGTATTGTTTTCCGCAACTGCATTCAAACAAATTTTGCGATTTTTGCGATTTTTCTGTCATCCATTTGTCATCCATTTGATGTTTTCCTGTCAAAAGGTGTTTTTCGTAATCACTTTTGTTGCTCGTAACATAGTCACATTTTTTACAACAATATTTTTTTGCGATTTTTTGCGATATTTTGTCATCCATTGTCATCCTATATTGGATGACAGAAAAAAGCGTCTAAATCTTTTCGCAAAATATATTAAAAAAGTATGGTAACAAATTATTTTTCTATTTTTTTAAATTAGACCTTTATGGTCTAAACTGTATTTTTCATATTTTTTTATAGATTCTCAATTTGATTTTTTAAAAATGGACATTGATTTTTTGATATTTCGAATTGAGAATTAAAAAACGTGAAAAAACGAAAAGTTTTCTTTAAGTTCCAAATATATATGTTATATAATTCTTTAAGTTCCAAATATATATATTATTTATTTGTGAACTTAAAGAAATAAAGAAATAATATATTTAAATGTTTTAAATATACTATTTATATTATAACTAATATGGAAGAATCGCAACCTTATAAGCAACAGTGTCAGCCATTTTCTATTGATGGTATTTTTTATTATACTAATAAGCGTTATCGGTCACATTCGCCTATAAATAATCATAAACTAAAAAAAACTAAATATAGTGAACATAGTGAACCTAAGGGTAATCTAAAAAAAAAAATAGAAGTAAATAACCCGATTGAATCTAAAAAAATTAGAATAAAATAAATTAATTTCTTACATATTTTTATATGGGTATTTATAAATATAAATTTTTTATTTATGCATTTATATTACAATCATTAATATTAGCTAGTATTAGTACTCTTTCTATAGAAACACGTGTAGGTATTTTTTCAAATAAACAAAAACCATTTGAATATAGTAAGGATTTTAGTATATATAATTTTTTTAAGCATTTTTTTTACACACTACGAATACTTCCATATAACTTATCTGAGTCATTCGGAATCTTAAATAATAAAGGGGCTGTTCAAGAGTGGGTTAAAATAATATATACCTTTTTAATTTCATTTACAATTTCGTTAATAGTATATCATATTTTTTTAATAATTTTTGGGTATAAAAAAATTTATAAATATTATATGGGAAATTTTGGTATATCTGCAAAATGTAGCAATTAATAATTATCTCTCTCTTATTATGGTTCTTGTTCGTGTTACTCCATTTTTTTTTTCTGTTATTGTTTCTACTACTTTACCGTTAATTATATTAATTGTTTTAGATGTAAATGTAGTTTGCGAAGGTAAAGGCGAAACAAAAACATTTGACACTTGTGATCTTCTCATATTGTTAAATAATTGATAAAATAAATCTTCATGTGAAAATAAATTTTCTTGCGAAACTACTCTTATTTGTGGCTTATTTAATATATTATTATATGCTTGAGAAATTTCATTAAATTTATTTTTTGCATCTTCGTCATCATTTTTATCAGGATGATATTTTAATGCCAATTTTTTATAAGTTTTCTTAACTGTCTCAATATTATCATTTAATTCTAAACCTAATACTTTATAATCATTTAATGACATTTATATAAATATTAAATTTTTTATTTAATATTTATTTGATATTTATTTGATATTTATTTGATATTTATTTAATATTTATTTGATATTTATTTGATATTTATTTAATATTTATTTGATATTTATTTGATATTTATTTGATATTTATTTGATATTTATTTGATATTTAACATTTTATCTAGTAGAACGATTTACTCTATAAAAAGAAAATGGAACACTTCTAAATATATTTGGTGTACCACGCATTGGACGTGCTGGCCAATGTACATTCCAACTAGCTACAGATTGCGCATCTCTTAATCTATTTGCATTATTTACACCATCTGATGGTGCACGCGTTGGACCATATCTTGATGACGGATTAGAAACACCGCTTAATTGATTATTAAAGTTAATTGGGAAATATAATTTATTTCCATTTGAATCAACAATTTTATTTCCTCTAAGATCTCTCGCCTGAGGTACTAAACCTAACTCTCCTGCTCTTGGATAATAAGGACCTGCTATATTTGACGCAGCATGACCTGCTGCACCATTTACTATTGCGCGACTAGCAAATTGACCCATACCAATGTGATGACCTAATCCTGCTTTAGAATTACCGCCAAAATATTCTCTGTTAACCTCTCTTCCTGCTGTCATTGTAGAAACAGCATAACCACGTGAACTTGGATTTCCTCTTACCATATGTATATATATATATGTATATATAATTAATATTGATATAATTGTTCTATCAATAATATACAACTCCATTCGCCACCATTAAGATTTACAATATTACCTAAATCATCTTTTATTACAATAGATAATCTATCAAAAGTTACTGGTCCAAAATATTTTCTTGATATTGAATTTAAAGAAATTTCATTTATTCCATTAATATTATAAGGTATTGTTGCTATAACATCTAAAATAGCATTATTAATATTTTGTTTAGTGGTTTTTCTATTATTTAAAATCTCATTTGCTGCATATATCTGATTTTGCGTTATTTTTCTTGGATATGTTGGAACAATTATTTTATTTCCATAACCTGTTATATTTGGATTAGAATCACAAATTACTTGACTAGTAGTATCTATTAATTGTTCTGATGTATTATTAGCCGAAGAAAAATTTTGCAGATTTATATATGATGGTATAGCTAATCGTGTTTCCTGAAGTGAAGCTCTAATTATAGTGCTCGGAATTCTATTTTGTTGAAAATCATCTATACAAATATATAAATAACGCGTTGGAATTAATGATAATGGTACTTGCCCTATACCATAATATGTTGGATCACTATAAAATGCATCAAAACTAATTAAGTCATAAACATCTTCTGAATATTTATTACTATTATAACTAATATCCCAAAATCTAAGATTTTCATAAACCTCTGTTAATTTATCTGCTAAAGCATTATTTAGATCTGCTAAAGCGCCGCCATCTGCATTGCGCGGAAGATTAGTTTCCAACAATAAAATAAACTCAGAATTCAGTGGTAAATTTGTATTAATTAATTTATTATTTAAACGCGCTATTCTATATCCCATATAGTATCCTAAACAATTATCATATCGACTTTCTAATACACAACTATTATCACGATTTAAATCTAATTTTCCACATGATCTTGGATCATCTTTATTCACAAATTCTAGTTGCGTCAATGCCTGAAAAAAAATTAGTTTAAGTCCGACTCGCGCGGCTGATATAAAAACTATTTTGGGATTTTTAGCTAACGGATTTAAAAGATGGGCTTGTAAAAGTATTGCACCAGAAGAAGTTCTTACCTCATATGTAGGGACGTCAGCCAGATTGTCAGGATTTGGTTTACCTGGCTCCGTAGGCAAACAATTAGATATATCTAAATTTAATTGATTTATAAAATCAATTGGAGTACTATATGTTCCTGGTGCCATATTAATTCTCAATAGCTCTTTTGACCTTTCATTTTTTATTATAAAAAAGTTATTATTTTTTAAAGCATCAAATGTTAATATATTTCCTGGAATATTAATAGAATCTACACGCATACTTACAACATTACTTAATTGTTGATCTAAATTAATTGTATAATTAGTACTGCTATTTTTTGAAGTTGTGTTTGAATCAAAAATAGTTCTATTACTACGATCAGCACTGTCAATTAAAACCTGATTTGTAATAGTTTGTCTTAACGTAGGATTCAATGAATCTTGAGATAATTTTAAAGGTATTGTATTATTAACACCTAGACGGTCTTGTGAAACAACTGGTCTACCACTATCATTTGTAAATATACTAATAGTTTGTCTTCTATCTGTTATTTTTTCTTTTTGATCTTCATTTATAGGATTTCGATATAAATTATCTAACCATTCGCTTGCTTCTGATGCATTTGTATTTGATGCATCTGTATTTGATGCATCTGTATTTGATGCATCTGTATTTGATGCATTTGTATCTTCTTTTGTTTCATTACTACTTAATATTTTTTCTTTGGCATCATGGAAAAATTGAGCCATTTTGTAATCATTTCTTTTAATATAACTTTGAATTATTTTAGCAAATTGATTAGCTATTTGTTCTTGAGTAGAATCTTCACTTAATTCAGCTAATGTAAATAATTCACTTATACTATAATCATTTATATTTGTATTAACATCAGATTTTTGATTATTCATATCATTATTCATATCATCTATATCATTATTCATATCATTATTTGTATCATTATTCATATCATTATTTGTATCATTATTCATATCATTATTTGTATCATTATTCATATCATTATTCATATCATTATTCATATCATTATTCATATAATTAGTCATATCATTATTCATATATATATATTAAGAAGCCTTTTATTTTATAATAAATTTATTTTATAATAAATTTTAAAAATTGATTTTTTACTATAAAGTAAATTTATCATGTAACTATGTCAAAAACTTGTGAAATTTGCTGTGAAAATTACAATAATAGTTTACATGCCAAAGTAACATGTGAATATGGTGATTGTCAATATGCTGCTTGTAAAACTTGTGTAAGAACATATTTAGTAGGTACAACATGTGATCCAAATTGTATGAACTGTAAAAAAACTTGGTCTGAACAATTTCTAGTTAAAAATTTAAATAGAAATTATTGCGAAAAAGAATATAGACAACACCGTAAAGAATTACTTTTAGAAAGAGAACTTAGTAAACTTCCAGAAACCATGATTTTCGCACAACAATTTAAAAAAGTAGAACATGAACAACAACAAATAACTTTATTAAATGATAAACAAAAAGAATTAACCAAACAACTAAATGAAATAAAACGGGCTAAAAACGTTCATGCAAGTAATATTTATCATATTCGCATTGGCACAGATAAATCAGGAAAAGAACGACGTCAATTTATTATGGCTTGCCCTCATGACGGCTGTAGAGGATTTCTATCAAGCCAGTATAAATGTGAATTATGCGAAATGTTTACCTGTCCACATTGTCTTGAATTAATTGGTAATTCAAAAAATATTCCACACACATGTAACCCTGATAGTGTAGCTAGTGCAGAATTTATTAAAAAAGATACAAAACCATGCCCTCAATGTGGTACTAGAATTCATAAAATCCAGGGATGTAATCAAATGTGGTGTACTCAATGCCATGTGGCATTTAATTATGAAACAGGAAATATTGATACTGGTAATGTGCATAATCCCGAATATTATAGATATTTACAAGAACAACGCAATTATGCACCAAGAAATCCCGGAGATGTTGTATGCGGAGGATTAATTAATTATGGCGTAGTAACTAGAATGATTTGTCCTGTAATTCAACAAGTTATGTATAGACTTGATAAGGCAACAGAATACATTGAAATGCGTAATTCTATACAAGAAATGCATAGAATTTTAGCACATATATCATATTATGAACTTCCTAGAATTAGAATGCAGGTTAGAGAATTAGAAGATCAACGTGAACTTCGTGTAGCTTATATCTTAAATAAAATGTCTAAAACAGAACTAAGAAATAAATTATATCAAAATGATGTAAAGCGTAAAAAGGCTAGTGAAAATTTACATTTATATGAATTACTTAATGTTGTTGGAACAGAAACTTTTAATGCTTTAAATGAAGAATGTTGTATCATTTACCCTATTGAATTAAAAACAAAACCATCTATATTTAAAACAAATGAAAGTGGTCAAAAATTTATTATTTCGGTTAATGAAAAAATTACTGCGATTGATAATCTTAGAGTTTATTGCAATAAAAGATTTAGACAAATTTCGGTAACATATAATCAATGCGTTCCCTTTATTGATGATACATGGAAAATTAATAGAAAAAAGTTTAAAATTTCTGAAATTACTGAAGAATAAATTAACAAAATGTTTTATTAACAAAATGTCAATTGATATAAACTATCTATATACTTTATATACGTTTTTGTTACATCCAATGGTACTTCTACAATGCCTTGTGATCTTTTCAAATGATTTTTTCCTTTAAATAGTCTTAATTCTAAACTTTCTAATGTTTCGTCATCAATTAAGGAATAATCTATCCATTTCTTACCTAGATATGTATATCGATTATAATTATTGTCTAAATATATTTTGTGTCGTTTTGGATATATTATATTTTTAATTAGTCCTATTCCAATGATTTTATTTGTTTCATTATTCATTTCAATAACATATATTTTTGATAGCAAAGGAATATTTTCTTTGATTTTAACTGGTAAATTATAAATACATCCGTTATATTTATAATTTTCGCACCATCGTTTATTTTCATTTAATGTTTGATTATTAAAATGAGTAATTGCCAATCGATTCATTTGCCTACGTAAAAGATTTTATTAATTAATATTCAATTTTTTAAATGTTCGTATATACCACCTTTTTATAATTTTTTATAATTTTTTATTCCCATATTAGTTTATCATTTTCTCTCTTTTTAAAAATTGATATGCTTTTTTTAATAATTATCAGTGTAAAACATAAAATGGATAACGCTAAGACTATTATGCTGACAGAGGGGAGAAAGTCGGCGGATGACGAAGAAGAAAAGCGGGTTAATAAAGGTTACAGTTACATCACGAGGAAGGAGACGAAGATACCAATTATCCGTAGCGTAACGCACTGGGTCCGCAAGGGATTTTCTGTGCTATATGGAGCTATCTGGGGCTATCTGGCTATCTGTTACTATTCTCGTTGTATCTCATGGCGATATAAGAACCGTTCCTGCCAGCTCAGATCTAAATAAAAAATTTATAACTTTTGTTATGTAGATTTTCTATTGCTTTTATATTTTTTTCATCAAATTCGAAATATTCTGCAATTGTTTCATCATTAATTATTTTTGGAAAATCTTCTAATAATGTAATATCTGGAATTAATTGAAATGCATACTTTTCAAGATACTTCATTCTATATCTTGTTGTTTCAAAAAGATATAATGCTGTTTTTGTAGAGAGAAACTTTTGAATTTTTATTAAATCTTCTATATTATCTTTAATTATAACATAATTATCTCTATTTGATATGCCATATTCACCTTTTATATCTAAATATGGAAATCCATACATTTTATGAGCTAATATTAATTTTGGTATACCAAAATATTTTAATTTTTTATTACTATAATCAATAACTAATTCAGGATTAATACCATTCAATTTACATGTCCGAACATTAGAAAAATATCCTTCCTTTTTCGACTCTATAATGATACAATTTTTTGGAGGCATATTTGTTTTTATTACCTTTAATGATTGAAAATTAAATTGTTGTAATTTTTTACAAATTTCTTGTCCAAATATTGGTATTGGATTATTATTTCTTATTTCATAAATAATATACTTATTTGCATTTGTATCAAAGAGAGAAATATGGTTATCTGTTTCTCTCTTTGTCAATAAAA
>Ga0302138_10001403_pt1 | contig 11663 bp, 7 predicted proteins | sample CBN3_321_MG_FD_203110 | JGI IMG/M metagenome (GOLD analysis project Ga0302138, IMG submission 203110) | Marine microbial communities from Western Arctic Ocean, Canada - CBN3_surface | ecosystem: Environmental > Aquatic > Marine > Oceanic | place: Canada: Western Arctic Ocean | collected 2017-09-15 | reverse complement strand
CACAATCCGGTTCACCTTCATATGGTTGTTTAAAAAATGGATCGTTACCAACGTTTAGAACATTACATAATAATACTTTAAAACAAAGAAATCAGATTGATACTAATTTAGATACTAATTTAGATACTAATTTAGATAATACTAATAATTGTATTAATATTAACAAACATTCATTTATTTCTAATCGTAAAGCGGTTACGTTTAAATATAATTTAGGAAAAAAACATAAAATTGTTAGTGTATTAATTAAAAATGTTGCTACAAGAAAAAAAATATTAAACGAACATGCTCGTTTAAAAGAATGTAAAATTAATGATATGAAAAATTATTTAAAAAGACATAATTTACTTAAATCGGGAAGCAAATCACCTCCTGATGTTATTAAAAAGTTATATGAACAATCTCTTTTAAGTGGAGATATTAGAAATGTAAATAAGGGTTCTATTGTTCATAATTATTTAGCTGAATAAATATTTTTATCAATATATATATATAATAATGGGTGGGAAATCACACAAACATTCTGGTGGCAAGAAAACTCGTGATCATAAAAAACCGAGAAAGTCGGGTAAAAAAACTCATCGTCATAAAAAACCCAAAAAAATGGGTAAAAATACTCCTAATCCTCCTCTACCCAATCATTTACCTGCATCAAAATGTCAGTTCAAATTATTTAGGCCTTTAGTTTTATCTCAATTTGGTGGTAAATATACAAAAAATAAAAAAAATAAAAAAATTAAAAAAATAAAAACAAAAAAAGGTGGCGTCAAGCGAAATCGGACCGAGGCTTTCGAGCCAATGTCTGTTAACGACAAAAAAAGAATTGATTTATGCAAGGATACCCCACCACGATTTGATAAACAATGGGTTTCTGATAATCTTTATTTAAATAAAGATCTTGGTTTAAATATTAATGAATTATATATAAAAACGTGGAATGACCATATAAAATATTGTGAAGAGCAGCAAGTTGAACTGCTTGAATGGCGGTTAGGACACAGTAAAGCTCCGCGCACCGCGCAGCAGCTTCATACAATTGGTTTAGAACATCGTGATTTTAAACCATATAACCCGGAGAACCAAGTTGACGTCACGGCTCTCGCACAATTGATTAGCAATGCTTCTTCTTCGACGGTGGAGCCGCATGAGCACGTCTTCTTGCCCGACGAGACGTACGACGAGGCGAGCGACCAGTGGACCAAGCGGTGCGCATGCGGCTTCACCACCGAGTATGAGCGCCTCCCACATATCCCCGTCGCTGACGCGTCACATGACTTCGTCAGCGACGGGGATATGTGGGATCCTGAGGACGATGAATAGCTAAACCTCAATGACAAGAAACATTAAACAATAAAAAGAATATTATAAATTAATTTAAAACCATAATGAAGTATTAAATTAATGACAATTGTTAAACTATATCTTTAAATAAGCGAACACAATCGTCATATATATTTTCAATCAATTTTTCCTCATCCTCGGCGAGCTGTAAATCTGCGATGAATTCGGATAAATCACCAAAAAGAGAAAACAACCGTTTATCAGTATCATCAAATGTATATGATGTACTATCATACTTATTTGCATTTATTATTATAATAACAAATGTGGCGATAAAAAAGAATACTTTGGCGGCGGTGGTGGCATTATTATACCACATATTCGTTATTACGTTATTCGCCTCGCGCCGTTTCTCGAGCAGCCGATTGAGGGTTATCGAGTCGCTGCTGATGGCATTGTTCTCGGCGTCACGTTTGATAATGCGGTTGCCGGCAAGATCGATCAGGGTGTCGGCCAAAATTACTGACGCTTTGATATCTGCCAAGTTTTTGCCGTCAATCGCATTATTGATCGCGTCCGTCGCTTTCCGCCATTGAGATTCACTAGTTGCGCCGCCCGTGCCAGAGCCGCCAATGTCGGATGATGTGGGGGGTAATTTTTGTTTGAGTAATTTTTTTATTATAGACCAAATTTTGTCGGGTGTGTTTTTTATTATTTCACTTAGTTTTAGTTCTTCAATATTAAAATTATTAATGCCAAAAAATTTATTCAAAAAAGGATTAACAAATTTTATTAAAAGATTTTTTATATCAGTAGAATTTGATTTTTCTATAAAATAATTTTTTATAGCTTGGGCTTCCTCCCCTCCTTTTCTAGATTTTCTACATTTTCTAGATTTTCTAGATTTTTTACAGTTTCTAGATTTTCTAAAGTTTCTAGATTTTCTACATTTTCTAGATTTTTTACAGTTTCTAGATTTTCTAAAGTTTCTAGATTTTTTACAGTTTCTAGATTTTCTAAAGTTTCTAGATTTTTTACAGTTTCTAGATTTTCTAGATTTCATATTTATATAAGTTTAGAAAAAAATATTAAACGCGAATAAAAAATAATATTATAAATTAATTTAAAACCATAATGGAGTATTAAATTAATGACAATTGTTAAAACATATCTTGAATTAAGTGAAAAATATAAAAAGGAATATGGAGAGAAAACATTAGTGTTAATGCAAGTTGGTTCTTTTTTTGAAGCATATGGACTTCTAGATAAAGATGATAATATTTATGGCAGCGATATTGTTCAATTTGCAGAAATTAATGAAATGACTATAAGTCGTAAAAATATATGCGTAGGCAAAGATAGAGTTGTTATGGCTGGATTTGGATTACCACAATTAGAAAAATATATTAAAAAAATGCAGGATAATGGATATACAATTCCAGTATGGACACAAGATTCTCCAAGTAAGAATACAACAAGAAGTTTAAATTGTATTTTCTCTCCTGGAACATATTTTTCAAATGAAACAAAGGAACTTTCAAATAATATAACTTGCATATGGATATATGTTTTAAACAATTTTTTGACAAAACTAGAAGAAGTAACAATTGGAATTTCTAATATTGATATTTTTACAGGTAAAACGTCTATTTTTGAATTTTCTAAGCCATATAAACATAATCCAGCAACATATGATGAGTTAGAGAGATATGTTTCTATTTATAATCCTAATGAATGTATAATTATATCTAGCTTAGATAATCAAGAAATTCAGGATATTATTAACTATACATCAATTAATTCTAATAAAATTCATAAAATTAATCAAGCAGATCCAATATTTTCAAAACAGATTAAGAATGCTGAAAAACAAATATATCAAAAAGAAATAATTGATAGATTTTATCCAAATAAAAATACTGAAAATATTTTTAATAAACTTCAAAATTATTGTATTGCAATTCAATCATTTATTTATTTATTAGATTTCGCATTTCAACATAATCCTAATTTGGTTAATAAAATATATGAACCTATTTTTGAAAATTATACAGACCGATTAGTATTAGCAAATCATTCATTAAAACAATTAAATATTATTTCGGATAATAGATATAATTGTAAATATTCATGCGTTAGTAGTTTATTAAATAATTGTCTAACATCAATGGGTAAAAGAAATTTTAATTATAACCTATTAAATCCGATTACAGATATTCAAAAATTAAATATTTCTTATGATATTACTGAACATTTGTTAACTAATAATTGGCAAACCTATAGAAATAATTTAAATAATATTAGAGACATGGAAAAGGTAAAAAGAAAATTAATTATGAAAAAAATAACACCAAAAGATTTTTCTCAGTTAAATGATACTATTCAAACAGTAATTTCTCTCTATGAAATTTCGAAAAAAGATAAAAAATTAATTGAATACTTTGAACAATCAACAGATATTAATGATTTTAATGAAATATTAAATATATCAAAAAAATTACAAAAAGTAATAGAAGATACATTTAATATAAAAAATGCAAAATTTATTGATGATATTTCACAAGAAAAGCTTGGTAATATAGATATCCAAAAAATAATGTATCTAAATTTAAATCTAGATAGTAATATTGATAAATTTTACAAACAATCATTAGAAAGCGAGAAGCAATTAGAATCAATTAAAAATTTTTTATCCGAATTAATTAAAAAAAATGAAAAAAATGCCAAGACTAGTGAATTTGTAAAAATTCATGAAACAGCAAAAAATGATAGTACGTTACAAGCTACAAAAAGAAGAACAACATTTTTAAAAAAATCGTTAGAAGAAATTAAAGAGAGAAAAGGTGATTCAAAAGTAATATTAAAATATTTTTCTAATTTTTCTAATAAAGAAGAAGAATTTGAATTTATTATTAATGATATAGATTTTGTTTCTACAGCCGGCAATCAAAGTAATATGATAATTTTAAATTCCCAAATTAGGAAAATATGTTCTTTAATTAATACATCAAAAAATGATTTAATTGCAGCTTTAGAATTGTATTATTATAAATTTATTGATCTTTTTATTAATTATAATATTGATTATATAATTACTTTTATTACAGAACTTGATATTTTACAATGTAAATGTTTTCTTGCAAATGAATATAATTATAGCAAACCAACAATTTCTGAATCAAAAAAGTCATTTATTAACTTTAAAGACTTAAGACATGCATTAATTGAACATATTAATACAAGAGAGATCTATGTGGCAAATAGTTTAAATTTATCCAATGAAATAAATGGTATACTATTATATGGAACAAATGCAGTTGGGAAGACCAGTTTTATTAAGGCAATCGGTATTGCTACTATAATGGCACAAGCTGGTTTATATGTTCCTGCAAGTAAATTCGAATATTTTCCATATACTACAATTTTTACAAGAATTTTAGGAAATGATAATATTTTCAAAGGACTATCGACATTTGCAGTTGAAATGATTGAATTAAGAACAATTTTACAATTAGCAGATACAAATAGCTTAATCTTAGGCGATGAGTTATGTTCTGGAACAGAAAGCGATTCGGCACTAAGTATATTTGTAACAGGGTTAGAAGAATTACATAAAAAAGAGTCAACCTTTTTATTTGCAACACATTTTCATGAAATAGTAAATTATGATGAAGTTAAAATATTAAATAAAATAAAAATGTTTCATATGTCTGTAGTGTATGATAAAGTTAAAAATAGATTAGTTTATGATAGAAAATTAAAAGATGGACCAGGAGAGAGCATGTATGGATTAGAGGTATGTAAATCATTAGATTTATCAGATACATTTTTAGAAAGAGCACATAATTTGAGAATGAAATATAATAAAATTTATAAAAATATTTTAAATAATGATACTAGCAAATATAGTAGTGAAAAAATCAAAGGCGGACTTTGTGAAATGTGTAAAATAAATGTTAGTTCAGAAATACATCATTTAGAATATCAAAAAAATGCAGTAAATGGTTATATAAATAAAGATGGTAATAACTTTGATAAAAATCATCCTGCCAATTTAATAAACATTTGTGAAGATTGTCATAATGATATTCATAAAAAAAATAAAAAATTAAAAAAGAAAAAAGTATCATCGGGATATGAATTAGTTTAAAATATAAAATCATTTATTTTTAATAATTACTTTTAATTTCAAATATATTTTATATTTTATATTTTATATTTATATTTTATAAATGAAATTTTTCAAAGAAAATTATATATATATTTCCATATTATCTATAGTAATATTCACTTCTTTAGTTATATTTGCAATATTTAAAGATAAATTGACTGATGTACCTCCCTATTCTAATAATAACCAAGTAAAAAATATCGAAACATTTAATAATGACACATTATCTAGTGACGATACACACGCTAGTGCGTTTTGTAAAAAATATCAACCCACGCCACATTTACTTAAAAGTCACTGCAAAAATTTAGGAGTAAGAGGATGTCATATACCAAAATGTTGTATACTATTACACGGTAAAGAATGTATTCCAGGCGATCATCATGGACCAACATTTAGAACAGAAAATGGGAATCCTATAGCTGGAGATTATTTTCATCATCAAGGAAAATGTAATAATTTAGAAGGAAAATGTCCTAATTAAATATTGTAAAATATTGTAAAATATTGTTAAAAAAATATAAAAAATTGATATAATAATAATTATATATATTATTATTAAATATGATTATTCCTGTGAAATGTTTTACATGCGGAGAAGTCCTAGGAGATAAATATAGATATTATCAAGAACAAGTTCGTAAAATTAAAGCAGATAAAAATATGAATATTAATAAAGTTATATATTTAACTGAAGATAATATTGAAAAAACACCCGAAGGCGAAGTTTTAGATGAATTAGAATTAAATAAATATTGCTGTAGACGACATATCTTAACTCATGTTGATTTAGATTAATTTCTTGTATTAATATATAAAATGAATCAAATTTATAAAACTTATAAAACTCGCCACAATAAGACAAAATCTAAACACCATAAACACAAAAAGGTAACTAAAAATCGTAGAAAGGTTATGCTAGGTGGATTTGGTCCAGTATCAAATCCCTTTGTAGGAGCTCCTTGGAATGCAGAAGATGGAGGAAAATATTTTAAAAATGGTACACCAATTGGCGTAGGAGGAACACCTGTATTTCCAGGCGATGCCTCACAGTCACCCCAACATCCACCAAGATCACAAAATAATGTAACTGCATTTTCTAATCCAGATAGTATAGCATATAACGCTAGTAAATTAACTGGTGGGAGCAAAAAAAGCAAAAAAAATAAAAGCAAAAGAAATAAAAATAAAAGCAATAAAAATAAAAGCAATAAAAATAAAAGCAATAAAAGAACAAAAAGCAATAAAAGAACAAAGATGACTAAAAATAAAAAAGGCGGTAGTAGCATTAGACCATTAACACCAACACCTATATTAAATGGATGGAGAACAAGTGCAAATTTTGGTGAAAATCTTTTGAGACAATTTCAAGGAATTACACCATTATCATCTCCGCTTCCATGGATTCAAAATTCCATGCAAGTTTAAATATTTTATTTTATTTTATTTTATTTTATTTTATTTTATTTTATTATAATATAAATGAAATCGTTTGCGGATTATTGTACTCCTGCTCGTGTATATTTAGGCATTTCATTTGTTGGTCTTGTTTTAATAGTTATACAAAATTTAATGAATCCTAATAATAATAGTGAATTATGTATAGGTATGTACAAATGTACTATGACTAATAAAATTTTATTATTAGCATTTAAAATATTATATATCTTATTATGGGGTTGGTTTTTAAATTTATTATGTAAAAAAGGTCTTAAAAAATTATCATGGTTTATTTTACTTATACCTTTTTTAGTAGTATCTATTGGTATTGGGGCACTAATGTTAACTAATAAAAAAGAAAATGATGCAGTTGGCCCGTTGTCGCCTGGCATGGTCATCTAGGGGTCATGCAATGCAGACCATGTAGGTGTACCTTAGTCAAAATGTAACTTATATATATATAAAAGATGGATATATTATATACTTAAAAATATAAGAATATAATATAACTAATGAATCAAGAAATTATTTGGAAAATAATAGATAAATATTTTGAAGATAATCCTACTGCATTAATAAATCATCATATTGAATCTTATAATGATTTTATTGATAATGGAATAAAACAAATTTTTAAAGAAAATAATCCTATTAGAATAATTAAAGAACAAAATCCAGATACTAAAGAATATAAATATCAAACTAATTTATTTTTAGGAGGAAAAAATGGAGATAAAATTTATTTTGGAAAACCAATTGTTTATGATGAAGATAATGAACACTATATGTATCCAAATGAAGCTAGATTAAGAAATTTTACATATGGAATCAGTATACATTATGATGTAGAAGTTGAATTTATAATCATAAATGGGGATGGCGAATCTATTACTACTAATCATTTATTGGAAAAAATTTATTTAGGTAGATTTCCAATAATGTTAAGATCAAAATTATGTATTTTAAATGGATTTGACAGAAATGTTAGATTTACAATGGGAGAATGCAAAAATGATTTAGGTGGATATTTTATTGTTGATGGTAAAGAAAAAACTATAATTTCTCAAGAAAAATTTGCAGATAATATGTTATATATTAGAGATAAAGTAAATGAAATATATAGTCATTCGGCTGAAATAAGAACAGTTTCAGAAGACGCATCTAAACCAATTAGAACATTATCTATAAGAATTGTTGCTCCTACCGAAAAATATACTAATAATCAAATTGTTGTTAATATACCAAATGTTCGCAAACCAATACCATTATTTATATTAATGAGAGCACTTGGTATTATTTCTGATAAAGATATAATAAATTGTTGTTTATTAAATATTGAAAAAAATAAAAACTTTATAGATTTTTTCATACCATCGGTACATGATGCTGGAAGTATCTATACACAAGAAATTGCTATAAAATATATTGGGACTTTTACAAAAGGAAAAAGTAAAGAACATGTTATGGAAATTTTGATGAATTATTTATTACCTAATATTGGCGAATTAAATTTTCGCAATAAAGCGTGTTTTATTGGGCATATGGTATTAGAATTATTAAAAGTATTTACGAATCAAAAACAACCGACCGATAGAGATTCTTTTAGATATAAAAGAGTAGAAGTTCCCGGTGCTCTTTTATACGATTTATTTAAAGAATATTATAATTTACAAAAAAAAAATATATTTTTAAAAATTGATAAAGAATACTACTACAAAGAAACTATTTATCAAGACAATTTTGAAAGTCTAATTAAAAATAATTATGTTGATTTTTTTAGTTCAAAAATAGTAGAAGAAGGATTTAGAAAAGGATTTAAAGGTAATTGGGGAGCAGAATCACACACAAAGCGTCTGGGAATAGTTCAAGATGTTAATAGGCTTTCATTTAATTCTTATATTTCTATTATGAGAAAAATAAGCCTACCATTAGATTCTAGTGCAAAAGTTGTTGGTCCTAGGTTATTAAATTCATCTCAATGGGGTATAATAGATCCGGTTGATACACCAGATGGAGGAAATATTGGATTACATAAACATATGAGTATTTTAGCAAAAATAACAAAGAATTGCTCTGGGTCTGGATTAATTCAATGGTTACAAATTAATACAACGCTAGAATTATTAGATGAATGTAATTTTTTATATTTAGCAAACAAAACTAAAATATTTGTAAATGGAACATGGATAGGCATTATTTTAGATCCTGTGAATACTTATAATAAACTTATAATAAGCAGGCGTAATGCTATTATTTCGATATATACTAGTATTGCTTGGAATATAAAAGAGCAATCTATTACTATTTTTACAGATTCAGGAAGAATGTGTCATCCTATTTTTTATTTAGAAAATCAAACAATCAGTATAAATAATCCAGTAATTAAACCATTAATTGAATCAAATAATTTTTCATGGAATAATTTAATAGCAGGATTTAATACAAAACCTGATAATTTTAATATTAATAATTGTTTAACCTATTTAGACTATAAAGAATTGTATCCAACCATTACAAGCGATGATTTTAATAATTTAAAAGCTGTTATTGAGTATATAGATACTTCTGAGGAAGAAACTGCTTTAATTTGTATGAATGTTAAAGACATTACAAAAAAACCATATACACATATTGAGATTCATCCATCATTAATTTTAGGTGTAATGGGTAATCAAATTGTTTTTCCAGAAAATAATCCATTACCAAGAGATCTTTTTTCGTGTGGTCAGAGTAAGCAAGCCATTTCTTTATATCATACTAATTATAATTCAAGATTTGATAAAACAGCATTAGTATTAAATTATGGACAAACACCGCTTGTTAAAAGTAGATATCTAAAATATATTCATAACGAAGAACAACCGTATGGAATTAATGTTATAGTAGCTATTGCATGTTATGGTGGATATAATGTTGAAGATTCAATACTTTTCAATAAAGGATCAATCGATAGAGGATTATTCCGAAATACATATTACAATACATATGAGGCTAGAGAAGATAGTTCTAAAGTAGGTAATTCCCAAATAGATTCTAGATTTGCAAACATTGAATCTACAAATATAACTGGATTAAAGCCTGGTTATGATTATTCTGATTTGAGTGAAGATGGATTAATTAAAGATAATATTATGATTGATGAAAAAAAAGTAATGATTGGTAAAGTACTTACTAATATTTCGAATCCTGAAATATCATTAGATGCATCTATTTTTCCCAAAAAGGGTCAACTTGGATTTGTGGATAAAACATATATTACTGAAGGAGAAGAAGGATATCGATTAGCAAAAGTTCGTATAAGAGATGAGAGAATACCAGCTATAGGAGACAAATTTTGTAGTAGATGTGGACAAAAAGGAACAATTGGATTAGTTATTGATGAAAAAAACATGCCTTTTACTGAAAATGGTATACGACCTGATATAATTATAAATCCGCATGCATTGCCTAGTAGAATGACTATAGGACAATTATTAGAAACAGTTATGGGAAAGGCAGGATGTGAATATGGAGTATTTTCTGATTGTACTGCATTTAATAATACTGGTTCTAAATATAAAGCATTTGGTAAACTATTAAGTAATGTTGGTTTTAGTTCATCTGCTAATGAAATTTTATATAATGGAGAATCAGGCGAACAAATGCGTATGGATATATTTATTGGTCCAACATATTATATGAGATTAAAACATATTGTTAAAGATAAAATAAATTATAGAGCTAAAGGTCCTAGAACTGTTCTAACTCGCCAAACAGTACAGGGTAGAGCAAATGATGGCGGCTTACGTATTGGAGAATTAGAAAAGGATGCTATTGTAGCGCATGGTCTATCATATTTTTTAAAAGAGTCATTTTTAGTCCGCGGAGATGAATTTTATATGGCAATTTGTAATTTGACTGGAATGATAGCGATTTATAATAGTAGCCTTAATTTATTTATTAGTCCTTTTGCTGATGGTCCTGTTAAATTTGTAGGCGAATTAGATGATAATAAAAAAATAGAAAAAATAACTCGTTTTGGTAGAAGTTTTAGCTTAATACGTGTTCCCTATGCATTTAAATTATTAATGCAAGAATTAAGTACTTTAAATATTAATATGCGTATTATAACTGATGAAAATATTAACCAATTATCCAATATGAATTCTTCTAGTAGCATAAAAGATATTGACGATTTTGATACAGAAGGTATAATAGATGCTGTATCTATAAAAAAACTGCAACAAAGTAAAGATTTAAGTGCATCGGATAAAGCTATTAGTGCATCGGATAAAGCTATTAGTGCATCGGATAAAGCTTTAAGTAAATCAGTCGAGGATAAACTTAATTTTGATGATTTATTATTAGAAGAAACAATTTCACAAAATTTAAAAGATGTAGAAAAAGATAAAAAAATTAAAAAAGATGATGAAGAAGAGATTGAATTATTATCAAGATTATCAAAAATATCTCCGACAAGAATTACAATTGGTTCTCCAAGTAGTATTAAATTGGATAATATAGATGAAATCGATACTATACCTCTTATTACAAAAACTAGTAAAGCGACAAAAGGTTTAACCGTGGCAAAAGATTTAACCGTTGCAAAAGATTTAACTGTGGCAAAAGATTTAACCGTTGCAAAAGATTTAACCGTGGCAAAAGATTTAACCGTTGCAAAAGATTTAACAAAAGATTTAACAAAAGATTTAACAAAAGATTTAACAAAAGATTTAACAAAAGATTTAACAAAAGATTTAACAAAAGATTTAACAAAAGATTTAACAGAAGA
>Ga0302138_10001402_pt1 | contig 11665 bp, 10 predicted proteins | sample CBN3_321_MG_FD_203110 | JGI IMG/M metagenome (GOLD analysis project Ga0302138, IMG submission 203110) | Marine microbial communities from Western Arctic Ocean, Canada - CBN3_surface | ecosystem: Environmental > Aquatic > Marine > Oceanic | place: Canada: Western Arctic Ocean | collected 2017-09-15 | reverse complement strand
ACGACGCCCTAAACCTGTGACGGGAGGTTCGTGTGGGGAACGCCGAAACGAACGCCGTGAGAATCGCGCGAGTGCGCGCCGAAGTGACACTGGTGGGAAGAAACCGACGCTTCAAACACGCTACGGATCACGCTCATCAAAGGGCGGGGATATTTGTTGATGAGTGCCCTTCTCGCGCGTTTTTCGATGACTGCAGGGCGAGGTGCCTGGTGCCCAGTCAAATCTTTCGGGTAAAATAGTTGTCACTGGTTGTCCATACAACGCAGGGGCTCACGAGTTTCTCCTCTCCAACCTCTGCAGTAGTGCAGGGTGCGCTTTTTGACGACAAAGCAGTAGAGATCAGCACAAAATCCAACCACACTCGACGCGCGCGCCCTTCCCGCCGCCGCCTCTCGACCCTTCTCCCCCCGTGCGATGGCGCTGTCCGTGTGTCACGCGACATCTTCCCTCGTGTCGCCCCGTCCTCGCCTCAGCGCCCGCGTGCTGCGACGCGTCTCCCCGGTCACCGCGCGTCCCCGAGCCAAATCACTGGTCATCGCGATGGCGGCCGAGAAGAAGAAACTCTGGGGAGGCCGGTTCAGCGAGGACATCGACCCGTTGATGGAGAAGTTCAACGAGTCGTTATCCTTCGACCGGCGCATGGCGCAGGAGGACATCCGGGGGAGCATGGGGTACGCGCGCGCGCTCGCGAAGACGGGCATTATTACGGATGACGAAAGGGACGCGCTCGTGGCCGGTTTAACGATCGTGGGCAAGGAATGGCTCGCGGACACGTTCGAAGTCAAGGACGGGGACGAGGACATCCACACCGCGAACGAGCGAAGGCTGGGCGAGGTTATTGGGTCTGTGGCTGGGAAGCTGCACACGGGCAGGTCGCGAAACGACCAAGTAGCTACGGACACCAGGATGTGGCTACGCACGCGGCTGGTTACGCTTCGCGGGTACCTGCGCGAGCTCATCACCGTGGCGTGCGACCGGGCGGAACGCGAAGTCGACGTGGTGATGCCCGGGTTCACGCACCTGCAGTCCGCGCAGACGGTGCGGTGGTCGCACTGGCTGCTGTCGCACGCGGCGGCGTGGCAGCGGGACGACATGCGTATCGCGGATTTGGCCCCCCGGGTGAACACGCTTCCGCTTGGCAGCGGCGCGCTAGCGGGGAACCCGTTTGGGGTGGACCGCCAAGCCCTGGCGGCCGACCTGGGTTTCGACCGCGTGTGCCCCAACAGCATGGACGCGGTGAGCGATCGCGACTACGTGTGTGAAACAATGTTCTGGGCGTCAACCACCATGATACACCTGTCACGGTGGAGTGAGGATTTGATCATTTACAGCTCGAACCAGTTCGGGTTTGTGAAACTCAGCGACGCGTACAGCACGGGGTCGAGTTTGATGCCGCAGGTACGCCTTGGGCGTTTCACCAAATCCCGCCTCCCTATTTGCTCATACAAGACTGACACCTTTTTCTTACAATCGCAGAAAAAGAACCCAGACGCGCTCGAGCTTTTGCGCGGGAAATCGGGTCGTCTTTTAGGCGTCCTGACCGGGTTCATGTGCGTCATGAAAGGCACCCCCACTACGTACAACAAGGACTTCCAAGAAGCCTGGGAAGGCTTGTTCGACACCGTGGACACCATGAGCGACTGTTTGCAAATCGCGACCGGGTGCCTCGCGACGCTGAAAATAGACCCGGCCGCGATGGAGAGGGGTTTGAGCATGGACATGCTCGCCACGGATTTAGCCGAGTACCTGGTACGGAAAGGCGTGCCGTTCCGTGAGACGCACCACATCTCCGGTGCCGCGGTGAAGATGGCGGAGGATAAGGGGGTTACGTTGGCCGACCTTACCGTTGAGGACTTGAAACCGCTGTGCGACGCGTTCGAACACGACGTGTCCGAAATCTGGAGCTACGAAAAATCCGCGGAATCGCGGGACACGGAGGGCGGAAGCAGCCGGCGGTCCGTTTTGGAACAAGTCGCCAAGCTGCGGAAGTACTTGAAAGACACCGAGGGCGAGATGAGCAAAACTTTTTAATTTAAGCTGGTGTAAACGGGTTCACGCGTGGTGTTGAGACTTTAACTCGAGTGATGGTTTCCTTCGTCGTTTTGTTTTGGTCGTCGGTGTCACCTCTCTGCCCCAAGTTGCGAATCTAATCTCAAGTCGCGTACTTGTCTCGGCACACAGCGACACGCGCGAGGGTGTCGGGTCGTTTTTAGTGAGGAGTTCGATGGGGCGGCGTCACGGTGAGTCTGTTTGTTGTCCCTGGTTTCGTGTTTCGCGACTTTGGGTGGCAGTGGTCGTGTGTTTGGTGTCAACTCAAACCGTGGCCGCGGATCTGGTGGTGGATGGCGTGGATTTCCGCTTCGCGGGCGACGCAACGACGGCGTACGTGGTGCACCTGGGGTCGGAAGAGCTGTCCTCCGCGTTGACGGTTGCGGAGGGTGAGATGCTTGCGGACGCAAACCAGGCGGTGCTGATGACCGCGCACGACGGGAGACGGTATTTCTGCCGCCTTCCAATAGACGATGACGACGGCGCGAACGGCGAGAGCGATGACGAGAACGACGAGAACGACGAGAAGACACTGAAACAGAGCGACGCGCACGCCGCTTCGCGAGTCTCGCAAACGCAATCGCTTGAGAGAAAGCTGGAACAGCACCACGACAATTCGTGTTTTCACCGAGTCGAGGGGTGGTGGACGTACGAGCTGTGTTATCGGAAACACGTGCGGCAGTACCACACGGAGGGCGCTGGCGCCAGTGCCACGGTGAGTGGCGAGTTTTCCCTGGGCCGCTTCGACGACGAAGCGACGCGGGCGAACAACTTTCGGAAATCTGGCGACGCGTCTGATGCATCTGAAACCACTGGGAATGAGCTCACTGACTCACTCACTCACGTGTTCACTGGAGGCACACCGTGTGACTTGACTCCGTTGCAGCGGGAAACCTCGGTGGTGTACCGGTGCTCTGGTGGGGGCGACGATTCCGCCGGCGCGGGAATCGTTTCGATCACGGAACCGGCGACGTGCCGGTATTTACTGACCTTCGTCACGCCCGCGCTTTGCGACCGCCAAGGGAAGCACCAAGTGGCGCAGACAAAGAAAGACATCAAGTGTCGCCCGATTGATGATTCGTCACCTGACTTGGAGGAGCGAAGGACGGGAGGGGCTGACGAAGCAGGCGACGGGAGGGACAGAGGGGAGTTGTGATGAGTATCCAACTGGCGGTTGAATCGTTTGTTCAACTCTCGTCACAAATTCGTCTCGATTAAACACCCTCATATACGTTACTACCCAGCCCTTCCACTACCCCTTCCCTGGAGCCCCGTTTGAACTCAACTCCCCGTGTCATCCACGGATTCGTCCTCCCCCTTCGTGACAACGGAGAACCCGGTGGACGCGCCGCCCGGAAGACTCGATAGGGCCAGGGCCAGGTTCCCGGCGGGGGGTAAACCGAGGGGGGTGGCGCCGGCGGGCGCCGGCAGCGCCAGCGGAGGCGGCGGTTTCGCCGTTTCGGGAAGCCCGTGTTGCACGCGACATGAGCGGCACGCCTCCGCTGCTGTTTTTTCATCTTCGAAGTACCCCACCTTGATTTCCTTCCCTTTCTTGCCGTCCGTGGACGGCATGTACACCCTTGCGAGCCACCGGTTGCAGTGGTTGTCCCAATTAACACCCGGGAACCCGCTTCGCTTCGGTTGCCGCAGCGCTCTTAGGTTGGAAAACCCCATCGGTAACCCGAACGACCGCGCCAACCCGACTTGGTCTTCGCTTTCTTTTTTCGTGGCGAAGTACCCCAGGTTTACTTGTTTTTTCTGCACGTACACGATGGCGCGCCACTTATCGCTAGGCTTGTGGTAACAAACGCCCAGTTTGTTTCTGCGTGATGATTGGTCATCAACCTTGACCCGCGTGGCGCCGACGTCCTCGCCCGGCTGTAACGACAAATCCACACGCTTGGGTTTCGCGTTGCGACGCTTCTTGCCGTGCCCGGCCGTCGTGGTGGTGGGGGTGAGTGGCGTTAACGCCAGCGTGCCAGGAGAAGCAGCCTGCACCACGGCTAACCGGAACTCGCCCACCGCGGCATCGGTTGAAGCGACACCCTTCCCTGTTTCCCGCGCGCCAAACCGTCGAGCGTCCCCGACCTCGGCATCCCGTACTCGGTGGCCGATTGCCCCAGGAAGGGTTCCAGCGCCAACCTCGAGGGACGTCTCCATCGGGACGCCAAACGCGCGGACCACCCAAAACTCGCGGGGCCAAACGTCCGCGTGTTCGCCTAAATCGACAGCGCGCGATACGTGGGCGGGCGGTGGGTCACGGCGTCGCGCGCGCGTCGCATTGCACGAACCGACAACGGCAATTTGGAAAAAACCCAGACGACCGATACCACTTTTTAGGGTTTCTGACGAGTTATAGACCCTGCTTCCAGGGGGACAAACGGCTTTTTTGTTCAATTTCTGGGTTGTTTGTCCGGGTCTTGAAAATCGAAGCGCAAACGTTCACAGCAGGTACGCCGCCAGACGACGCCGCGCGACGATGCGGCGACTCGACCGTTACGCATCGATCGTCACCGCAGCGTAAATTGGTTATTACACAGCATGACCCTCGGCGTTGGGGTTGCTTTGGCCGAGGAGCAGGCGAAACAGCGCCGACCGCTTGCGGCGCGCAGATCTCAGCACCTTCCCAGCACCTTCCCAGCACCTTCCGTGCTCCCGGCGACCGCCCAAAACGTCGCGGTTCGGTTCGACGGCGCGAGGGATGGGCCTGGCACCCCCGACGGTGTCGATCCCACCGCGAGGTCGAAGTTTCGATCCGGGGAAACACGCCTCTTGGGGTATCACCTTTGGGACCACCGTGGCGCCGGCGTTTGCTCAGATCCGTCATCTTCGCTGTCGCGCAGAGTCGAACCAGTCGATGCGACTCCCTCGCCCGTCGCCGAGACGAACCAACGGCGTGGCCCCGGCGGTGCCGTACACGGGTTCGCGGAGAACACCCTGGCGCACGATGGCACGCCCGCCGGCCTGCGGTGGGTCATCACCTCGAGCTGCGTGGCGCAGGAGAACTTGTCCGTGGTGAAAAACGAGAAAGTGAGGTCGGATACAAACTCGCTGGTGGAAAACCAACCTGCGCGCGCGCCCACGGGCGAGTTCCCTTCCACGTTCGAAAACGCGGAAGGCGTTTCACCAGAAAACGTTTCACATAAAGTCAAGCGGCTGCTGCGCGCCGCCCAGGCTTTGCTTCGCGGCGAAGGCTGCCGTGGCCGGTTCGCGGATGCCCAGGCGTTAATCGCAGAAGCCCTTTTCTTGTCGCCGAGTGACGCGGACGCCGCGTGCGCGTCCGGGGCGTGTTATTTCGGCGCCGGTGACCTGGACAAAGCCTTTTGTCGCTTCGCAGGCGCGCTCGCAATAAACGAGAGCCACGTCCCGACCCTGCAAGCCTTGGGCTTGCTGTACCAGACCAGGGGGATGCTACCCGAAGCCGTGCGTGTGTATTCGCTCGCGATCGAGGCGCACAACTCTTTACAAGCAGACGCGAAGGGCGTGAAGAGTTTTGGCGTCGCGGACGCGGAACTCTCGCTGACGCGAACCCGTTTAGCGGCGACGTTAAGCGACGTCGGGACGCAGATCAAACTGAAAGGCGACGTTGTGAAGGCTATGTCGCACTACACTGACGCGGTACAAATTGACCCCAAATACGCGCCTGCCGTGTACAACCTGGGCGTAGCGCTGCACGAGCTCGGCGAACACACACAGGCGGAGGTTCGGTTTTTGGAAGCCAGTTTTTTAGACCAAACGCACGCGGACGCGTTGTGTAACCTGGGTGTGGTGCGAAAACTGAGGGGCGATTTAAACGGAGCCATCGCCGCGTACGAACAGTGTTTACTTGTGAACCCCAACCACGTGCTGGTAAACAGTAACATCGCCATCGCGCTGAACGACCTGGCGAACGGCGTGAAAGCCACGGGCGACGTTTCCAGCGCTATTAGAGTATATGAAAAGGCGTTAACCTTCGACTCGGTTTCGGCGGACGTTCTGTACAACCTGGGCGTGGCGAACGCGGAGGTGGGGGAGCGTGACCGGGCTGTTATTAACTACGAACTGGTTTTGAAAATCGCACCGGGGTGCGCGGAGGCTTGGAACAACCTGGGGGTTTTACTAAGAGAACGAGGGAACGTAACAAGAGCGGTGGAGTGTTACCGCCGCGCGGTTGCGTTGAAACCGGAATTCGCGCGCGCGTGGTAAGTATTCCCATTTACCACATTCCACTGACTGATTGCCCATACACGACTGACATTTATTTTATTTCAAACAGGAACAACCTGGGGGTGCTGTGCACGGTGCTGGGGCACGCGCGCGAGGCGCTTGGAGCACTGCAGGCTGCTATTTGCGCGGACCCGTCATACGCGGTGGCGCACAACAACGCCGGGGTGTTGTTCCGAGACACGGGTGACATTCCCGAAGCCCTGGCTTCGTACAAGGAGTGCGCGCGTCTCAACCCGGATGACCGCAACGCTTCGCAGAATTATTTAATGTCGCTCAACTACGTGTACGACGGGCGTTTGCCGCTGGTCAGCGACGCGCATATTCAATGGGGACAACGGATGATGCAATCGGTAGGTCTCCCGATGCGTCAAAGGGCCTTCGACGCGCACAGAGACGTCGGCGCTGGCGAGAAACTGGGAAATATTTCCCAGTTATTACCGCTTATCCGCTCAAACTCGCGCGGCGGGAACCCCGGCCGCGATACTCCGCCGATTGCGTTAACTCCGGGAAACTCGTGGGACGACCTCGCGGCGCTTACCTCGCGCGACAAAATCAACCCAACACAAAACTCCCGCCCCTTGGTCGTCGGGTACGTCTCGCCCGACATGTACACGCACAGCGTTTCTTACTTCGCGGCCGCGCCGTTGGCGCACCACGACCGCACCAGGGTGAAGTGCGTGGTGTACTCGGCGACGCCGGTGGAGGACTCGCGGACGAAACTTTTGCGCGCACATGTCGCGCGCGCGGGCGGCGAGTGGCGCGATGTCTCTTTGCTCACCGAGCGCGCCTTGGCGGAGCTCATTCACAGTGACGGGGTTGACATCTTAGTCGAGCTTTCCGGGCACACCGCTAATAACAAATTAGCGACCCTGGCGCTACGACCGGCGCCGGTTCAAGTAACCTGGGCGGGGTACCCCAACACCACCGGTCTAAACGGGGCGGTTGATTACCGAATCACGGATGAGTATTGCGACCCGGTCGATACACGCCAGGTATTCGCGGAAACCAACGTGCGTCTTCCCGGGTGTTTCTTGAGTTACGCGCCTCACCCCGCGTCGCCGCCCGTCGCGCCCGCACCTTGCGTGAACGCCGGGTACGTCACGTTCGGGTGCTTCAACGCGCTGGCGAAGATCACCAAAAACGTCCGGGCGCTGTGGGGACGCCTTTTGAAACAAACGCCAAACTCGAGGCTCGTTGTCAAAGCCAAGCCGTTCGCGTGCGTCTCAATTCGCGACCGGTTTCTAGCCGCCATGGCCACGGAGCAAGGCATCGCGTCGTGGCGCATCGACGTGCGGCCGCTCGTGGCGAGCACGGAAACTCACCTACGGACGTACGCGCAAATAGACATAGCGCTGGATACGTTCCCGTACGCCGGCACCACGACGACTTGCGAAGCGCTTTTTGCGGGCGTCCCGGTGGTCACTCTGGCTGGCCACTCGCACGCGCACAACGTGGGTGTTTCTTTGCTCGCCGCGGTCGACTTGGAAGGACGGTGCGTCGCGAAATCCGAAAACGAGTACGTCGCGATGTGCGTCGCGCTGGCGAGCGACCACTCAGCGCTGGGCGAGCTGCGCAAAGGAATGCGGGCCACGATGCAAAAAAGAAACGGGCTGTGCGATGGCGCGGCGTTCACCACGAAACTGGAACACGCGTACGTCGCGATGTGGAGGAGGTACTGCGCGGAAAAGGGGCGTGCGTGAGCGGCGGAATAGTTGGAAGAATAGAAGGTGACGAGAGAATGGGAACCGACGAACTGCAGCGGCCCAGAGATAAATTATGAATCGAAAAAAACGGTGTCTCATCAACCTGTCTCTTCGTGTGAATCCGAGCCCGACTTCGAAACCTGCTACTGTACGACGGCGAGGAAAATGAAGAGGGTTTTTATCCCGAGGATGGACGATGGTATTGTAGTTTTGGAAGACAAACATCGACATACTCCCTCATGCCGTGTCTTCCTCGGTGGGTTTCGTCTCCGCGGGCGCCGCGGGTGTGGACGTCGGGACGGGCGCCGGCGCCGGTTCCGCCGCCGCCGCCGCCGCCGCCGTTCCATCCGTTCCATCCGCGGCAGATGCGTTTCCATCCCCCCCCCCCCCCGCTGCCGGTCGTGTCAGGATTTCCGGCGCGTTGACCTTCGCGGGCGGGTTGAGCTTGGCGTGCACCCAGCTGAACCCTTCGCTGAGCTTGGCGTTGACCGTCGCGGCGGCGGCGACGGTCGCGTCCGTCACCGCCTGCACGGTTTCGTTTTGCTGCACCTTCTCCAGCACGGGCGCGGTTCGCGAGTTGACCTTCGCGGTGATCGCGTGTACCCCCGAGGTGACGGTTTTCGTCAGGCCCACCTTTTCGTCGAGCTCCTGTAGCCGCGCGCCCGTGCGTCGCGCCACCCTCAGCGCCGCGTCCGTCAGCTGCTCCCGGTCCACGCCGTACGCGAAATCCTCCATCACCTTTGATTGTAAAAGAAAAAGTGTCAGTCTCGTATGGGCAAACTGGGAGGCGGAATGTGGTGAGTGGGAAGAGTGACTCGAAAGACACTCTAGTCTTAGACTTTAGACAACAGCACTACCAAATGTACTGCTGACAAAATACTCACCGGGAACAACGTCGACGTGCAGTGGTCCCCCACGATGCCCTCCACCGCGGCCGCGATTTCTTCGAGGGTGGTGCCCTGCCACAAACTGAAAATGCGCTGCCCCACGGGGGGCACGGTTTCGGTGCAGGGCATGACTTGTATCACGGCCACGCCGTCGGGGAGATGGCCTGCTCTTATTGCATTTGTCAGAAGCATAACTGGCAACGGCACCGTGGACGTCACGCTGTCAACAACAGACATCACCTGGACTAACATCGTGTCACACGCGAACGAGGGGTACGGCGACGGCGCGCGGTGTGTGTGTGTGGTGGACCGGCTGGACGCGCTTCCCATACGAACGCGCGCAGCGGCGTGTGGGGGAGCCGTTTGAGGACTCGCGCGAAAACAAAATCCAGTCTGGCTAATAAACAGCAAACCGCCACGCGCTTCCTTGCGCTCCCTTTTGCTTTCGCGATGAGCAAATGCGTAAAACCGCGCACCCATCCGTTCCGCCGTCCCTTCTCTCAAGCACACCGCGTCTAGGTTGCTAGTTCACCGACGCCCGTTCAAAATGGCTCCCAAGATTGTCAAGAAATCCACCTTCATCGTCGACTGCTCCAAGCCCGGTACGTCACCGCGCGTACACGATTAGCCGACGTCGCGTGTGTGTGTGGTGGTTAGGGTTTCCCGGACCGCATGGACGACACGCGGTCGCCGGAAACGGCCTGTGGGCACGCACGCGAGCGTCGCTTTTCGCGGTTGCGTGGAGCCACGCATCACGCACGTGTCAGCGGCACGTCCCACCGCAACGTCGCGTCGAAACCCCATAGTACGCGCGACGACTGCGGCGTCGCGCGAAGGGATGCGCACCACGTGTTGTCGCACCGCCGTCGCCTTTTCTTTGCATTGCAGGCCAGCCGACTCACCTTCCCACCTTCCCCTCCCCCCCCCCCGCAGTCGAGGACAAGATCATGGAGATCGCCTCCTTCGAAACTTTCCTCGCCGAGCGCATCAAGGTCGCGGGCAAAGCCGGGGCTCTCGGTGACATCGTGTCCGTGTCAAGCGACAAGACCAAGGTCACCGTGACCAGCGACGCCCCCATGTCCAAGCGCTACCTCAAGTACCTCACAAAGAAGTACCTGAAGAAGCACAACGTCCGGGACTGGCTTCGGGTCATCGCGTCCAACAAGGACAAGAACGTGTACGAGCTCCGCTACTTCAACATCGCCGAACAGGAGGATGAAGAATAAGCGGTGGGTGGCGCGCGAAGGAATGAATGGATTCTCGACAAAGTGGCGAGACGCGAGACGAAACGAGGCCCAATCTCACGCGAGATTGTGTCGCGCCGTCGTCTCGCGTCCTCGTCCGTCGTGGGAACCGAACCTCAACTCGGCTTAATTAGCGTTTCTTAGCGGTAGTAGTAAAGACGAGACAAGGTTCAGAAAATGCAGCACTCGCCGCAGACGCTTCCGACTTTCCTTCCCAGACTTTCCTTCCCAAACGTGTAAACGTCCCCTCGCTTTTCCAGATCAATCACGACAATTTTTTCAGTTTCGTAACGCCCAAGAAAAGCCAGCCACGACTCTTCACAACCACGCGCGCACGACACCTACGCACGTTTTCCATGCCGTCTGCATCACCCAACGGCGTTTTCGTCTTCGTCGCCTTCGTCGCCGGCGCTTTTGCTGCCAAGCGCGCGCGCGGAAAAGCGCGCGCAGCGCTCGCCACCGAGACGCAACAGCCCGACGCGCAAACACTTTCGAGTCTTCCCATACACGTTATGAATAAGCTCCTCGGACCTGACAACCTCCCTGATCCCCTAGACCTCGCGCGGCTTCGCACGGTGAATCGTGCGATGCGCGACGCGGTAAAGGCCAGAGGACGTACGATTCATGAGCTTGATACTGAAACCGCCGTGGAGCTTGAATGCTTCAGCGCTTTGCAGCGAATGCATCGGAGAGGTAGCCTAAACAAGAGCCTCGTGTGCAAGTGCGCAGCGACGTATGGGCAGCTCGACGTGCTGAAGTGGGCGCGCGCGAACGGCTGTCCATTGGACGCAGACACGTGCTCGAGGGCGGCGGCGGAGGGCGAGCACCTCGAGGTGCTGAAATGGTTGCACGCCAACGGCGCGCCGTGGAACGAGATTACGTGTGCGTGGGCGGCGAAATACGGGCACCTCGAGGTGCTGCAGTGGGCACACACGAACGGCGTGCCTTGGAACAACCTTACGTGTGCCTTGGCGGCGGAGGGCGGCCACCTCGAGGTACTGCAGTGGGCACGCACCAAGGGCTGCCCATGGACCGATGCAACGTGTGCGTGTGCGGCGCACGGCGGCCACCTCGAGGTACTGCGGTGGGCACGCAAAAACGGCTGCCCGTGGGACGAGTATACGTGCACGATGGCGGCGGAGGGCGGGCACCTCGAGGTACTGCAGTGGTCGCGCACGAACGGCTGTCCGTGGGACAGAAAGACGTGCGAGTTGGCGGCGAAGTACGGGCACCTCGAGACACTGCAGTGGGCACGTACGAACGGATGTGAGTGGGACGAGCTTACGTGCTCGTATGCGATGCACGGCGGGCAGCTCGAGGTGCTCCAGTGGGCGCGTGCGAACGGCTGCCCGTGGGACGTAAACACGTGCACGTCTGCGGCGATTGGAGGACACCTCGAGGTGCTGCAGTGGGCGCGCGCGAACGGATGCCCATGGAACGATATGACGTGCGCGTATGCGGCAAAGGGCGGGCACCTCGAGACACTGCAGTGGGCGCGTACGAACGGCTGCCCGTGGACCAAGTTAACGTGCTCGTTCGCGGCGCAGAGCGGGCACCTCGAGGTACTGCAGTGGGC
>Ga0302138_10001393_pt1 | contig 11705 bp, 2 predicted proteins | sample CBN3_321_MG_FD_203110 | JGI IMG/M metagenome (GOLD analysis project Ga0302138, IMG submission 203110) | Marine microbial communities from Western Arctic Ocean, Canada - CBN3_surface | ecosystem: Environmental > Aquatic > Marine > Oceanic | place: Canada: Western Arctic Ocean | collected 2017-09-15 | reverse complement strand
TCTTTTGAAAAAAGAGGTGGATGAAGCTGTCTTTAATACGAAGATGGCTCAAGCTGCTAAAACAAAAGTACGCGAAGATAACACAATTTTATGGTCATATGTAGAATCACAATTAACAGAAAACTTGTTAGGTACTATTGTAGATCACGTGGGGGGCGCTGCTGGTGAACATTATATGCGTATTTGGGTAGACGACAATTCTGAGTAAACGATATTAATAAATAAATAAATTTAAATTTTTGATTTGATTGTCTGTAAAAAAAAACTGTATATAAAGGGTTTAGTAATGTTCTATAAAATGAATCGTATAACGTTTTTATTTTCGATTATGTTATTTTCTATTGTGGAGGGACGTTTTTTTAAAGTCCCTCCGAAAAATTTAAAAAGTCAATCTGCTTCAGATATTGCACCAACCAATCCGTATTCTCAAGCTGATTATAAAGGATTTATTTACCACGAATCTGCTGAAGTTAGAAATAATAAAGAAGATGCTATTGAAGACGCTTCTAAGATTATTAGAAAAGCAGTAGCAGCTGGTCTTCGTCAGCATTTTGGTAAATTACAATCTATTATAACAGCTTTTGCCGACGATGATGGGTTTGTCCGCGAAGGTATTGTTTACTGTGGTGCAAGTGAACAAGCTTATGATAAAAATTTAGAGACACGGCTCGAATTCACCGTCAATGATACGACCCCAGAAAATTTCAGTCCAAATTCTGCACGTTTGATTGAGTACGATGGTTGGGGAACGGTTGTGGACAACAATGACCAGATTGCTTATGATTCTCAACAGTGTGGAACTAATAACTGTCAAGAAGGTTCAGTAATTAGTGCAATGGCAGCTGAAATACGTTCTACGGGATACCAAATTCAACACAAAGATATTTGTCTTGCTGATGCAAATAGTGTAAAACTCGATGCTAGATCCGCAAATTTAAGATCTTATGCCACAAAACCAGCTATACTTTGCAATGGTACGGATGGAGAAGCATGGTTCGACAAATTGAGAGATTGTATTGGCGCATCTATATCCAATTGTGGTCCTGGCTGCTCTGCGAATGCGAACGATGCCGAATTTGTAGATGAAATGTGTTGGGTTAATCCTAATGATCAAATCAACTGTCGAGTTGTCAAACAAAATGAAAATAAAGCTGATGAAAATATAGTTGGAGAAGCCAACATTAATGGCATAAGACGTATTATGAGATATAGTCTCAACCAAGATATTGCAGCTGTCCAGACTACTGACTACGCATACATTACCGGATGCACAGCCGGTAACTGTACCTCCCTTAGAAATCTATTTGCCGCACTTAACGGAAATGCCCAGATCAGCGCATTTAGAGATTTGGGAACAGGAGAATCCATAGCTTATTGGGAAGCAGAAATTAAATCTGCAAAAACTTATTTACAAGGACTTGCCGATACATTTAGAAATTTCAGACCAATTACTATGCACATTTTTCCTTTTATTGAAGAAGAAGAGATCGAAGGATGTCCCATGGGCGAAGTGGAAAAGACACCAGAAGACACTGGTTCTGAAGTATCTCCATTGTGTTACCAACAATCTTTAGATATTAACGATTTGAATAAATTATCGAAAGACGGTCAATTTATTTCTAGATCTTCGTGTTTTTGTAGAAATGGCAAACTTGATGATAGTTTCATCAACATCGAAAAAGACGATATTTATCTATCCGTCTTAGATTCAGAAGTGGTTAAAAGCGAATGTGATAATATGCCAACGTCAGTAAGAACATATTGTCGTGAAATTGGATCTTGGGGTGAACGTGGTCCATGGAAAGCTACATTGATGTCTTTATTACCACCGTCTACAATTGGACGTGTTAAAATTTACGACGAAAACCCATCAGCACATCACGTTAAAAGACAAACGATCATCAACAATCTCGTCCATACATTGCCATCAGAACTCGATACTTCGTGTGGTAGAATTGTTAACGCTGATTCCTCAATGTATACAAATTCCTCAAAAATGTTTCGATCCAATAAAGGTGGTAATTGTCTACCATTTAATAAACTTTACGACGTAATTTATAAATTGGAATATGAAACAGGCGAACAAGGTATGGGAATGTATAAATGTGATATTGATAATTCGTGTATCAACCAAACAATTGAAGAAAGTTTCTGTGCTGATAAATTAGAAACAACAGAATTAAGTTTCAGACAATTGGCTTACAAATGGGATATAGCCGATCCAAATCTTGCCACAAGAGTTATTTCACCAGATATATTCAAAGGAAATTTCAATGCCTCTTTTGGCGGCGGTTTTTTGACATATACAGGAGAAAATTACGTCGAATCTTCGACGGTAACTATTGAAAGAACATTCTGTCTTGTAGACTGGCTTTCTGAATTTGGTCTTAATCCAATCACTGATGCTGGCGGTCATTTTCATTCCGATCCATTCACAGCCATCAAGAAATATATCGATGAAGCTGTATTCAATACTGAATTGGCACAATCGGCTAAAACGAAAGTTATTTCGGATAATATTGATATCTGGAAAGCTATTCGTAAAGAGTTGACCACTCCGGAAGATGCTAATATTTTGGATGACATCGCAGTTGCTGCTGCAAAACACTACTTGTACATCATGACCACTGATGTCGATGACGTCATAGCAAACACACAGGAAACATTCAGAGAAGGGGCCAGAGTAAGAAAACAAATTGCGGATTTTACAAAAGAAATTCAACCGCTCGCACTTCAATTGCCCACTCTCGTAACAGCATTGGACAATATTGTGGATCAGGGCCTCACTAATGATAATGTAGTTAATACAACAGTATCCACTGCGTTCTCGGCTATTTTTGGTTCGATTTCAGGTCTTACAAATGCCCCAGTATTTTCCAGAAGATTGACGTCCAGAAGATTGGTGGCCACGTACACTGATACTGATGTCGCATGTACCACCTGTTTTAATCCAATTGTACACACAAGAAATGCAGCTGTACAAAAATCCGCTGCACGTGCACAAGCTCAGGAAGATCAGGATATTATTATTAAAGAAATTGTTCAAAAAACAAATGCCATCGCAGAGGCCAATGCTGAATACAATCTTTACAAAACCGAGGCAAATCTTCTTGTTCTTAACAATGCTAAAACAGAACTGCAAAAATTTAATTCAGAAAAATCTATTTTGACTACCGTCATCACATGGATCAATAGTGGACTTGCTGCAGGTCAAACTAGCTCGACAACATATCTTACTAATGCCCAGACAGATTTATCAAATGCCACCACTGCATTAGCTACAGCTATTTTTGATAAAGATACTGCATTTTTCAAGATGAAACAGGCACAACATTCGCTTCTCTATGAAGAAATGAAAAATAACCCCAATCAGGAGAAAATTACAAATTATACTAATGATATTGCAACAAATAAAGGGTTATACGATACCGCGATCACTGCTGTAAACACTGCAACGTATGACAAATATGTTGCAGATAAAAAGATTTTTTATGCCACCAATTGGGTTTCCGATTATTGGGAATATATTCCCAATTCAAAATGGGAACCTGATATTGTGGACAAAATTGCTGATCATACGGCGGCATGCAATTACTGCTCGTCAAACCGCGCTACTTACTTGAGCAATCCAAACAGAACGTTGTCAGACTCTAATTTGACAAGACCAACATTGCCAAACAAGTACGATGATGTTAAAGCTGATGTATTGGAAGATATTCGTCGTTCCATAAGTTCTATCAATTTGGACATTATGGTTGTTGTTCAAGAAATCGCAAAACTTTCGTCCAATGCAACTACGAAAGAAAACGAAGCTGCTTCTATACAAAGAATTAGCAATGAAATTCAAAAACTTTTTGATGATGTAAAATTATTCGAGACGAATGCCATTCAAGAAATTCAAGATTTGGCCAGATATTCCAGAAATAGAGATGCTTATGAAGCTTTCTGGGATGCTACGTCATACACAAGTAACACTACAGCCGATTTCAGAATTCAGGACCAAGACCCATGGCCCGAAGAAACGACCATCGACGACATCTGTATTGCTGTATTGGATAAGTTATTCGTCCCTGTAACAGCCCCAAATACATCTTATTCTACGTTAAATGCAACAGCCATGTTAGCCAAAGTTCTTGCACTCCAAAATGAATTATCGACCGCATCTCAAAATGGAGAGCCAATAGATACTTTTATTGACGGCAAATTAAGCGACCAACAGGTGGCTCTTCAGAATTATTATGAAGAATGTGATAATTTGAAATTGTCTTATGATAAAGCTAATCAATATGATGTACACGTTTCAGCATGTCAAGTGCAGTACCCATTTGGAACATATACCAATTGCACAGATGCAAGGGTTGCGATCGCACAGAGAAAGGTAGATAATGCCATCACTTTTGATCCTCCGACTGTCCCAACAGCCAATACAGGGTCCGGTGGAGGCGGATCTACACAATCGTGGGCAGGTCTTGCGCCGACGAAAGCGACTGGTCCGAGTGGTACGGCACACATAATCATTGATCGTATGCGCGACATCGAACAACGTATTGCATCTTCCGTTGCCGCCCAAACTACAACTTACGGGTCGGCAAGAAATTCATTCTACACAAAAGCATTCAACACTTTGAAAAAATACAAGGTCATTGGATTGCCTTCAGGCTTGAATACCGATACTAAATTAGATACTGCTTTAACCGAAACACGTACGAATTGTCGCACTGAAATTCAGAAAATAGTGAACGCTACTAAATGGATGATTAACAATAATGTAGCACCCATATATCTAAACAGCACTCATACTATTTCTGTTAATGACATCAGTATGCCAAATAATATTGCAGATGCCATAGCATTACACGCATTCGTCCTTGCTACTGCTCAAAAATTCACATTTGTTGAAGGAGATACAAATACAGCCGCGCTATTGTCTTACCAGACTAACGTCGAAACTTACACGAATGGTGTCGGCGAAACAACTGCCTGTGAAGCCACTGGATTAGAAGACATTGTTATCAATAATGAGGCACTACCAACTGATCCAGTATACAGGGATACATCACTCAATACCATCAAACTTAATTGTCTTACTGGTAATGCTTTTGATCAAACTACAAACAAATGTATTGTGTCGCCATGTAGTCTAGGTCAATATAATAGAAAAACTGGTGCTGTTGGTCAATGTATTGCCTGTCCAGCTGGTCAGTACAGTGACACTGTGGGTCTCCAATGGGTTACAGGCCTTTCTGAGGACCAGGCCACAGCCGATAAGCGCGATCATTCGTGGAAAACTGATAGTTCAGACAATATTATCACCAATCTAAGGTGTAAATCTTGCCCAAGTGGTAAATTTTCATCCGCTGGTTCCACGTCCTGTGTGTCCGTTGTAGAAGGATACTACGCAGTATATGACCAAAGCGCTTCTGCCAAATGTCATCAGGGTAGTTTCGCCGCGACTATAGAAACACAAGAAACAAGTCTATCTAGTGTAACAGCATCGTCGTCAGCCCTGACCAATTCGACGGGATGTACATTTACAACACCAGGTCATTACACTGATCTTTCAGGAGAACAGAGTCAAACAGTGTGTGCCGCGGGTACATGGCAAGATGCCCATGGTAAATCATCATGTAAAGATGCCGCGATTGGGCACTTTGTTTCAGGATCTGGACAAAATAGTCAAACGACCTGCAGCAGTCAAACTTCATCTAACCCAAGTGACTCTGGTACTATTAAAAATAGATACACATCACAAACCAAACAAACCTCGTGTGCCATATGTCCAGCGGGTTCTATTGTAAGTGATGATTATACAAGCTGTATCACATGTCAAACGTTGCAAGGAACAACTAGCGATACTCTAATCACACAAAATAGTGGAAAATATTACTGTAGAGGTGATCGAGACAATGGAGCGGTTAAGCATTGTAATAATGACCAAGCTACTAATTTCTACGTACAATATGCGCTTAATTGGGACCAACCTTGTCAGCAGCGTTTGTGCTCTTGTCTAAATGGAAATCCTCAAGTCGGATCTGGTTGCTCTGAAAAAGATTCAGAAGAATGTTCCAATTGTGCCATTGGAGCAGGTCTGTACAATAAGACAGACACACAAACAGGCGCCATTATTTGGGCAGATTCGTCACAGACAATTCCAGAGAAAGTATGCAGAATTTGCAGTAGACCATTGTTCAATAATGTCGAGCCATCCGTATCTGCATGTGCCGTTGAATCATGTCCTGTTGGTGAAGGTTATCCATCGACAGCACCAGACATGTCCGCCATGACGAGCGCGGACGATCTCGATGGTTCTTTTACAGGGGTCATTTGTGCCGCATGTCCACCAGGATCATATTCAAATTCAAATGTCATTGGTCAATGTTCCAAAATTCCATCTGGATATGGATGTGTCAAAAACTCAAAAGCATACATATCGACTCAAGTTGGATTAAATGCCGACAAAACTACTAATTACACAGCTCTTCGCGATCTAGCTGCCGCCAAAGCTATTGGAGCTCCATACGTACCTCCATTTGCATCAGAAGATGGCTGTGAAGCTATTGCTAAATGTCCATTGGGAACATACAGAGCTAGATCAAGTGCAAATGTTGACGTGAATGACGATTCCAACTTTTGTAAATTTATTCCTCGGGGATACACATGCAAAGTAAGTGGAACTTGTGCTGGTAGCACCAACTGTGCTTCTGCCACCACTGCTGTAACATGTAGTGAAAAAAGTATCGCTGGAGGTAACTGTGTATTTACATCGGGCAATACTGTGCCTTTAGAGGGATGTGATGAAATCGAACTATGTGCTCGAGGTACATACAGTACCGGACCATTGAAAGAACATTTTGCTGGAAGAAAGAACGAAGCTGTTACAACATCGGCTTTAAGTAACACATGCCAGGCTATTCCAGCCGGACAAGAATGTGATTTGCTTAACGATGGTAATCAATCGGCCGCATACACTGGAGATGTAAATACACGTTCTTTTGCTTTAGCTGCTACTGGATGTGGTTCTACCAGAAATTGCCCGCGTGGATTGTTCCGTGTTTCGGGTTCAAATGATGCCAAATGTAGCAGAATTCCACTCGGAAAAGGTTGCGCTGACCACAAAGCCAATTCACTTGTTAGAGGTAGACCGAGCCAGTACTCTGATGGAGACTCACCAGGATGTAAAACTGTCGCCGCGTGTGACAAAGGATATTTCAGAGGTATCGGCCATTTGAATAGCTCTGCAAATCCTATAAGCGGTACCGACGGAACAGTCGAGGATACATGGTGTACACAATGTCCTGTAGGTCATCAATGCTCCGATTGTGGTTCGACTAATCCAAGCAATGTTCCGTCACAATTATCCGATAGTGATGATTTCACATGGATCGCAAACACCGTAGGTACTGGTACACACACAACCACTAATGCCAACGAATGTAAATCAGCTTTGCCTTGTGCTACAGGTTATTATAAAGATACTATTCTTCTGGCCAACACATTGTGTACCATAATACCAGTAGGATCTTATTGTAAAGATCCAGATAAGGCAACAAGCGAATGTAAAGAGGCCGGTCAATGTGGTTCTCCAAATATGGCCGAAATAACGACAACGACGGGTCAACACCAATGTACAGCTTGCCCGACCGTCTGCAACAATGGAGAGGAGGAAACAACGTCATGTGCATCACCTTCCACACCACAGGTTTGTACCGCTTGCAGTGCCGGAACCTTTGGCGATGGGTCCACCGGATGTCAAGACTGTCCTAGCGGCTGGCGGTCAGGTCAGAATGCCAACTCATGCACAGTTTGTGCCTTGGGTCAATACGAGGATAACAATGTGTGCAAATATTGTACCAATGGTAAATACCAAGACTTAACTGGCCAAACAACATGCAAATCATGTGCTGCTGGCAAAGAAGGCAGGGGTTCGACAGGTGCACAAAGCGAGACCGCCGGCTGTCAAAATTGCCAGGCCGGTAATTACCAAGCCTCAACTGGCAAAACGACATGTGAGGTGTGCGAAAAAGGTAAATACCAAGACGAAGATGGTAAAACAACATGTGACCCATGCGCCAATGGTAAACACCAAGCCTCAACTGGTAAAACAACATGTGACTCATGCGCTGTTGGCAAAGAAGGCAAGGGTTCGACAGGTGCACAAAGCGAGTCCGATGGATGTACAAATTGCCAGGCCGGTACATATCAAGCCCAAACTGGCCAAACAATGTGTGATCCATGTGCTATTGGTAAATACCAAGACGAAGATGGTAAAACAACATGTGACCCATGTGCCAATGGTAAACACCAAGCCTCAACTGGCCAATCATCATGTACCTCATGCGATGCTGGCAAAAAAGGCAAGGGTTCGACTGGTGCAGTGAGCGAGACCGCCGGATGTGAAGCTTGTGCCAAAGGTAAATCTCAAGCCTCGACTGGACAAACATCATGTGCAGGCTGTGTTACAGGCGAATACCAAGACGACACTGGCCAACAAACGTGCAAAACATTGGGAGACGGAGAAAGTTGTAATCCATATACCACCACGACTGAATGTGAAGCAAAACAAAATTGTGCGTCTGGGTGGTTCCGCTCGGCCTCGGCAACTCCAGCGAGCAATGCCTGTGCTTCTGCACAAGCAGGATACAAAACATCGAGTCTTAGCGCTGCTTCTGCCCAAGTAGCTTGTCAAAACGGTTATTACCAAGACCAAACTGCCCAAACAACATGTAAACAAACAACTGCTGGACATTATGCTGGAGCAGGGGTGATAACAAGCCAAACCCAATGTCAAACAGGTGAAATCGCAGCTGCCTCCGCGACATTGTGCACGGCTTGCTTGGTGAATCAAATCGTGGATAGCGTCGGAAGTCTGTGTATCACATGTTCCGATACTGTTGTTACGTCTAATGTTGATGGTACCACCCCCACGACCAATGCCGGGCTTGGATCTTACCCAAATGCTGATAGAAAATCTTGTACTTCTGTACAAAATGGATACTTTAAAAATACTGCCGGTACTGACCAGACCATTAAAACCTGTAAATGTGACGATGGGCAATCTGAGACGGGTACAGAATGTGCGGTGCACGATCAGAGAGATTGTCTCAGTTGCAATTCTGGACACGGTAGATATGTCATTGCTGTGGCAGGTGTAAATCAAAATAGATTCGAATGTGTAGACTGCACCATTTTCTCGACTACAGCAACCAACACAGCTGGTGGAGCTACAGATAGTTATTGTGCACTAACTGATTGTCCCATCGGTAAGGGATTCCCTAATCCAGGTCTTGGAGGATTGTCTGTACAGGCATTTTTCGATGCGATGACAAGTGTTGGAACGTCTAATAATCTCCGCCCGGCGGCCAGCATCAATCCTGTACTCAATTGTGCGGATTGTGCCGATCATCACGTCAGTGCAAGTAATGAAGTTGGACAATGTACTGTATGTAGTCAAGATAAAACGCACAACACTGAAAAATCTGCCTGTTTGGATTGTGCGACAGTAACCACCGCTACATACGCGGTTAGTGGAGAAGGGTGTAAAATCGCAAGCTGTGATAGTGGATACTATCTATCGCCAGGCATTAATAATGGAACTAACAATAATGATGGATCTAATAACGTGGCTACTGGATATGCTACATGTGTCCCCCATACCACATGTGGTAATGATAGCAGTGGAAACACACGTTTGACTGGAGAAAACGCTACAGCCCCCGGTTCGTGTGCCAATTGTGCTGATAATGAATACGCTGCTACAGTAACAGCAGATTGTGCGGCATGTGCTTCTGGAGAATATTCGACTGCCGGTGCTACATCGTGCAGTACATGCACCAATAACTTAGCCAACACAGCGACAGTGACATGTACCACTGGGGACAATAACCCTACCGTTGTGACATGTGATACGAACTATTTCAACACTGATGGTAATTCCGCTAACGGTTGTGAAGCTGGATGTGCTGTTGTCACTGATGGTACGTGCACCGCTTGTACTACTGCCGTTGCCAGTGGCTGCACTGCTGTGACATGTGATACGAACTATTTCAACACTGATGGTAATTCCGCTAACGGTTGTGAAGCTGGATGTGCTGTTGTCACTGATGGTACGTGCACCACTTGTACTACTGCCGTTGCCAGTGGCTGCACTGCTGTGACATGTGATACGAACTATTTCAACACTGATGGTAATTCCGCTAACGGCTGTGAAGCTGGATGTGCTACTGTCACTGATGGTACGTGCACCGCTTGTACTACTGCCGTTGCCAGTGGCTGCACTGCTGCGACATGTGATACGAACTATTTCAACACTGATGGTAATTCCGCTAACGGCTGTGAAGCTGGATGTGCTGTTGTCACTGATGGTACGTGCACCGCTTGTACTACTGCCGTTGCCAGTGGCTGCACTGCTGTGACATGTGATACGAACTATTTCAACACTGATGGTAATTCCACTAACGGCTGTGAAGCTGGATGTGCTGTTGTCAGTGGATCCATGACGTGCACCGCTTGTACTACTGCCGTTGCCAGTGGCTGCACTGCTGTCACTTGTGACGCCGGCAAATTTGATACCAATGGTGATGCTACCGATGGGTGTGAAGCATAGTTCCGCTGACCATTTGATGACACTGATTGTGGTTGTGTATAATAAATAAAATTGAAATGAATAAGTTCAAATAAGTTAAATTAAAAAAAAAATAAATTAAAAAAAAAATAAATTAAATGTCTATTTAAGTTAATAAATTATTGTAAATGTATGTATGTATTCTACTAACTGTCTCTTTGCTTCTTCCAATGGCTTCCGCAATAATGTCTTGTTATGATTATACCATGCAATATAGAATAGGCGATCCTAGAACTATTTCACTGGAAGACCGTGAAAATTATGTGGCAAAATTGTGTGATACGCTTCGGTTTTGTCATTCCGATCCACAACTATATTCTTTTCAGGTGTATAAAGATGATATATCTAGATGTTATAATCAACGTATTTATAATTTCGATGAGAATATATTGGAACAGCCAAATATTTTAAATTATATAAATACATTACGCGATTTGGAGGATGCTAAAATAAGGCTAGATACCCAGACAGCCATGTGCAAAGATGCGATGACTTCAACTGTAGAATCTGTTCGTTTGCGCTCTGGTTATTTGCGTGAATTTCAATATTCACACATTCCAAGTGTGTCTGGTGATGTTTTAATGACAATAAGAAGTGAAAATGATTTATTTGTTTCAAATTCTGATCGTCAACTAAGGGATATCGATAGGATGTTTAATGTAACATCACTTCAATATAATCATATTGAAAAAATGTTAAATGACATTAAGGAAACATCGGCCGAGATTGATACGTTGTATTATGAATCAGAGTCTGCAAAAGAACGTTTTCACGAAGCCGAGTGGGAAATAGAGAAAAATGTAATAGAATCTTTATTAGAAGTAACAAATTTAAATTAATATTTTATTTAACTTTAGTCATTGTATGTGAGTTGGAAATTTACGAGACATGTGACAAGGACATCGTATGCATTCATTCTGACAATTTCTGTAAGTACATCTAGTCTTTCTTGTTCACCTGCAATTTGATTCAATTTTGACCATCTAAGCGAATCTCTCTTGAGTTTGTGTGCAAGAACTTCAAAATCTGTGGCATGTTTTGATATGGAACCTCTAACTTTACTGATCTCTGCTTTTGCGCTATT
>Ga0302138_10001376_pt1 | contig 11765 bp, 6 predicted proteins | sample CBN3_321_MG_FD_203110 | JGI IMG/M metagenome (GOLD analysis project Ga0302138, IMG submission 203110) | Marine microbial communities from Western Arctic Ocean, Canada - CBN3_surface | ecosystem: Environmental > Aquatic > Marine > Oceanic | place: Canada: Western Arctic Ocean | collected 2017-09-15 | reverse complement strand
CTGTATATGCACTGGTCCCATGACAGCCATTCAATTTCATGGTCAATTGGCCCCGAATACGTCACGGTTGATGCGGCAGATGCGCTGTTCGACGATGAAGTGACGCGAACCACCGTTAGCCTGTCGATGGTCGCTGCAACGTCAACACCGCAAGGCGTTACAGCAATCACTGGCGCTCGCCTTATCACCATGAATGACGATCGGGAGGTTATCGACAACGCCACGATACTCATCAAGGACAACCGAATTCTGTCGGTCGGAACAAATCTGGCTATCCCGAGAGAAGCGAAGGTCTTTGATGCACAAGGCAAGACCATCATGCCAGGGATGATCGATGCGCATGCCCACGGTCCTTATGGACGCGGTAATATCGTCCCTGAACAAAACTACAATGCGTTGGCGCACCTTGCATTGGGCGTCACGACCGTGCACAACCCTTCCAGCAGCGCCGCGCAAGTTTTTGCTGCAGCTGAATATCAAAGGGCGGGCAAGATTCTGGCACCCAGGATTTTTTCCACTGGTGATGTCGTTTACGGCGCGAAAAGTGTTGGCTTTGCGCCTGTATCCAACATCGAAGACGCATTGCGACATATTCGTCGGCTCAAGGCCCAGGGCGCGATCAGTATCAAGAATTATAATCAACCTCGCCGCGAGCAACGTCAGCAGGTCATCGAAGCAGCACGTCAGGAAGGCATGCTTGTCGTTGCAGAAGGCGGGTCGCTCTATCATATGGATATGAACCTGATCGCAGATGGTTCGACCGGTATCGAACACAATATACCCGCACTGAACCTTTACAACGACGTCATACAGTTCTGGGGCGCGTCACAAACAGGATATACGCCAACCCTGGTTGTGGTGTACGGGGGGCTCACATCAGAGGACTACCATTACGCCGAGACCGATGTCTGGAAGCATCCGATCTTGTCAAAGTTTGTTCCACCCACTGTCTTGCAGCCGCGATCAGTAAGACGAATCAAAGCCCCAGAGCGAGATTACCGTGATGATGATGCGGCTCGAGCGGCCAAACGTCTGCTGGAAGCAGGCATCGTGGTAAACACCGGCGCTCACGGGCAACGCGAGGGGCTGGCGACGCATTGGGAGATGTGGAGTTTTGCACGCGGCGGCATGTCGGCGATGCAGGTCCTCTCGCTAGCAACCATTAATCCAGCAAAGCACCTGGGCATGGCAAATGATCTTGGCTCAATTGAGGTGGGCAAACTTGCCGACCTGGTGATCATGAACAGCAACCCCTTGGAAAATATTCGTATGACCGACGATATCAGTCACGTCATGTTGAATGGGCGACTTTATCGTGCGACCGACCTTTCAGAGGAAGTAACCGGGACCGATAAGCTTGAGCCTTTCTGGTTTTCCGAACAGCACCCGTCACCGGGCAGCACTAAAGATTAACAAGGTAGCGACGGGTAGACCTAACGCTCGCGCAAAAAACTTATGACGTCATAGCGAGCATGCGCGCGCCCAACAGAGAGAATCACTACAGGCAGGATCTGGCAGCCCGTTTATCCTGAACGGGCGGTATCTGGTATTATCTATCTTGCTGTTTATCAGGCTTCGCGTATCTTCCATTGCACCGACAAACATGCACCGCATTAACAGCCCTTCCCCACCACCCGGACGGGACATTCTGAGAAACGATACAATGATCAAACCGACTAAAACAGCGCGCTCGGCATTCACCGTTGGATCCTTGTGGATGCGGTCAATCACGTTGCTGACGGTGATATTTGCAACGCTCTTTTCAACTATTTGCTTTGCCGTTTCCTACCAGGTCTCTATCATCGAGACCGGAGAAGGTGGCCAGCAGACCGCCCTGCCAGCCTTCCTGTCTAACACCGAGGTCGCCGATCTGGTGTTGATCACCATCGACAAAAAGGGTCAACGAACCCTTTCTGTATTACCTCAGCAGGCAGGGCGCTATGCGACGCATGGACCGGGCCGGGCGCTCGATGCCGACCTGATAGTTATTGATGTGGGGCGCTATCAAGGTCGTGATGCCATACTCGGTTTTACGCAATCGGCGGCATTCCTGTTGGATCCATTGACCGACAAGAGAACGAAGCTTGCTGACATCTCAACCATTTATGGCTCGGCGATTAAAGATGCGCTACCGCACCTTGATCTGTTCACGGACATTAACAGCGACGGCATGGATGATCTGGTGATACCTGGATTCAATGGCTTCCTGATTCATATCCAACGCGCTGATGGTTCATTTTCCGCTCCGGTCAACCTGCGAGCGCCGCCTATCGTTGAGCTTTCGTTCAATGACTACCCTTGGTATCAGCCGCGGCAAAAATATGTGGGTGATATGACTCTTGATGGCAGAAACGACGTTTCCGTGTTAATTAAAAATCAACTGCATGTGTTTCCACAACTCGAAAATGGGCAGTTTCTGCCGACACCTATCATGGTCGATACGGGTATTGATCTGGATTTCGGGGGCATGGAAGAGCTGAGCGCCGCCATGCGCGATATGGACCAGTCGGATAGTTTGTCCCGGGCGCTCATCAAATTGCGTGACATTGACGGCGACGGGGTAGTCGACATGCTGGTGATCTCTGTAAAGAGCCAAGGCGTATTTCGCAAACAAACCTCTTACCAACTTCATCGCGGTATCAACGTCAAGGGGAAGCTCGCGTTTACCCAACAGCCGGTGACGACAATCGAAAGCACGGGTTACCAATTTGAAATCAAAGCTGTGGATTTTAACAATGATAGCCAGACGGATATGATGATCTCAGCCGTCGATATTGGGCTCGGCAAGGTGCTTCGCGCGCTGATTACCGGATCCATCAACATTGACCTTAACTTCTACCAGATGAAAACGGGGCTTTACGCCGCTAAACCGGACTTGAAGCGAAAAATGACAGCAACATTTGATCTGCGGTCCGGAGATTTTTTCTTCCCTTCTGTTCTGGTTGCCGATGCCGATGGCGATGGCATCGATGACTTACTGGTTCAGGAGGGCGAAGACCGGCTTAACGTCTTTCTAGGTGTAGGTGATGACAGCCTGTTTTTGAAATCGCCGACGGTTATCAACGTACCCATGCCTTCCGATCCCGAACTTGTTGTTGCCGCAAAACTCAACAGGGATGGTAAAGTCGATCTGGTAATGAGGCACGAACCGACTAACGGGGCAAAGAAAATTGTGCTCATGGTCAGCGAGTAAACCTGCGCAAAGTACCGGAAAGCACCTATCGTCTGGAGACTCGGCGAATTTGAAATCCGGGGAAGCGGAAATCTTGGATAACCCAGACAAAAGAATGCCTAAGAAACGCTTCGAATAATTTGTAGCCATGGCCTCGGTTTCAACTGAGACCTAAATTCAACAAGGACTTAATATGGAACTCAATTATCTTAAGCGAAACAAAGCGCTTATTACTTTGTTGATGTCTGCAACGCTGCTTACTGCCTGTTCGACTCGGCCGGATAATACTCAACAGTGGCTGGCTGGAGACCACCACATCCACTCCAGGTTTAGTACCGGCTGGGATCTGACCAAGGTACCCCCAGCACCGATCCTGGGCGGTGATGCAATCTATTCGACGCAAAAAAATGCAGAAATGGCGCGAAAGTTCGGGCTATCCTGGATGGTGACAACGGACCATGGTGGCCCTAACCACAGCAAACTCAACAAAGAACTGGCTTACCCGGAGTTACTCGATTCCAGGCAGACTGTACCCGAAGTGATCCAGTTCTATGGGATGGAGTTAAACACGCCGGCTGGCGAACACAACAGCCTTATTATTCCGTTTAGTGCAGATGAAGCAGACGTGCTCGAACGACTGGAATCAACGTTTGACCGGCTTGAAGCCTTTCCGAAGGACCCCGCAAGAGACACTGAACTGAGGATGCTGGAAGCGCTCGAGGTCATGAAAGAACTGAAAAAACAACCCGTCGTTATCGCCAACCACCCTTCTCGTACGGCTGACGCTTACGGAAGCTATGGCCTGGTCGAACCGGCGGAGTTTCGACACTGGAATGACACGGCCCCCAACATTGCGATTGGCATGGAAGGAGCGCCAGGCCACCAGATCATGGGACGTAGCAACAACCCAAAGATTCCTGAGCAGTACAGAGCACGGGGCGCGTATGGAAAATTCCCGACCATGGGCGGGTTCGATCAGATGACAGCGGTGGTAGGCGGCTTCTGGGATTCGATGCTGGGTGAAGGCCGACGTTGGTGGATTACAGCAAACTCTGATTCACATATTCACATCTCTGACGGCGGCATCGACCTTTGGCCCGGTGAATATTCGAAGACCTACGTTTACGCGCAAAAAAGTCACGAGAGCATTCTTGAAAACCTGCGTGCCGGGAAAATGTTTGTCACCACAGGTGATCTCATTAACGCCCTCGATTTTACAATTTCAACCACTGATCAGAGCGCAATGATTGGCGAGCAATTGATTGTTGATACGGGTTCTGAAATCACGGTCACTTTGAGGTATTCAGATCCTCAAACCGACAATGCGAATGGGGATAACCCTCAGGTAAAACGCGTCGATGTTATCGCCGGTTCTATTGCCGGCCCGGTTGACGACCCCGACAGTTTTGAAAATCCGACGACCAGCGTGATCAAACGGTTTGTCGGGACAGGCGAGCCTAACGATGGGCTGACCTTTACCGTCAAGGTTGATGAACCAACCTATTTCCGCATCCGCGGCACCAATACAGATGAACTGGAACCCGAGAAGGATGCTAAATCGGAGAATCCCTGGACTGACCTATGGTTCTACTCAAACCCGATCTTTGTGATGACACGTTAGGGGTAAAGTTAAGGTTCGCTGCCGCGTACCAGCTATCTCGGCTACCCCCTGCAACAGCGCCATTGACAGGCTTGACAGGTACTTAACGGGACTGCGCCGCCGTCGAAACCACTAGCAACATGCGTTCAAGAAGCCAGGCAAAAATGGAACTCGCTTATGCAGCAGCCAGACGGAGCTTGAAGGTCAGAGGTCAGAGGTCGGAGGTCGGAGGTCGGAGGTCGGAGCTTGAGTTTTATGGCGCGGGCGCTTTAGTCAGACGCTTGGCGGCCGGTTTTTTTGCTGCTTTCCTGAACGCGGGTTGTTTCGCCTGAACATCCTTCAGACCCGTTGGCAGCTGCACTTGGCTCTGAGCGATAAGATCACGTAATGCCATTTCCAGGGGCAACATAAAGGCCTGATAGCTGGTTTCCTTAGCACTAATCGCGCTCAGCAGTGTTTCCCACTGAGCCGTCATATCGGGCGTCGTCGCCATTGCCGGTAGGCTGGTAATTAAGCCTTTCCCTGCTGCGGTTGATCGAATCCTCTTGCCTTGACGTTGCAGGAACCCCCGCGTGAATAACAGCTCGATAATGCTCGCCCGAGTCGCTTCCGTACCCAGCCCATCGGTTTCTTTCAGCACCCGTCGAATCTCAGGGTCTTTGACATATCGGGCGATGCCGGTCATGGCCGCGAGCAGACTGGCATCGTCAAAGGGTTTAGGTGGAGAGGTTTCCTTCGCAATAATTTCGCCAACTTCGCTGCTGCAGACATCGCCTTTTTTCACGGTCGGAAGATGGTTATTGAGCGCCGCTTCCTGCTGGGGGCTTTTGACTGCTCCTCTGTTGGGGAACAATTGTTTCCAACCTGGATTCAGGGATTCGCTGGCTTTCGCAACAAAGATACCACCAGCGATCATCAATTCAATCTGACTCTCTTGCGATTCGTGAGGGGGATAGAATTGGATCAGGTATTGCCGTGCCGCCAACGCGTAAATATCGCGCTCTGCTTTAGTGAGCTTGCTGGCGTCCATCCTTCGAGCCGTCGGGATGATGGCGTGGTGGGCTTCAACCTTTTTGTCGTTCCAGGCTTTGCTTACTAAGCTGGTATCTGCTTTGGATACTGCGCTCGACAGAGCGCTGCAGTTATTTTTGATAGCATCTAGCACGGCACCCCGTTCCTGGAGGTGTTCCATGGGTAAATAGCGTGAGTCAGAGCGCGGATAAGTCAGCAACTTGTGCCGTTCATAAAGACGCTGACAGGTATCCAATACAGCCTTGGCACTCATCCCAAATCGTTTGGCCCCATCAATCTGTAAACTGGACAAACTGTAAGGTAAGGGCGGAGCTTGCAGTCGCTTTTTACTGCTACGGCTAGTCACCGTGGCCGGTTGGTGGGTAATTCGCGCTGCGACATTATCGACCAGCCCCCGTGACAGCACCCGACCTTCTTCATCTTGCCAAGGCAAGCACTCTTCGCTGGGTTGCCAACGAGCCTTAAACCGCTCCCCGCCTTTTGTCAGCAGATTGGCGACGACCTGAAAAAAAGGCTTAGAAACGAAGTGCTCGATCTCTACATCACGATTCACCACCAAACCTAACAAAGGCGTCTGGACTCGACCTACAGACAGCACGCCCTGATAACCAACCTTGCGACCCTGCAGGGTAAAAGCCCGAGTCATATTAATGCCATACAGCCAGTCCGCCCTCGATCGCGCCAGTGCCGACGTAGACAATGGAATGAATTCTCGATTATCCCGAAGCTGAGAGAGCGCTCTAGTAACTGCCACCGGGTTAAGATCGTTGATCAGGCAACGTTGAATAGAGGCGCGCTTGGCGCCCTTGACGCCCAGGTAGTCAATGACCTGGTCGACCAAAAGCTGCCCTTCTCGATCAGGATCACCGGCGTGGACGAGTTCGTCGGCGTCCTTAACCAGATGGCGCAGCACCGCCAGCTGTTTACGGCTATTGGGCTTGGCCTTCAGTTGCCATTTTTCAGGCACGATAGGAAGGTGTTCCAACTGCCATTGCTTGAATTTCGCATCATAGGCATCGGGTTCAGCTTGCTCCAGCAAATGACCAATGCACCAACTAACACAATCGCCGTTGCCCACGGTGATGAAACCGTCGCCTTTCTTGTGGGGCTTCGGTAGGACTTCGGCAATGGCCCGGCCAAGGCTGGGCTTTTCAGCAATATAGAGCTTCATCGGCTGTTGCAGGCACCGGTAGCAAAACGATCCCGTCATAATACTGTATATATAACCAGCATAGAAGCGTGGCGGCACTAATGAGGCAACAGACGCGGTTATGTCCAAATAGTCTTAGCCCTACGATACCCCGGCAGCCTTAAAAAGTTGCCGCCCGAATACACTATACTTTGTCAATGGCGAAGTGCATTTACCGCATAGAATTGGACAATATGAAAATAGCATTTAGGAGTTTATCGCATTGGCGTTGGCTGACATGCAGTCTTTTGGTCGTCCTAATATTAGGTTGCGACACGCAACCAGAGCTTGAAAGTCTGTCCACGGGTGAGGTCAAGGTTGGGATTTTGCATTCGCGCACCGGCAGTTTATCTATTTCTGAGCATACGGTTGCCGAGGCGGAGCTAATGGCAATCACAGAAATAAATGCGGCAGGCGGCATTAAGATCGGTGATCAAAGACTCAAGGTCGTAGCCGTAGAGGAAGATGGTCAGAGCGATTGGCCTACCTTTGCGCACTTGGCCGCGAGACTGATAGATGTTGATCAGGTATCGGTGGTTTTTGGTGGATGGACTTCGGCTAGCCGTAAAGAGATGTTGCCCGTCTTCGAGAGCCGCGATCATTTGCTTTTCTACCCTATTCAGTACGAGGGTGAAGAGTGTTCCAGGAATATTTTTTATGCCGGCGCGACCCCTAATCAACAAGCAGAGCCAGCGGTCAGTTGGTTGCTTGAAAATAGAAGTAAGCAATTTTTTCTGATTGGCTCCGACTACGTTTATCCGCGCACAGCCAATCGTATTATCAAAAAACAGCTGGCGGGATCGGGTGGCCACCTATTGGGCGAAATCTATATCCCGCTTGGTGATAAAGATATGCAGCCGGTTATCAAGGAGATTTTACGTGCGATGCCTAATGGCGGCGTCATCATCAACACCATTAACGGTGATTCGAACGTTGCATTCTTCAAAACGATTTACGAAGCAGGCATAACCTTTGATCCTCGCTACAGCATTATGAGCTTTTCCGTATCGGAGGAAGAGGTTTTTGCAATCGGCCCTAAATATTTGGAGCACTCGCTGGCAAGCTGGAACTTTTTTCAGAGCCTTGAGAGCCAAAACGCCAAACAATTTACCCAACGATTTCAGGCAATGTACGGCGTCCACAGGGTCACTAACGATCCCGCTGAAGCAGCTTATGACATGGTACATATTTGGGCCCTGGCAGCGGTGAAAGCCAAAAGTGTAGACCCTGTCTTAGTGCGAGAGATGCTACCGGGGATTGTATTTGAGGGTCCACAGGGGCGCGTTGAGGTACAGCCTAACCACCACCTTAAAAAACGCTCGCTTATCGGTAAAATCCAGGCTGATGGTCAGTTCAAAATTGTCCATGATGGCGGCTTGATTGCACCAGAAGCTTGGTCTCAGTGGCTACCTGAAAATGCCGGTTATAGCTGTGACTGGACTAGCGATAGACCAGATGCCGGTCGATTTAAGACCAGCACTAACGTCAACACTGAAGAGGGCTAAGCAATGACTCAGCAAAAGCCCCCACAGAACTCGATAAAAAACCGACGTCTATTGCTTAGTTTAATTCCTGTTTTGTTAACTCTACTGGCTATAGCTACTTTTTGGTATTCGAGCACTACCCAGCCTGAGGCTTTTCTCCAACTGCATGACAAGTCCTATGGGCGGGAAGAATCGATTGTGGCGCAAATACCGCTCGAAGAGGTACGTGACGATCAAGTCGTTATTTATTTCGGTATTCATGTTGACAAAATATACGAACTTTCGCTGCATTCGCGAACATTTTCAGCGGATGGTTCCCTGTGGATTGAATGGGATGCAAAAAATCAGGAATACATGGAAAAACACAATATTGCACCGCATCAATTACTGAGGCTGGTCAATCAAATTGAACGTTGGGATTCTGTCTTTGAGCCTGCCTCGGAAGAGCCCCGCATTTTGTCAGCCGGGCGCTACTACCAGCGCTTTATGTTCTCGAGTCGTGTCTATGACGACGAAATAAATTTTCGTCGGGATCCATTTGACTCACTGATTTTGCCTATCGTGGTTGAAGTGGCTCCTGGAATGATGTCTCAAAAATATCAGCAGACACTGCTATACCCTCATCATCATCAAAATGGCTTCCTTGGTATGTCAGGAACGTTGAGTGGGTATCAGTTAGAGGGCGCTATGCTAAACAGTTATATTCATCAGTATCCCTCGCGATTCGGTGGGTGGTTTGAGCCGGCGTTCAGCCAAGCTCGGCTGGATATCGTCTACCACTCAGATTATTGGAGTGCATTCGTCAATTGGGTGTTACCGCTCGTTATTGTGATGTCTGTCGTGTTGCTGTCGCCTTCGGTTGCAGGTTCGATGGGTGACGTACGTTTGGCGATACCCTCAACCGCATTGCTGACGCTAATATTTTTACAGCAGGCCTATCATAATGACATTCCTTCACTGCCTTATTTGACATTTTTAGATCAACTATTTGCCTGTAGCTACCTTATTGCAATGGGTCTGTTCGCCCTGTTTACCTGGGGTACTAATGTTTATTCAAAAGCCCCCGAGGACAAAAAAGATGAGGCGATGGAGCATATAGATAGAGTAGATTTAATTTTTCAGGTGTCGTCGATAATCGCGGTTGCCTCGGTGGCAATGTTGGCATGGTCCGCCACATTTAATTGACTCTTTGGAAGCGTCAATGTTCCTTATTGCGTAAAGTATTGCGCTGCAGGACCAAGATAACTGTCTCAAGATAAATATCCCAAGATGGCTATCTATCGTGGCAGCATGCTAACCGTCTGCCTGGATGGCTAAATGCCTAAATGGCTAAATGCCAAGGACTATTCCAAATTTTTCAGCAATGAATCAGCGCCTCGCCCAAAAATAATTTCACGATCAGTTCTGACGGTTGGTTCGGGCAGTCGATAAACCCTCGTTCAACCCACACAGTCAATGTCGAAAAACAATGTCGAAAAACAATGTCGAAAAAAGCTGCCTACGCTAGATCACTGTCTCTAAGCGGCGCCTTGAACATGTCATTGGTTTCGCGCCTTCAGACATTGTCGGCGTTCTAAGCCAACGTACTAAGTCAGCGTACTGAGTCAGCGTACTGAAAGGTCGCGGAGGCTAGCTGTGACAACAGGGCTTTTAGAGGACCTGCTCTTGAGCCTGAGCGATGATGAGAACAGACAGCCAAAGAGAACCATCATGATTTTAAGCGGTAACGTCGCCTTTTTATGGGTGTTCAACGATCATTGCCCGATCAGCGCGCCCGAAAGACGATCGGCCACATGAAGTCGAGGGGCTTGAAACCCTGTCCAAGGTACTGAACGTTTCCAGATTTGTCATGCTGGTTGTATGCGGGATGCAAAATACCTTTTGGAACCGAAAAGGGAAAAAATATTTTTGTCATCGGGTTGTAAGCCGCTGTCGCGTGACAACTGTGACAACTGCTTTCGAAGTGATCCCAATACTGCGGCTGCGCTGCGTTTGGCGCACCCGCAAAGTCTTCCATGTTGGTGTGGCCCAGGATCACAGGCGTATGACCAGTCCCGTTCTCGGTAAAACGGATCTGCGTGCCGTTTGGCGAGTAGGCCACCGGCCATAGTTCTGCGAGAGGTCCGAGAATTTCCTTTATTTCAGTTTGTTTCAGTGGCGCACGTTGGGTGATGAACTGGTCACGGACATGAGCTACACCAGGATTGTCACTGAATTCGAAGGTTGTCCAAAACCAACTGGGTTGTTCACTGTAAAACATTGCCTTAGGATCAGGCAACGATTGCATTTTGACATAATGTGAAGGCCTCGTAACCAATAGGCACCGCCGTCAAAGTCATAAACAAAGGCATCCGCGGGCGCTGGACTACCCTGAGAAACCTGCAGCCAAGATGCCTTGAGTTCCACTGAACCCACGGGCATGTCGACATAATCGTTGTCTAAAAAAAAGGCAGCCACATCCAGTTTGGTGGTCAGTCCGCTTTGCACTAAATAATCGTAGCTAAGTTGGTTGCGTGTCACCTCCTCGTTAGACCCATTCGGGTTTGTTGTCGAAACATGTCCAGCCAGGATGCTTTTCTTCTCTTGGCTGGACATCATCTGGGCACGAGGTTGCTGCTGAAAAACAAAGGGAGTTCTTGAATTAAACGTATCTGGATCCGTTGGCCAAGCCATCCATACAGGCACGGTTTCAGTACAAGGGGGACTATCTTGAGTGGCATCCGTATGCTCGCAAGCCGTGCTCGAACCTTTTTGACGCTTTAAAGGATCGTTCTGAATCAAGGTGTTGATCCGCGCAAAAAACATCCAAGCCAACCGTTGGCGGTCTTTTAGCGAGCCACGAAATGCCATTTCCACACAATCTGCGGCAAATGTTGCATCTTCTTTATCGAGCCACCCCTGTTCCGTGCAAGCTTTCGATGGGTCGCTTGCCAAGGCAAACAATGAAGTGCTCAGTGCACAGATGGCAATAATGGCCTTAAACAATGTCGAATCTCTCGTTTTAGATGGAAGCACTAGAGTGTAGCAATCTTTGGTCGATTTGTTTTAGTGTTCTCGCTCCGTAGACGGGCCATTGACCGGGTATCCCTTGGCTATCAATCAAGATGTTCACCTTCTCAGTTTGATTGTTTGAGGATAGGCTTTATAAAAAGGGTGTTGGAGCGAAAGTCTAAGGCCGCGTGGCATTCCCGTGTGGCATTCTGCGTGGCATCCCTGCGTGGCATCCTGCGTGGCATTCTGCGTGGCATCCTGCGTGGCATTCTGCGTGGCATTCTGCGTGGCATCCCT
>Ga0302138_10001371_pt1 | contig 11771 bp, 14 predicted proteins | sample CBN3_321_MG_FD_203110 | JGI IMG/M metagenome (GOLD analysis project Ga0302138, IMG submission 203110) | Marine microbial communities from Western Arctic Ocean, Canada - CBN3_surface | ecosystem: Environmental > Aquatic > Marine > Oceanic | place: Canada: Western Arctic Ocean | collected 2017-09-15 | reverse complement strand
AAACCGATTTTAGCTGATATGTTTCTTTCAAAAACCCCTGTATTACTCAAATTGTAGTTAGGAGCATTAAAATCACCATAGCGCTTCAAACTTCCCTGAATAGATGCATGTAAGCCATTTTGATAACTTTTTGTGAGAGATGATGACACAACACCACCCAATCCATTGCTTGAACCACTTAAAATAGTTTTTCCATATAAAGAATCTAATAAAGGAACCTTGGGAGCTGAAGCAATAATAACACCCCCAATGGCATTCCCTCCATATTTAAGCGCACCAGCACCTTTTATTACTTTTAATGTCCCCACAGAGTTTATATCAATACTTGGAGCATGTTCTGCACCCCACTCTTGATCTTGCATTTGTACTCCGTTATTAATTATAAGTACACGACTACTATGGAGTCCATTAATCATTGGTTTGACAACTGTATTTCCTGTGTTAAGAGAAGAAACACCACTAATACTATTTAGAGCATCACCAAGAGATCCACTACTATAGGTAGTAATTGTTTGCTGGTCTACCAGACTTTCATAAATCGATTTTGTAGCTCTATTGGTTTTTTTTCCATTGACAATAATTTCATTAAGTGACTCTAAATGATGCTCTAGTTTAAATGTTTTTTGAGTATCATCTTTAATAAGTACGGAAAAGGCTTTGGTAGAACATGATGGGTGAGAAATTTGAAATTGATACGTCGCATTACACAAGTTAGTAACCACAAAATTACCATCTAGGTCTGTAACTACTCCAACTCCAGTTTGTGCAACAATCACGGTGGCCCCTGTAAGCACAGAGCCATCATGTATATCTAGTAAGGAACCATATAATGTATTATTACAATCTTGGCTAAAAGAGTGCATACTGCTAGATAGCAGTAATAATAACGCAAATAAACGCATCGTATTCTTTTTAAAATTTTAAAACAAATTAAATCTCTAAGAAACAATAGCAGGCGGTGCGCGTAGTTGGTTTGAAGTTAATTTTTTTGAAAATAAAGATGCTACAACAATTGTACTATTTTTGTTTTGAAAAAATAAAACAAAATTGTTTACATAATTTTCAGGAAGTGTGTATTGAAAACTAGTACTGTAAAAATCACATCCATAACACTCTGGCTGATCTTCATGTAGATGTGTTGATTGCTCATGGCACACTTCGTGCTCATGACCTTCAAAAAGATGAGAGAACTGAACAGACGCAGGAAGCATCAACACAAAAACAAGTGCTATTGCTCCTACAAATCTTAAAAAGTTATTTTCTGTCTTCATCTATGGTAGCAAAAATAACACTTACTTAATAATTTAACTTCAAAATAAAATAATATTTTAGTTACTTTTTGTGTTTGATGCTTGTTTGTCAGTTTATCTATGGAAAGAATGCTCATGCGTAAGTGTTTTACTACCTTTACATTAAATTAAATGTACTGCTTACATGAATACTGAAAAATTGAGAATTGTGTTTATGGGTACTCCTGGATTTGCAGTAGGTGTTTTAAGCACTTTGGTAAGTAATAGTTATAATGTTGTTGGCGTAGTAACTGCTCCAGACAGACCTAAAGGTCGTGGACGATCACTTCAGGGTTCTGAAGTAAAACAATATGCTTTACTTCATAGAATTCCGGTCTTGCAGCCTACAAACCTTAAAGACCAGTCTTTCTTACAAGAATTAAAAAATCTGGCCCCTACCCTTCAAATTGTAGTTGCCTTTAGAATGTTACCCAAAGTAGTTTGGCAAATACCAAGTCTTGGCACCTTTAACCTTCATGCATCACTATTACCAAAGTATCGTGGTGCTGCTCCTATTCACTGGGCTATTATTAATAAAGAACACACTACAGGAGTCACTACATTTTTTATTGATCAAAAAATTGATACTGGAGAAATTATTCTTTCTCAAAAAGTCGCTATTGCAAACAATGATACTGTAGGGAGTCTTCATGATACGCTCATGGATATAGGAAGTCAACTTGTTGTTGAAACGCTAGAAATTATTAAAAAAGGCGATCTCTCTACAACTCCACAACCTCTTGGAGAAGACTTTTCTAAGCTAGAATTAAAACAGGCACCCAAATTAACTCCAAACAACACCTATATAGATTGGAGTGCAACCTCAGATACTATAGATTACTTTGTAAGAGGGTTAAACCCATACCCAAGCGCTTGGAGTTACCTTGAGCAAAAAGGCGAAAAAATAAAAGTTAAAATATATAAGGTAGCGCTCATCGAGCCAGAATATGAAAATTCTTTATGGTTTATTACAAAAGATGGAAATGCTAAGATTTCAGAACATAGCCAACTTGGTGCTGTTAAAGTGATCAACAAAAAATTGTATGTTCAACTTCAAAATCAAGTATTAGAAATTACAGAAATTCAACTTCCAGGAAAGCGAAAAATGCTTACCAAAGATTTAGTAAACGGCTATGATTTTACCCCAGATGCTAAAATGATTGTAAACCCCTATGCTTAGTGAGACTATAAAAAATGGCTTTTTTTTAGCTCGCTTATTAACAATCACCCTAAGTTATTAACAAAAAGAGGTTTTTAGCTCGGCAATCCTTGTCAATGTTGAATATCCGATTAAATTTGTATAGGTACTAAACGTATTTTTAATCATTTTTTTAATTTAAACAAATATTATGAACAAATCAGATTTAATCGACGCAATGGCAGAAGACGCTGGAGTAACAAAAGCAGCAGCTAAAAAAGCATTAGAGTCTTTCCTTGGAAATGTACAGGGATCTCTTAAAAACGGAAACAGAGTTTCTTTAGTAGGTTTTGGATCTTGGTCAGTAACTAGAAGAGCTGCAAGAGAAGGAAGAAACCCTCAAACGGGAAAAACTATCCAAATAGCTGCTAAAAACGTTGTAAAGTTCAAAGCAGGTTCAGACTTACAGACTAGTGTAAACTAAATCACTGTAATTCACAACATAAAAATCCTCTTTGCTGATGCAAAGAGGATTTTTTTTTATAAAAACTTTAGTACTGATGTGTTTTAGTTGGATATTACAAAAAAAAACTGTAGGTTTAATTAACCTAACCACCAACGATGACACTACTTAAACCAGACAAAGGTCTTTTACTAGTTGCAAAACCGTCCATAATTGGAGATGTGTCTTTTAATAGATCTGTTATATTATTGACAGAGTATAATACAGAAAATGGTTCTGTGGGGTTTATTCTTAATAAACCACTAGAATATACTCTTAAAGACTTTATTCCTGAGATTAACTCTAACCTACCTGTATATAATGGTGGTCCTGTAGAGCAAGATAATCTTTACTTTATTCATAAAATACCAGAACTAATTCCTGGAAGTGTTGAAATATCCCAAGGTATCTTTTGGGGAGGAGACTTTAAAGCTATCTCTAAATTGTTAGCGGATGATAAGCTAACTCAATCTCAGATACGTTTTTTCTTAGGTTATTCTGGATGGTCTACCCAACAACTAGACCAAGAGCTAGAATTAAATAGTTGGGTGGTTGCACCAAATGACTACAAAAACAACATCATTGGCAATAACAACAACAATCTGTGGAAAGAAAAAATGCTAGAACTTGGAGGCAACTACAAGCTTTGGTCTAACGCTCCCCAAAACCCTTCATATAATTAAATCACTAGGTTTTTTAACAAGACTATCCGAGCCTGGCTTTTGCATTTAGTTTGCCCAATAATTCTTTTGCTATAGTGTTGGTGTATTGTTTCTTTCTATACTTTGTAATAGATTGAATTCCTGTAATAACATTGGTAACAAACATCTCATCAGCCTTTTGCAATTCAAAAGGAGATATAGATACTTCTTGCATATCATAATCATGCATGTCAGCCAGGATGGTGAGAATTTGTTTACGCATTATCCCCTTTAAACAACCATCTTTAAGTGGAGGGGTTTTTATGGAATCCCCTTTTACTAAAAAAATATTTCCGTTTAAGGCCTCTACAATTTGCTTTTTTTCATTTAAAAGCAAGCAGTTTTCATAGCCGTTCTCTTTGGCAAAAATACTACCCAAAACGTTTATTATTTTATTGTTTGTTTTTAATGTAGACAGCAGTCCTGATGTAATATAATGATCCTTAAATAGTTCTACCTCATAGTGGTCTTGACTTAGTAAGTAAAAAGAGTTTTTCAAATCACTACACTGTACAGAGAAATCAATTTCATTTATGGCAGGGCTATAAAGACCACCTTCTTGACGCCATACAAGAATTTTAACTCTGTAGGCTGCAGTTATAGTTCCATTAGCCTCTATGGTTGCTAAAATTTGCTTCTCTAGGTATTCTTGAGTGAAACTCATGGGAATCTCCATACGCAGTATACGCATAGAGGCCATGAGCCTAAAGTAATGATCTTCCCAAAAATAAATTTTCCCCGCGCTAACACGCAAGGTTTCAAAAATCGCATCACCATAATTTAGGCCTCTATTAGAAATAGATATAGCTGCCTTGTGCTTTTCGAGAATGGTACCATTTAAATTTATCATAAAAAAATGCCACTCTAATTTATTATAGAGTGGCACAAAGATACGAGTATCTATATTTATTTTTTAGGTTGATCCTAATATTTGTTTTAGCTCAGAAACCATGTTTTCCCATAGCATCATTCCTTCTTCAACTTCACCATCCTCAGCAAAGTCTGTAATCATTAGTGAAACATCTTTGGTGATCTCATCAACTTGAATACGCAATTCAAAATAATAATCTGTACCTGCATCCACATCCCACCTAAATTTAATTCGTTCGGCGTTCTTTTTTGTTAGCAAAACAGCTTTTTCTTCGGCACCATCCCAAATAAACTCAAAATTTTCTCCTCTAGAGTTTACGTTATCCGCATACCATTCAGAGAGTCCAGATGGTGTAGAGATATACGTATACAATAATGAAGGGGAAACTTGGATTGGAATTTCCATTTCGTATTTTATTTTTTCTTCCATTGTTGTTTGTTAATTAGTCCAATATAGATATTAAATATAAAATCCAAAAGAAAGAAACCTATTATTTGCCCCTAAGAAAATATATAGTACAATACCATGTTTTTTACAAAAACGCTAAAGGCTATTTATCTTCTAAAATTGCGGCGTTTTTTTGAACCATCTTGAGATGGTTTATTAGATTGTGAACGACTATTATTTCTGCCACCTCTATTATGAGCAGCTTTATTTTCTGCTTTTTTAGATTCTACTTCATGTAATGATTCGGTTGGTTCAAAGCCAGGTATCACAGTGCTTTCAAGCTTAATATTAAGCAACTTCTCTATACCTCTTGCATAAGCATATTCATCAACACTTACTATAGAAATTGCTTTTCCGCTAGCTCCCGCCCTACCTGTACGTCCTATTCTGTGAACATAGTCTTCCGGTATGTTAGGCAACTCAAAGTTTATTACATGAGGAAGCAATGGAATGTCAAGCCCGCGTGCTGCAATATCTGTAGCTACCAAAACAGAAATCGTACCCTCTTTAAAACCAGCAAGTGCTCTTGTTCTTGCTCCCTGACTTTTATTACCGTGTATGGCCGCAGCTTTAATGTCAGCTTTTTCTAATTTTTGTGATAGTTTGTTGGCGCCATGTTTAGTTCTGGTAAATACCAATACTTGATTCCAGTTCCCTTCTGTAATAAGTTTGATTACAAGATTAGTTTTTAAGCCCTTATTAGTTCTATAAATTATTTGATCTACTTTCTCAGCTGTTGTGTTTTGTGGAGCTGCCTCCACCATAGCCGGATTGTCTAAAAAGCTATTTGCAAGCGTTTTGATTTCTTTTGAAAAGGTTGCAGAAAACAAAAGGTTTTGGCGTTTACTAGGCAACAGCGCTAAAATTCTTTTTATGTCTCTTAAAAAACCCATGTCTAGCATTCTGTCTGCCTCATCCAAAACCAAGAACTGAATTCCAGAAAAATTAATTACACCTTGATTGTGCAAATCTAGTAGCCTACCAGGAGTGGCTACCAATATATCAACGCCTTGGCGCAGTGTTTTTATTTGAGGGTTGGCATTAACACCACCAAATACTACCGTGCTTTTAAGATCTGTAAACTCTGAGTAGGTCTTAACATCTTCAAGTACCTGCGCGGCAAGTTCTCTAGTTGGAGTTAAGATTAAAGATTTTATTTTTCTTCTTCCTTGATGCTGGCCAGCATTAGCTAAAAACTGTTGCAGCATTGGCAATGTAAATCCAGCAGTTTTTCCTGTACCAGTTTGGGCAGAGGCTAAAACGTCTCTACCGTCAAGTATTTTGGGGATTGCTTTTAGTTGAATTGGACTTGGTGTAGTGTATCCTTTTTTGCTAATTGCTTTAAGCAAGGCATCAGAGAGCCCTAGTGATTGAAATGACATAAATAATGTTAAAAGAATAGGCAAGAACCTGTTCTTAATGAGCGGCAAATGTACGGTTTATTTCTTCAGAAATTTTAACAGAAATAAAATAGAATAAAAAATGGTGGATTGTTTGCCCTACATTATTTTGTTTTTATCTTTGCAGCCGCTTTGGTATACATAATACGTAACAAAGCACAACCAGTAACATTTGGCGAGGTAGCTCAGCTGGTTAGAGCACTGGATTCATAACCCAGAGGTCGGCAGTTCAAGTCTGCTCCTCGCTACAAAAAAAAAGCCCATACATCTGTACGGGCTTTTATTATTTATAATAAAAACTTACGCTAGAATCTTAATTAAATTCTCAAGGCTTAGTGTTTGTTTATCACCTGTTTGCATGTTTTTAAGGGTGTAGGTATTATCCTTAATATCTTGCTCTTTTATTAATACAGCATATAATACACCTTTTCGTTCTGCATAGGTAAGTTGTTTTCTTTCTTTCTTTTGATTGGTTGCAGTATCTGGGTATAACTCTGCAGAGATTCCATTGCTTCTTAATTGCTTGATGGCTTTCATAGCAAATATGGACTCTAGTTTTCCAAAATTAAAAAACAAAACCTCTGTATTTGCAGATGCGGTTTCTGGAAACAACTCAAGTTCTTCAAGAACTAAATAGATTCTATCCAAACCAAAAGAGATACCAACACCACTAACATCTTTTAAACCAAAAATACCTGTGAGGTCATCATAACGACCACCTCCACCAATACTTCCCATAGTAACACCTTGTGGCGCACTTACCTCAAAAATAGCACCCGTATAGTAATTTAAGCCTCTAGCCAAGGTAACATCAATGGCTAAGCTAGCTGTTTGTAATTCTAAAGCAGAAATAGTAGAAACAATAAAGTCCAACTCCTGTATGCCTTGCATACCAATTTTAGATGAGCCGAGCATAACCTTTAGGCTTTCTAATTGCTGGTTTGCATCACCTTGCATTGTAAATAAAGGCTGCACTTTAGCAATTGCATCTTGTGTAATTCCTTTTTCAAGCATTTCTTTTTTAACACCGTCTGCTCCTATTTTATCTAGTTTATCTAGGGCGACAGTAAAATCAATAAGCTTATCTTCTGCACCTATTACTTGGGCTATACCAGTGAGTATTTTACGATTGTTCATCTTTATTACAGTTCCTTTTAATGAAAGATCTGTAAAAACTGCATCATACAATTGTACCAACTCCACTTCTTGTAATAAAGAGGGGCTCCCAACAACATCTGCATCACATTGGTAAAACTCTCTGAAACGTCCTTTTTGAGGTCTGTCTGCACGCCATACAGGTTGTATTTGGTATCTTTTAAAAGGAAATGTAATATCGTTTTGGTGCTGTACAACGTATCTAGCGAATGGCACTGTTAAATCATACCTAAGTGCTTTTTCACTAATTTGTCCAGTTAGTTTTTGGCTTTCTTTGTTTATTAATAAAGCATCGGTGGCTTTTTTTAAATAATCACCGCTGTTAAGAATTTTAAATATTAAACGATCCCCTTCTTCACCATATTTACCCATAAGGGTTTCACTCTTCTCGAAACTAGGTGTTTCTATAGCCTGGAAACCAAAACAAGAGAAATGACGCTTTATGGTGTCCATAATGTAGTTGCGCTTAGCTACTTGAGTTGGAGAAAAATCACGGGTTCCTTTTGGTATAGATGGTTTCATGGTACTGTCTTTAAAATACAAATATCATAATTAGCGCGGTCTTCTACTAGTATTGTAAGGCTAAATTTATACATAGTATTAACATTTGACAAGCACAATGTAAATTTTTAAGTTAATGTCACACAAAACTGTAACTTTACCCAAAGACCTTAGTCTAACAACAAATTACTAATTTATGTTTTCACTGTTTCGCGAAAATGTGCGCATTGCACTAGACTCTATAAAAACACAATTGCTTAGAACCATATTAACTATTGTAATTATGGGAATTGGTATATGGTCTCTTGTAGGGATTTTAAGTGCTGTAAAAGCCCTTGAAACTAACATTGCAGGTAATTTCGCCTCTATGGGTAGTAATACCTTTAATATACAGCGATATGAGTTCTCTGTAAATCGAGGGGGCCGTGGTGAGCGCAAAAAAATTAACCCCATCATTAGGTATGATGATGTACGTAATTTCATAGATACCTATGAGTATCCTTTTACAAGTACTTCTGTTTCATTTGCTGGAACTGGATCTGCAGAGGTTCGGTATGAAGGGAATAAGACAGATCCTGAGGTACAGGTGTATGGGGTAAATGAAAACTACCTAGACAATACAGGAACCCTAGTAGATCAAGGAAGAAGCTTCACTGTCTTTGATATTCAAAACAATACCAAAGTGTGCCTTATTGGTCCAGATTTTTTGAAAAGTATTTTTGAAAATGAAAACCCTTTAAATAAAACCATAAGTATTCGTGGTGTGAAATTCAAAATCATTGGTATACTAAAATCTAAGGGAGCTACTTTTGGAAACAACCAAGATTTAAAAGTGTTACTGCCCATACAAGTAGCTCGAGGAATTTACACACAGCCAAACATAAACTACACCATTAGTATAAAGGTAGTAGACAAAGCAATGATGCAAGGAGCCCAAGATGAAGCTTTGGTTATATTTAGAAACATTAGAGGGCTTAGTCCTGTTGAAGAAAAAAACTTTGGAATCTTGCGAAGTGATGACCTATTAGCACGGGCATCAGATATTGGTGGGGTATTAGAGACCGCGGCCTGGATCATAAGTATCATCACAATCTTAGGTTCCTCAATAGCACTGATGAACATTATGTTAGTCTCTGTTACAGAGCGAACTAGGGAGATTGGCGTACGTAAAGCTTTAGGTGCCAAAAATGGCACAATATCAACTCAGTTTTTAATTGAAACTATTGTCATTGGTCAATTTGGTTCTATACTTGGAATTATCTTAGGGATACTTACAGGTTTAGGATTTGCTGCTGCTTTTGATTTTGAATTCACCCTACCCATTGTAGCGATGGTTTGGGCTACAATCATCACATTTGTGGTGGCTATACTTGCTGGCGCTTATCCCGCCGTTAAAGCAGCAAGACTTGACCCTATAGAGAGTTTAAGATATGAGTAAAGATTTTTAATAAAAAAGATGTGTCTCTTGCTAAGTGTTTAAAATTCCTTGGAAAAAATCGTATAAATCTCCCCTGGTAATAGCAGCGCCTTGCTGTATGAGCTTAAATATATCTAAGTTTTTATCTTCTGTATATTCTTTTGTAGCCGTATAAAACTCCACATCATCTGTAGCATAGTTTTTTTGTAGCCAAGAGTATCCTTCTTTAGTTGTTAAATCTATACCTTCCAAGACTACTTTTACAGAAATTAATGACATTTGCTGGGCTTCTAGTTTAAATAAAAACAACAGTTTTGGAGATATATTCTCTAAAAACTTGGCCTGGCTAAGTGCACCTTCCCACACGAGATCACTAAATACATCAAGTTCTTGCTCTGCAACCTGCGGCTGTTCTTTTTTAATGGTTTGCCATTCTTGGGCTGTAATGGTCTGTGTGGCCAAAAAGTTGATGAATTCTTGTTGCAAACTATCGAGCTGTTCTTTGGTAAGTCTTGCGTATTTCATACTGTAAATATAAGGGTACTAAAATTTCATAAAAAAACCCCTCACATTGCTGAGAGAGGTTTAGTGAATTTTAAAAATAATTTTACTTGCTTGCTTGGGCAACCACGTCAAAGGTAAATGTAGAAATTACATCTCTGTGGAAACGCACACTTGCCTCATATTGGCCAGTACGCTTAATGATTCCACCTGCAATGGTAATAAATTTCTTTTCTAGTTCAATACCTTCTTTTGCAAATGCCTCAGAAAGGTCTGCATTAGAAACAGATCCAAATAACTTATCTCCTTCGCCAGTTTTCACTACAATTTTGAAATCTGCTAAAGCAGAAAGCTTAGTCGCTACAGCTTTTGCAGCATCAATAACTTTTTGCTCTTTGTGAGCGCGTTGCTTTAATGTTTCTGCAAGCATTTTCTTTTGAGAAGGTGTTGCTAATACAGCATGACCGTTTGGTATTAGGAAGTTTCTTCCATACCCATTTTTTACATTTACTAGATCATCTGCAAAACCAAGATTCTCAACGTCTTTTTTTAATATAAGTTCCATAATCCTATCTTGTTTTTATTTTAATAAATCGGCAACATAAGGCATAAGTGCCAAATGACGTCCTCTTTTTACTGCAACAGCCACTTTACGTTGGTACTTCAAAGAAGTTCCTGTAAGCCTTCTTGGTAACAATTTACCTTGCTCATTTACAAATTTTAATAAAAAATCTGGATCTTTATAATCGATATATTTAATACCAGACTTCTTGAAACGACAGTACTTCTTAGCTTTTGACGTTTCTATATTTAATGGAGTTAAATATCTGATTTCTCCATCTTTTTTTCCTTTTGCTTGTTCTTGTATAGATGCCATAGCTTATAGTGTTTTAATATTATCACGCTTTCTTCTTCTCTCTGCCCAAGCAATTGCATGCTTGTCTAGAGCTACAGTAAGATAACGCATTACACGCTCTTCTCTTCTGAAAGCTATTTCTAATTCGTTGATAGCTTCACCTGTTACGGTGTATTCTAGCAAGTGATAAAAACCACTTTTTTTGTTTTGAATGGCATAAGCTAATTTTTTTAGCCCCCAATTCTCTTTTGATATCATCTTAGCACCTTTAGAAATAAGAATATCTTCAAATTTCTTTACTGTTTCCTTTATCTGTTCTTCAGATAAAACGGGATTTAAGATGAAAACAGTTTCGTAATGATTCATTTTAAAATCTATTATTGATTAATATTAATTCCTAGCATTATGCTAAGAGTGTGCAAAAATACTACATATTTTACAAATAACAAACGCCTTATTCAACAAATAATCATTCAAACAAAAAATAGATAAAGAGCATTTTTTTACGATTAAAATTAAATAAAGTTGCATTTCATCGATAAAAGACTTATTTTTGATGTTATAAAACCCCCAATAAGATGGAAAAAACGTTACTTAACTGTGCTGTTGTAGATGATTCTACATTACAGAGACTTTCTATAGTTAAATTGATAGAAAACCATCAGTCTCTGAATTTGGTTGCACAGTACAATAATGCTATTGAGGCAAAAGAGGGTATCGCAACCTCTGATATAGATTTAATATTCTTAGACATCGAAATGCCAATTCTTTCTGGCTTTGATTTACTAGATGATTTAACAGTTAAGCCACAAATAATTTTTGTAACGGGAAAAACCAAATATGCCTTTAAAGCTTTTGATTATGATGCCATTGATTATCTGCGTAAGCCAATTTCAAAAGAGCGTTTTTTAAACGCCGTACATAAAGCAGTTACAAATTACAAACTCAAAAACGAAGATGGTTTTGATGAAGAAGATTTCATTTTTGTAAAAA